>ERZ772820.1611-NODE-1611-length-17303-cov-3.755566_pt1 | contig 17303 bp, 4 predicted proteins | sample MGYA00511377_ERZ772820 | MGnify/ENA primary metagenome ERZ772820 (study PRJEB29015, sample SAMEA2737684) | human gut metagenome | biome: human gut; feature: human-associated habitat; material: faeces | place: China | collected 2012 ...
GGGAGAAGTATGCTCATCTGCGTTTACGATACCGCAAACGAGGCGGAGATACTGAAAGCAAAAATAACACAGATCGCAACGGCGGCGTATCGAAGAATTGCCTACAGGGTATGTCAGAGGTATGAGAGCTTTGCGAAGGAGTGTAAGACGGCTGACCTTATAATCGTGCTTGCCGACGGAGCGGACGGTATGGAGGGTGTTATTGCGGCAAAGAATGCCGACAGGGATACGCCTGTAATATGGCTGTCGGACGATGAGGGATTCGGGGCACAGTCATACAGGCTTGGCTGTACCTATTTCCACAAGAAGCCGATACCGCTTGAAAAGCTGAAGGAGGCACTGCATAAGTGCAGGTGCATGGCGTAAGCACGGGTAAATCTACAGGAGGAAAAACATGAAGAAAAAATTTGTACGGCTCATAAGTGCGGTGCTGTCTGCGGCAATGACGCTGACGGCTGTACCGTTATCGGCATTTGCCGAGGGCGAGGCACATACGCATGACGGTGAGAGCAATGTCATCACGACACCGCTTGATTTCAGAGAAAAGACGGCGGACGAAAACGGTGTCGGCTGGAGCTGGGATTATGACACAAAGACGCTGACGCTTGACGGAGTGAACATTCAGGCGACAACCGACAGTATGAGCGTCGTAACAGTCCCCGACGGCACGGAGATAGTGCTGAACGGTAACAATACTATCGTACAGACGAACACCGACGACAGCGATACATACGTTCTCAGTGCCGTAAATAATAAAGAGGTCAATTGTGACGGTACAATGACGATCAGCGGCGACGGTGTGCTGAATGCAGAGAACCGCTCTACAGACAGTATGGCACGCTCTCTCGGCGGAACGATAATCCTGAACGGCGGTATTGTAAACGCAACAGGTACTGTAAAGACAAATTCGCTTGAAATACATAATGACGGTGTGCTGAACGCAAATGCGACAACTGCATCTTTTGAGGGTGTGGCTGTCAATGTCGGCGGCAGTATTACTGTTGACGGCAACGGCAGTCTTACTGCAGTAGGTTGTGCTAATGAATCTACGTTAAACAGTGCAATATTGCTTACCAGTAATTTCGACAAAATTTCCGTCAGCGGAAACGGCAGTATTACTGTGCCTGAAGGCAATGCAGCGAAAGTCGGAATATACTACGGCGGAAACAACGGCGACGGAATGGATGCCGAAATAAGCGGCGGTAAGGTCACTGCTTACGGTACTAAGTATGGCATTTACAAAGTAAACCTTATAATGAGCGGTACAGGCTCGGTATATACTACGGGCGGTTCATACGCTATCGGTCAAACTGTACCGACAATAGACAAGGACGAATTTGTAGTAAAGGGTTCGACCGAGTCCAAGGCTTCAGAAAGTGCTGTGACAGGCGAGGTCGAGCTTAAGGACGGCTATTATGAGATTGGCGGAGCAGACGCTAAGACGGTAGTTATAAAGCCTGATACTTCTCCCCGTATAATACTCGGAAAGCAGACAGGAATATTCAAGACGGAAGAGTTTGAAATAATTGAAGGCATGACTGATATCAAGCTCAAGGGTACGGTTTACTTTGATATTACTCTGAAGAATATGAGCGATGAAGAGTTTGCAGACGCAAGAGGCTATTTCGGCGGCGATGAACTCGATTTATCAGCAAGCATAATCAAGACCGATTACGGCTGGGTGTGCATGGTCTGCGATACCGAGTTTTCGGTTACATACGACACTGATAATACTCTTACAATAAAGTGCGGAGATATTGTATCCAATACCGTTCAGGTAAAGTCGAATGCAAACCGTTTCAACAAGGTTACACAGGGTGACAACACAAACAGAACGGTTTTCTATACAAACACTTCGCAGGAAGAGAAGGACAATTACAAGCTTGTAAGCACCTATACGGTTGACAGTGAAAGCATAAGCTATAACTGGTACAGTACGAACAGTGCATACAGTGCAGATGAGCTCGGTGCGGCAGTATCCGGAAGCAACGGCGAATTCAAGCTTGCGGATAATATTCCTGCCGGAAATTATGTTCTGTATTGCGATATAACCTATTCAGACGGTGACAGCACAGAAACTGTTACAGAAAAATTTACATTTACATATAAAGAATGTGCACATGAAAACGGTTATTCCGACGGTAAATGCACAAACTGCGGAGCGTTATGTGATCACAGCGATATTGATATTGACACGGGTAAGTGTAACGAGTGTGCGCATCAGCTTGTTGCTACAATCAGCACAGACGGCAGTGCGCCGACAGGCTATGACACGCTCGCAGACTGCCTTGACAGCATTACTGCCGATACCGGAAACTATGTTAAGATCTATCAGGATATCGGCGATGCATCGGCAACTGCAATTTTAGATACTATAGATGTAAAACACAATGTTATGATCGACCTTAACGGTCACAAGCTGAACAATATCAAGCTTGGGGTCAACAAAGACGTCACGCTTACATTAATCGGCACAGCGGGCAGTTATGTTACGCAGGTGTATGTCCGCAAAGGCGGCGGATCATTCATAATTGACAGCGAAGCAAATGTAGAATTTAATACAATTTTTGTTGAGGACAGTGCACGGCTTGCTGTAAACGATGGCGCAAAAGTAACTACAGAGCAGTTGACTGTGATAGCATCCGTGAATGATGACGGAACTACAACGACATCTGTAAAGCTCGCTACGGGAATGAAGTTAGGTGGGCTGACATATTGGCGCCAAGATGGTTCCGGATTACTGAAATTAGGCAATCTTCTTGATGTTACCCGGCAGGCACTGCAATATGACGAAAGCGGCGAGTATATTGATCTTTATAAAGAATTTGTAAGTAAGGATTTACCCGTTGCGCTTACTGTTGTTGAGCATACTGACGCTGACCACAAATACGGCAGTGGAACAGGCAGGTGCGAGAAGTGCGGAAAGCCCTGCGAGCATGGCGGTGATATAAACACGGACAACGGCATCTGTTCAATCTGCGGTGCGGTTGTGTCTGTCGCACTCTATACAAGTGCAGACGGAAACTTATCATCTTATTTAGATGCCGATGAGCTTCACTCTTTACTGAATGAATACAACGGAAGCGGCACGATAAAGCTGTTTAAGGATTATTCTAAACCAAGCGCTCAGTATGACTTATACGGAGAGCTTACAATTGACGTAAACGGACGCCAATTTAATATCCGGAGTATTACTCCTTGCAAAAACGGAAAGCTTACAATCAAAAACAGCGGCAATCCGGTTATGCTCGGTTGTAATGTATATCCGACAAGCGACGCTTCATACGCCGGCGGTACGCTTATAATAGACGGCGATGTAGTTTTAGACACTTCGATCTATGTATATGATTCGAGTACGGTTATACTGAAAGACGGTGCATATACTGCCGGACTTTACGCAAGGGACAGCAAGACATTATATGATATGCTCGGCGAGGGTAAGGCTTTCTTCAAGACTGACGGAACTCTTTTCAATGCAAGCGTTAAGGAAATATCAAGCAGTGAAACGCTGACAGTCAAAGACCACAGCCATACCTATGTTGACGGCAAGTGCGGCTGCGGATATGTTTGCCCTCACAGCGATGTTGACAGCAAAACGGGTAAGTGTACAGAGTGTGAATATCAGTATGCGGCTGTTATCGTAAAGGACGGGGCTGTAGCTTCCGTTTATGAAGAAACTGAGATGGGAGCGGCTTTTGAAGCGGCTGACAGTGACGCAAACACCGGCTGTACATTAAGAGTATACAAGAATTATACAGGCAGCTATACAACACTCAGCGGTAAGTTCACGCTGTGGATCGCTGAGAAAGCCAATGTAGGTACGTTAACTGTTTCGGGAGATATAACCGTTACGGGATCGGGAAAAAGTAATAGTTTTTATGGCGATTTCGATGTAGCGAACGGCGGTAAGCTGACATTTGACGAAAACTGCGGCGCTATGGGAACTGTGTCGGTAGGTGCAGGTACATTTGACTGCTATTGTTCAATCGGCATAACACTCAATATAAACGATGCAAGCAGTAACGTAATTCTTCACGGCGGATCTTTCAGAAAAATATGCTATAACGGCGGCGGGGACAGAGCAAACGCAGAAATACTGACTTTGTTGGCTGAGAACCGTATGTTTATGAAGTATCCCAATGCTGAGCCGATAGACGGCTCAAAAACACTGTTGAAAGACGGTCTTGCAACTGTTTTTGTAGCATCACATGAAGATCACAGTTACGACAGCACAACGGGCAAGTGTACGATTTGCGGTAAGCGGTGCGGTCATACGGATGTTGACAGCAAAACGGGTGTATGCCTTACCTGCGAATATCAGCTTACTGCGGGCGTTTCGGGCGTGGGAACAGCGAAGTATTTTGATAATATAGACAACGCTTTTACTGCGGCATTATCGGCGGAAAACAACGGTTGTACGCTGACATTGTATAAGCACTGCGAGATAACACAGAACGCAGAAATCGGCAATACAACAGTTACTGTCGATGTGAACGGATATTCACTCGGCGGAGAGGCGGATATAAGTGTAAATAACGGTGGTGTGCTGTACCTTAAGGACAGCAGGAAAAGCACCTGCTACGGATGCATAGACGCACCTTTTAGTGTAAACGGCGGTACGCTTATAAACGGTACTGCAGACGGCGGCAGTTCAGCCGCAGATGTACTCAATTTAGTCATTAACAGTGCTAAGAGTGTCGAAATATACGGCGGCATATTTGAGAATGTTTATATTGCACACGCAAGCGGTGTAGCTTTATACGGCGGAAGGTACAACACCATCTGCGGCGAGGAAAGCAACAGCACACCTGTAAACACTCTGCTTGCAAAGGGTTATGCATTTGCGACCGTACAAGAATTCACAACTCTCCCCGAAAGTATAGTTGACGGCAGTGCGGTGACACTCAGCAAAGGAATTAGAAAAGTCACGGTTGTAAAGCATACTCATACATACACCGAAACAAATACCAAGTGTGCGTGCGGTGCTGTGCTTTTTGCAAAGGTGACATCAGCCGACGGTACTACTAACGAATATTTTGACAGCATTGAAGATGGCTTATTATATGCCGATAAGGCTGAAAACAAGGGCTGTGTTTTCACTCTTGTAACAAGCGGTAAGATCAATAGTAGGGTTACGCTGTCAAACGGTCAGTTTACTATTACCACAAGTAATTATGGTACTATCTATGATTACAACCAGACAATAACTATTGACGGTGCAGATGTTATTGCTGAAGGTTATATGTTCATCAGGTGCAAGGTTAATGTGAAGAGCGGTTCTCTTACATTACCTGAGGGCTCAAGCGCCGGATTTGATAGTATTGCTATATCAGGCGGTACCGTAACTGTCAGCGAAGGCGTCAATGTTGACAATAATGCGGGTGCTGATAATTTATTTGTAAGCGAAGACGCAACTGACGCAAAGCTTACTATAGGCGGAGGTACTTACAGCAATATCAATCTCGGACAGTTTAAATTAAAGGACGTAATCGCAAGCGGTGTGCGTGTGATAAGCTACGACAATCCGACAGATCCGACTGCGGAGAAAACAGCAAAGGCTTTATTATACAGCGATATAGCCGAAAAAAATAATTTTGACTCCGAAAACGGAACTGTAAGCTATTATCTGGTCACAAAGTGCGAGCATAAGAATGAGGACGGCAGTTATGCCTTTAATGACGGCGTATGCAAATACTGTAACTCTGAGTTTGCCGCAAGCGTAAGCTATACAGACGGCGGCGAAAAGACAGAACTGTTCGGTGATATTTATGACGCTTTTGATAAGGCTAATGAGATAGGTACGGCTACTATAACGCTGTATAAGGATATTACAGACAGCGAAAGTAAACGGGACGTTACCGTTACGGGCAATGTAACGATTGCACTGAACGGTAAAACACTGGGTGGTCGTTATGGCATAGCGCGTATATCGGTATCTGACGGTGGCACGCTTACTGTAAACGGCGATGGCGATATGGATACACCTATTTACGTTAATGAAAACTCAAAATTAGTCATTAACGGCGGTGGATACTTCAATTCTGTGTCAGTTAAAAAAGGAGGCAACGCAGAAATAGGCGGCGGCACTATACGAGGTCTGTCCGTTCGCGGTAACGCAAAACTCAGCGGCGGTAAATTCAACGACATCGAGATACTTAACGGCAATCTTGAATCTGTTCTGGCTGACGGTTATGCTTATAAAGTGGACGGCGGTGCATGGCTTTCAATTGCAGAACGTGCAGAGAGCGTTTATAGCAGTTTGAATAACAACGATAAACCGTTGAGTGTAGAAGAAGCGCCGATAAAGAGCGCAAGTATTGCGTGGTACGGCGGAGGAACTCCTGTTGTATACCGTAACGGAGCGAAAAATTTAGACGTCAATGTTACATACGAATTGGCGGACGCTTCAAAGCAGATAACCTATTCGGACTATGTAAACGGCAATAATCACAGTAAAGATTCTGAGTTTTCTGATAACTGGTATACGGTATTCGGTTATAAAATCGGTGAGATTGTAGCGGAAGACGGTGAGGTTGAATATTACACTGTACTGAAGTGTGACGGATACGAATATAAGTCGAATGTGCTTAAGCTTACACTTGCGACCTGCTCGCACCCGGAGGATAGCTTTACCGAGAAAAACAACGACGGAGGGGTATTCTGTGGTATATGTGGTCTCAGAATGGACGCTCAGGTAATAAAGGCTGACGGTGAGCCGTTAGGCTATGCGGATATAGAGAGTGCCATAAAGCTGGCACAGGAGAACGAGGGCAGCACTGTAAAGCTGATTTCTGAAGGAGTATCTACTTCTAATATATCCATTACCGTGACGGGCGGCAAGTTTACTGTTGACTTTAACGGTAAAGAGGTATATTATAATTCCGATGTCAAAGGCGGAGACGTGACTTTCACTTCTTCGGTAAAACAAGCCGATGCAGAAAATCTGCTAAGCACAATCAATGTAAACGGAGCTGACGCTAAGGTTACAATTGACGGTAAAATCAAGCTGGGAAGAGTAAGAACATTTAGCGGTACGCTTACAGTAAACAGTACCGATGGCTATATTGATGAACTGTCAACAGAAGGCGGAAAGACTGTTATAGACGGTGCAAGAATCGGTGCACTGAGAATTTTCGGCGGTGAAGCGGTCATCAATGATGTTAATGCCGATTCTTTAGCTATGTTTGACAACCGCTCCGGTGAAAGCGAATATAACATCTCTATCGTAAGCGGTAGGTTCGGCAGTTTCACTTGCAATGCAGACAGCGGTTATAATATAGGCAAGGTGATGGCGAGCGGAAGCAGCGTATTTGAAAAGGGAGAACCTTGTTATTATGACAGTGTTAAAAATCGGACCGAAGGTACTGATTTAGTCTTTGGTGTATGCGACCATAAAAACAATATGGGTCGTCCTAATTTAAACGATGCAAATGTTTGCAATTACTGCAATGAGGAAATCGTTGCAACTGTAAGCTATACGGCAAACGGCGGCGAAGAGACGGATCTGTTCAGCGATATTTATGACGCTTTTGACAAGGCTAATGAGGTAGGTACGGCTACTGTAACGCTGCAGAAGAACATCACGGACGATATTACAGATACGATAGCTGTTACAGGCAATGTTACGCTTGAACTGAACGGTAAAAGGCTCTCACAACCCGGTACTGATGTATGGTATTCCATAGAAGTAACGAGCGGTAAGCTGACCGTTAACGGCAGTGGCTTAATAAAACGTGTTGCCGTTTGCAACGGCAGCAATGCGGAAATCAACGGTGGTACTTTCTCTGACTTCATAATTAAAGACGGCGGTAACGCTGTAATTAAAGGCGGTCAATTCTACAGCTTACAGGTTTACGGCGAGGGCAGAAACGTAGGACAGCTTCTTGCGGACGGCTATGCCTATTGGAGTTTTATCGATTCCGGCATCTGGTCTACTATTGCAGAGCGTGAAAAGCAGGATATAGCTAATGTAGAAGTAAGGACAGCGCCGATAAAGAGCGCAACGGCGACAGCAAATAAGACTGTGCTGTACCGCAACGGCGGAGGTGCACGGCAGATCTCATTTAAATTCAATGTTAAGACAAGCGACGGATACACGGTAAGTGATGCCAATAAGGTCACAGTCGGTTTATATGTCGGCGATACCGTAATAAGAGAGAGCGACTTCGGCGGAAATTCATCTACGTTTGCAAATGCAAGTGAAATTTCCGATACTGACGGCACTGTAAAGGCACATCTTGTTATCACGCTGAACGGATATGAGTATGTGACGAATGATGTCGAGTTTGAAATGGCGACCTGTACGCATCCGTATGACGCATTAACGACAGACGAGTATGATTACTATCGTTGTTCGTTATGTGATGCCAGCATAAATGCGATACTTGTTAAAACAAACGGCGACAAGGCATGCTATACCGACAATGTGCCCGAAGCATTTGAAGCGGCACAGCTTGAGGAGAACAACGGCTGTACATTAGAATTATACAGAGGTGTGAACAGAGACTGTGAGATCACACAGGGCAGCTTTACCGTTTTATTCAAGAAAACGGGAAGTGCATCTGCTGTGATCAAAGTAAGCGGCGGAAATGTCAAGATCACGGGAGATGACGGCTGTACATTATCGAAGTATCCGGGAAGCTCGGTGGGATATCTCATAGCTGTAACGGGCGGCACGGTAACGTTTGATGACATAACTATCAACGATGACAGTATCAGCGTAAGCGGCGGCAAGACTGTTATAAACGGCGGTACTTATAATAAGCTGAGCGTCAGCGGAGGTACGGTCACTATAAACAGCGGTACATTCAGCAGCATAGATGTAAGCGCAGAGGGCAAGGCACTGAAAGATCTGCTCGGCGAGAACAAGGCGTTTGCGACAAGCGACGGAAAGCTGTTTGACGCAAGCAAGGTTTCGGAAAGCGATAATTCACTTACGGTAATCGACCACAGCAAGCATGTGTATGACGAAACAGGAAGGTGCGGCTGCGGTTATCAGTGTGCACACAGTGAGATCAATGCGGAAGGTGTATGCAACGAGTGCAATGCAAAGATGTATGCTGCAGTCACTGTAAAGAGTGAGACCGGAACAACGGTAAAATACTTTACAAAACTTACGGAAGCGTTTGAGTTTGCGGCAAAGAACGAAAACAAGGGCTGTACGCTGAAAATGCTCAGAGATTTCTTCGATAGAAATACTGACATTAACGTAAACGGCGGAGAACTTACTGTCGATATGAACGGCTTTGGTGTCTATATCAATAGCTTTAACGGATCCGGAACCCAAATCACTATACGCAGTGACAGTAAGTGTACTTTTGGGGTTGAAAATGGATTTAGCATGGACGGCGGCACTGTTACTTTCTCGGGAGAGGTCAGCGTAGTTTGCCAGAATGTGAAATTAAATGCCACATACTTCTCCTCCTATGTTGAAACGCTGAAAATTGACACGCTGATTTTAGAAGACGGTGTTCTGCTTAAACAGCTGGCAAGTATCACGAATGCTAATATCGCTAATATAGACTGCTCAAGTGAAATTTATCTTTATCAAATTTTAGCGAGCGGCAGCCGTGTCGATTCTCAGCTGTACAGCGCTCTGAAAGCAAACGCTTCGTCAAACTTCGATAACGTAAGAATAATAAGATGCGACCACCCGGACGGTGTGGGCAGAGATAACCGTTGCATATACTGCAATTCATTGATCGCTGCAAGCGTAAGCTATACCGAGAACGGAGCGGAAAAGACAGAATATTTTGTTAAGGAAGATCTGGGAAAGGCGTTTGCCAAGGCAAACAGCGTTGCAAGTGCAACAATAACAATGCTGATGTCTTCCGTTTATGATACAGACTACCTCCCTGTTACAGGTGATGTTACACTTATTGCAAATGGCGATAACGCCATCTTGTATAATACAGTAAAGGTCGCCGATGGCGGTAAGCTGACACTTAGGGGCAACGCCAATATTTTCGCTGTAATTGCCGAGCCGGGCTCCAGGTTGACTGCCGAAGAAGCCACAAGAATCGCATATCTCACCGTAAACGGCGGAGATGTTAAGCTCAGCGGCGGACAATATGATAACATTACGGTAAAAGATGGCAAGATAACAGATATTCTCGGCAACGGCTATGCGTATAAGAAAACAGAGGGCGGTGCATGGCTGACGCTTAAAGAACGTGAGATGTCGGAAGCAAGCGGTGTTACCGTTGCTAAGGCACCGATAGTACAAGCAACGCTTAGCACAGAAATAAACAAGCTGTATCGCAACAGCAACGCAAACCCCACGCTGAAGTTCAACCTTGCTCTTGCTCACGGCTCGAACCTGAACGACTCGTATGTAAGTAAGAGATACGGTATAAACTCCTATGTAAGCGGAGATATAATTTATAGCAGCTTAAGCGCACTTGTAAAGGACGCTAAATTGTCGGCAGACGAAATAATTGATAAGGCAGGCGACAGCGATGCTGCCGAGATATACTTCGTAGTTACTACCGGTGACGGCTATGAAATAAAGTCGAACACTGTAAGCATAGACCTTGTTGACTGTGATCATTCTCAGGTGGTCGATCCTACAGCGGACAAGGAAACCGCAGGTAATATTACTAAGCCGACATATTGCGAGATATGCGAGAGCAAGTTCAATGCAAAGATAACAAAGGGCGACGATGTCAAGTATTATAACGATCTTGACGAGGCTGCGAAAGACGCTCAGAAGAGCGAAAACGAGGGCTGTACCTTATATCCGCTTTATAACAAGAACGGATACGGCGGTCAGTTAGTCATAACCGAAGGTAACTTCACGCTCAAGTACGCAGTTCGTACAGCGTTCTCACGTCCGATCATCATAAACGGCAAGGCAAAGCTGACGGTTACGGGACGTTGTGCGGTGACAGCGTTTGAGAATCAAGACGCATTCATAGTGAGGGGCGGTGATGTCACATTTGACGGGCTTGCAACAGGCAGCAATGTGACCATAAACGGCGGAAATGTTACAATGGCCGCAAACAATATAAATTGCCTTACTATAAACGGCGGTAATGTATCCATTTCGTCAGGTGGGTTTGCCGAAATCATAACTAAGGTCAGCAATAAGGTGATAGCCGATTATATCGATCCCGGCTTCTGGGTACAGGACAGAGGAACAAAAGAGTGGATAGATATATACAGTCTTAATAAGGCAACGGCGTCATCGACAAGCGGCCTTACGGTACGGGTGTGTCCGATGCAGATAATTCAGCCGAGGAATAATGTATATTACACCAACGGCTATTATCCCGGCGACATACCGTCACTTCAAATAAGTGCAGTGCCGTGGTATTCAGGCGAGGTCGACGCAAATGTTGCTTATCAGTGGATCGGCATTGATGAAAACGGCTACGAAACAGTGATAGAGGGCGCTACAGACAGAAAGCTGTCGCTCGAAAATCTCACAACGGGCAGGTACTACTGCCGTCTTACCTACAGCAATGCTACAACGGCGGGAGTTTCGATGAAGTCGGACGTTGTAACGGCTACGATAACCGAATGTGAGCATTCCGGAGGAGAGGCTACCTGCACCGAAAAGGCAAAGTGTGAAATATGCGGTGCGGAGTATGGTGAAACGAAGCCGCACAGCTATGCACATATAAAAGCGCCTGAGTATCTTAAATCTGCGGCAACCTGCACTGCAAAGGCTGTATACTATACTTCCTGCGCAGAATGCGGACTGTCAAGCAAGGGTACAGACGATGAGGCTGTTTTTGAGTATGGCAATTTCGGACACAAGTTTACACAGTGGAAAGGCACAGATGCAAATTGCACCGAAAACGGTTATAAGGAAAGACACTGCACCGAATGTGACTATAAACAAACGCAGACTATCAAAGCCAAGGGTCACCAATTCGGTGAATGGAAGGTAACAAAGAAAGCCGGTTGTCTGACTGACGGAGAACAGACTGCAGTGTGTACAGTATGCAATCATAAGGAAACAAAGGTTATTGCGGCAACAGGACATAAGTACGATACAAGCACGGTAGATCCGACATATTCCGAAAAGGGATATACGCTTTATAAGTGCCGTTTATGCGGAAGCTCATATAAGAGCAACTTTACCGATATACTTGAGATGCCTGTGGCGGAGGGCTTTAAAAAAGACTCTGCAACAGATACTACAGTAACTCTTAAATGGGACAGATATGCCGATGCAGACGGTTATATTGTAGAATGGTATATCGACAATGAGTGGAAGTCAAAGACGATTGAGGGAAATGAAAATGTATCTCTGACACTGGACGGTCTTAATGCAGACAGTGTGTACAAAGTCAGGATAAGAGCGTACAGCGGCGATAATTACAGCGATTATATTTATCTCAATGTATCTACAACGTCTTCGACGATAACGGACGATCCTTCTAAGGACAACGCAAATACCGGTGCTGAAGGCATTGCAATAGTTGTGGACGTTGCAATTCTGGCTACGGGTACTTTAATAATCACGAAAAAAAGAAGAAAGTGATTTTTGTTAAGGTAAACGTTTGATATGTGCAAGAAACCCACGCATTTCGGTGCGTGGGTTTCGTTCTGCAACGACAAAATATGCAGGTAAAGCGATTTTGGATAATATGAAACAGCCGTAAGCGAGAGTGCTTACGGCTGTAGTTTGTTTATTGCTTTTTTGTGATGCCGCCGTTTCGCTGTCCTGCGGTAAGCAGAATTTTGAAAAAGGCGAATCCGGTGCGGCTTACTTGAAGTATCTGTTCAGCAGACCCTCGAAAGCCTGGCCGTGACGGGCCTCGTCCTTAGCCATCTCGTGAACTGTGTCGTGGATAGCGTCAAGATTTAACTGCTTTGCTCTCTTAGCAAGGTCAAGCTTGCCCTGTGTAGCGCCGTGCTCTGCGGCAACTCTCTTTTCAAGGTTTTCCTTAGTCGATGCACTTACAACATCGCCTAAAAGCTCTGCAAACTTTGCAGCGTGCTCAGCCTCTTCCCAAGCTGCCTTTTCGTAGTAAAGACCTACCTCGGGGTAACCTTCTCTGTGAGCGGCTCTTGCCATAGCGAGATACATACCTACCTCTGTGCATTCGCCCTCAAAGTTAGCCTTTAAACCTGCGATGATCTCTTCATCCTCAACTGCCTTTGCAATGCCTACCTTGTGCTCGTCTGCAAATACAAGCTTATCGTTTTCCTTAAGCTCTGTGAACTTGCTGCCGGGAACCTTGCACTGGGGGCAGAACTCGGGAGGTGTATCTCCCTCATGAACGTAACCGCATACCGGACATACCCACTTTTTCATAGTAAATTACCTATCCTTTCATAGCATTAAAATCTTTATTTCCTTATTGTTGTTGGTGAAATCAGTAACGTTTACTGATTTGTTGATTTTATTATAACCGATACTTCGGCATTTGTCAAGAGGTTTTTGAAAATTTTTTTGTAAAAATTAGGTTAGTTAGGACTTACTCGGGCGGCTTGGGAGGAGAATTACCGTTTTCAGCCGAATAAATGCCTTTTGTGCCTTTTAATTGCAATTGCCGAGAAAAACGATTATAATTAATATGTGAGAATATGGTTATAATTACGGCTAAGAGAAAAGGAGAGCTTATGAGAAAAACAAGCGAAAAGATATTACGGGCACTGCTTGCGGTAGCGGTGCTTGCAACGGCGGTGCTTTCGAGCGGTTGTCTTGACGATGAGGAGGAGATTTCCGACAGCACGGCAAGCGACAACAGGCAGACGAGTGACGGCGGCAATGCGGAAAGCAGTGAAGGCAGTGATAATAAATATGAGGGAAGTGTTACGGGCAGTCGTGCGTCAAAGCTGACGTTCAGCGGTTCGGACGGGATAAGCATTACGAGAAAACAGCGTGAAGCCGAAAAGCCTATGGGCGAGGACGGCACACAGACGGTATTCGTGTATATGTGCGGAAGCGACCTTGAAAGCGAGAACGGGCTTGCGAGCGGCGACATTGAGGAAATGATCGCAGGGTCAAAAAGCGAGAACGTGAAGTTCGTCATTCAGACGGGCGGTGCCGGAGCGTGGGCGGATACATACGGCATCTCTGCCGAAAAGACACAGCGTTATGTTGTAACTGGCGGAGAAATAAGCCTTATCGATGAAAAAGAATCTGTCAATATGGGCAAGGAGGACGTGCTTGTCGATTTTCTCAGCTGGGGTATAGAAAACTATGCGGCGGCTAAAATGGGGCTTATCTTCTGGAACCACGGCGGAGGAAGTATAAGCGGCGTGTGCTTCGACGAGCTTAACGAGAACGATTCGCTGTCGCTTGAGGAGATAGACACTGCGCTTACCTCGATATACGATAAGATGACGGATAAGTTTGCGTTCATCGGCTTTGACGCTTGCCTTATGGCAACGGTCGAAACGGCGAATATGCTTGTTCCGCACGCTGACTATATGTTTGCGTCCGAGGAAACGGAGCCGGGCTACGGCTGGGATTATACCGAGATAGCGGGCTTTATGGAAAGTAATCCGACAGCGGATACAGCCGAGCTTGGAAAGACGGTCGCTGACAGCTTTATGGCATCGTGCGAGGCTATCGGTGCAGGCGGCGAGGCTACGCTTTCGATAACGGATCTCAGCCGTATAGACGAGCTTGTAAAGGCGGTGAATGACGCCGCCGAGGAAATGAACGATATTTCTTCTGACCCTGCACTGCTTGCAAATGCGGTAAGAAGCATCTATACCGTAAGAGCATACGGCAGTAACAACGATACAGAGGGATATACCAACATGGTGGATCTCGGCTCTATGATAGCGGCTACGGTATCGGGCGACAAGGCGGACAAGGTTATGTCGGCACTTGAAAAGGCGGTAGTGTATAACATCTACGGCGAGGACAAGGACGGCTCAACGGGGCTTTCCACCTACTATCCGTTCGGCGTTTCAGGTTCTGCCGAGCTTGCCACATTCGGCAAGGTGTGCGTAAGTCCGTACTATATGACGTTTGTTGACAGAATCGCATACGGCGCACAAAACGGCAGTACGGACGGGTACAGCGGTGAAAAAACATGGCTTGCGGACGGTGCGGTGTACTGGAGCGACGGGGATTATTCCGATTATGAGAGCAACTGGGAGCATTACAACAACAAGACCGACAATATGGGCTTCTGCGGTGATAAGAGCAGTGTGCAGATAGATGTCGGACCTGTGCTTGACGATGAGGGAACGTTCTACTTCAATGTTACGGACGATACTATAAACAACCTTGCGAGCGTAAACTGCTCGGTTTACCGTGTTGACGAGGAAACGGGTGAGCTTATCGAATTCGGTGTTGACCAGAGTACAAAGGTTGATTTCTCATCGGGACTGGTCGAGGATAATTTCAGCGGTCAGTGGTATATGATTGAGAATAATCTTATCCCTATGTTCATAGTGGAGAAGAACGGAAACAGCTCGGTTTACACATCACCTATAAAGCTCAACGGCAAGGAAACGAATCTGCGTATAGCTATGACGCAGGACGGCAATGCGTATGACATAACGGCGCTTGGAACATGGGACGGCGTAAACGAAAACGGCGAGTCGGCAAGAAGCGTTGTTCCGCTTAAAGAGGGCGATGTCATAGTGCCAATATTCAACACCTACGACAGCGAGGGTAACTTTGCAGGCAAAGCCGAGGGTGATGAATGCACCTACAGCGGCGACAATATGATAGAGTTTGTCAATCTGCCTGCAGGCGACTACAGATACAGCTTTGTTATAAACGATATTTACGGAAACGTGTGCTATACCGCCTTTACGGTGTTTACGACAGATGATGACGGAAATGTGTTCTTTACGCCGGAGGAATAAGCAGGACGGCAAGCCGTATCAAGTTTCGGCTTTCTCGTTTGTGATAAAATGAATACAGTCGAAAAGACGGAAGAAGGCTGTAAGGGGGAAAACAGATGAGTGAGATAAACGAATGGTATATGAATATTCAGAATATCGTTGACGACATAGACAGGTGTATAAAAAGCGGCAAGGACGAAAGGCTGACACTCGGCAGGCTGTCGCAGACGCTTGGCTACTCGGAATACTATGTTTCAAGGAAATTCAGCGAAGTATCGGGAATGAAGCTCAGGGATTATATGAGATACCGCAGGCTTGCTTTTGCGCTGAGGGAACTGAGAGATACCGACAAGGGCATACTTGATATTGCGCTTGACTATGGCTTTACATCTCATGAGGCGTTCACAAGGGCATTCAAAGTGGCATACGGAATTACTCCGAGCGCTTACCGCTTACATCCTGTACCGGTAATTCTCCGCACGGCTATAAGACCTTTCGACTGCTATCTTTTAGGCATAGGAGGAACAGGTATGGCACAGACAAACAGTGATATTAAGGTGTATTTCGTAACTATCCCGGCTCATAAATTCCTGCATATCAGAAACTACGAGAGCATAGGGTATTACGACTTCTGGGAAAAGCAGAGTCACATTCCCGGACAGGACTGCGAAACTATATGCGGACTGCTTGACAGTATCAAGGGCAAGCTCGACGATATGGGCGGCGATGAGGCGAACAGCGGAAGCGGTCAGGTGATGGCGTACATAAACGAGCCCGAGGGAAGAATATGCAGCTGGGGCATTCCGCTGGCTGAGGCTTACGGCGTAAGGCTTCCTGCCGACTACAGCGGAGAGATACCAAGGCAGATGCAGATCATGGACGTGCCTGAGGGCGAGTATATCGTATTTGAACACGGACCGTTCGACTTTCAGACCGAAAACAGTGCGGTTGAAGCAAAGATAGAACAGGCTATGAAGGACTTTGATTATGAAAAGTCGGGCTATGAGCTTGACAAAACGCAGGGCAGGGTGTTCTACTTCTATCACGACTGCAGGAGATACTGGAAGTATATAAGGCCTGTGAGGAAAACCGGATAAACGGAAAACCGCCTTTTAAGCAGGGCGGTTCTTCGGATTATGCAGGGCGATGCACTTGACACCGGCTTGATTTTATGTTATATTATAGATACAAAAAGAGGGAAACGACAGACGGTCGCTCCCATAAAAGTGGTTTTGAAATAACCGCCTCAGTTTGGTAGCGAGGGCGGTTATTTCTTTTTATTAAAAGAAATGATTGTGAATATCATAACTGTGAAAGCAGTAAGAAATATTCCTATCTGTGTTAAATCACTTAGCGTTATGTACACAGCTTCACCTCCTTTCAAAGCGCTTTCGCACTTTGGGAGATGAATTGACCGCCTGACGTCCAAGGTTTCCCTCGTGAATATTTTAGCATATTATCGGGGGGAATGCAACTTTTCCGGACTTGACACCGGCTTGATTTTATGTTATATTATAGATACAAAAAGAGGGAAACGA
>ERZ772820.1622-NODE-1622-length-17197-cov-4.345584_pt1 | contig 17197 bp, 25 predicted proteins | sample MGYA00511377_ERZ772820 | MGnify/ENA primary metagenome ERZ772820 (study PRJEB29015, sample SAMEA2737684) | human gut metagenome | biome: human gut; feature: human-associated habitat; material: faeces | place: China | collected 2012 ...
TGTATGTTGTTAAAGTACTGAAACCGTATGGCTCAACAGGCGGTGTGTGTGGCTTGAAAATTGCCGAAAATAAAACAGGCATAGTGTCAACGTGTGCTGCACGTGATTATAAGGGCATCAGCAGAGATAATGGCAACGCTGTTATCTGTGCAGTGCTAACTCCAGACCGAGAAGAGAAACGCCAGAACGGCAGACGCATAAAAGAGCCGGGCGAGCCTAGTTTTACTTTGACAGCGCAGGATAGGCACGGCGTAGCGTTGCTTGACGAAAACATCCGTATCCGTCGCTTAACTCCTCGTGAGTGTTGGCGTTTGCAGGGATTCCCTGATGAATACTTTGACAAAGCGAAAGCAGCAGGCATAAGCGATACACAACTGTATAAACAAGCTGGCAACGGCGTAACAGTGAATGTTGCCAGGGCGATAGGTGAAAGGTTAAAGGAGGTTGAAGAACATTATGAATAAAGAAGAAGTTCGCCAATATTGGCGACACCAGAAACGAATGGCGGCCTTAAAAGTTTTTTGTTTATCGCTTATAGGCACAGCGATATTGATTGTGGGGTGCGGTGAAACGGCAGAAGAAATTGAAGCTAACAATGCCAAAAGCAGAGCCGCCGTTGAAGCTGCCAGCGCGAATAATAATATCAAAAGCACCGGTAGTGTTATTGCTAAAAAAGTAGGTGGTAGCGCAACTATCATCTTGCCAGACAATCAGAAGTTGCAACTTGTTACATGGAAAAATGACAATATGTGGGTGCTTTATCGTCCTATGAGAGCTGATGAACAGGCGGAAACTTACACTTATCAAGAAGATAGCAAGTTTGGACTTATAGAAGCAAAGATTACCATCCGTGAAGTAAAAAGATAAACAAGGAGGTTGGGAAAATGGATGCCAAACAAATCGGCGAGGTTATCAAGGAAGCCAGAAAAAGAAAGGGAATGACGCAGAAACAGTTAGGCGCTGTGTTGGGAGTTGCTACTTTGATTATTTGGTGCTATGAAAACGGAGTGTATGAGGTGATCTCTTTTGAAAAGCGTGCCCAAATGTCAAGCGTGTTAAACATCCCCATGAGCGAATTGCTTTACGATAACGAGAAAATAGCGTGCATCAGTACAAACGAGGCTGTGGACGAGCTGAAAGAAAAAGGAAAGCTCATCAAGGCTGTTAACGCAGAGCTGAAAGAAAAAGGAAAGCTCATCAAGGCTGTTAACGCAGAACTGGAAGAAAAAGGAAAGCTCATCAAGGCTGTTAACGCAGAACTGGAAGAATGGCTTTGCTCCGGCGATACGGATTATCTGTACAAGGCTATGGCTGTTATTCGTGCGGAAATCGAAAAGGTGGACGAGGATGAAGAAGAAAAAAGCAAAGCTTCATGAAGATATGGTACTCAGAATTCGAGAGCTTATAGCAAGCATCAGAGTCAGAGAGCGTTGGCTCAAGATTGTGTTCAGAGACAGACACACGCTATCCACACCCGAGCAGAGAAGAAGAGCCGTTGCATACCTGCGTGAAAAGCGCTATGAGTTTGAGGTTTTTGAAAAGCAGATTCCTGCGCCGCCGAGAACCTATAAACATTACAGCACCTGCAGGACATGTAACAGCACACATGTTGAGGCATATATCTCCAGCAACCGCTACTGCCCTAGTTGCGGGGAGATAATCATGCCGTCTATGCCCTACTTGCCGAGGTACTGCGAAGCCTGTGGGCAGCGGCTTTGGTGGCCTCCAGAGGGCATTATGATTGGCAACTGTTACTACGGGAGGGAACCGCGATGGTGGGTGAAACAAGAATCACGACACTAGCCTATGACATCGGTGAGGGGTATAGCTGTCGCTGCGAAGCTTGCAAAGGGGAATATAACGCCAACACTGATGATTTTCTCTACTGTCCTTGGTGCGGTAGAAAAGTTATAGAAGTACAAGATGTGAGTGAATGGGCTACCAGTGTAATGGGTACAATAATTGTAAAAAAGCCAAGGAGGAAAGAAGAATGAAAGAGGAACACTTAAATCTCAAAGACAGGTTCGCTATAGACGGCAAGGAGTATATCTTGTCGACAGTCGCCTTGCCAATAATAGGCGACGAGATTACCAATATGCTGCTTTCGATTGCACCGTTTGAAACAATGCTTTTCGGCATTGATGAAAACGGCCGTATAAATTGGATTGACCTTTACTGTGAACGATATTATTGGGCAGAAGAGGCGAAGGCAAGACATAAAGAGTTGGTCGAAAAGGCCAGAAACGGCGTGAAGTTTTGGGAGGAAGAGTAATGAATGAGCCGATTGTCAGCCCGTGGCTGATTTACTGGGCAGGAAGAATAGACATGATACATCACTTCTGCATTGTAGCAGGATTTTTACTAACAATGGGTGCTGGCATAAGCATAACAGTGATTGTTTCAAACCTCGATAGTTGCGACAGTGACGTTGGTAAAGCATTTTTAAATTTCACGAAGAAACTAATCTGCGTAGCCTTAATTGTTGATGCGCTTGCAATGGCTGTTCCAACTAAAGATGAAATGATTGCGATGTATGTTGCAGGGCGTATAACACCAGCAAACATCAAAGCTGCAGGCGAATTTACAGACAAGTCCGTGGATAAGCTGATTGAGAAAATTTCAAAGGCAAGTAAGGCTATAAAGGAGTAAATTATGAGAATTACACATAGGCTATAAAGCTTATTGCCCTCATTGCGGCAGAAAGATTGGTTGGATTGTCGAAGATAGTAGGTTGCATTTAGGAGACGAGGAATATGAATAAAACAACGGTGACGGGAACATATTGTTATCCTGAATATAATTTCCCAATAACTTTATATGAGTGCCATGAGTGTGGTGCGGTTTTTCTTGACCGTGATGATGACTATAAATACTGCCCTTACTGTGGCAGAAAAATTAAAAAGAGAGTTAACTAGCCCTAGGGCGTGGCGGCTGGGTTGCCGAATGGCAGCAAGCGTTGCGAGAATCCCTGCGCCGCCGCTTTTTATAAACATTTTATAAAAGAAATGTGCAGCAAGCGGAAGCACTGCAAAGGATGTATCTTTTACGATGTTGGGTCTGCTACGCCTTGCAAATTGACAAATTGGCCAGATAGATGGAATGTTGAAAGGAGTGATACAAAATGAGTAGATTAGATGCTAAACAAGTAGATGAATTGCAGTTGAAGCGCATGAAAGACTTGAACGTGTCTGCCAGATATCTTGAATACAGAATCAACGAGCTGTGTCCTAAAGGCAGAGAAAGAACAATCGCCTTACAACGGCTTGAAGAAGTTGTCATGTGGGCCAATAAAGCTATTAGTCATGAGGCGCAGCAATGAATGACGATGATGAATATTATCCTTGCGATAATTGCGACAACCTTTGCGACGAATGGGAACGGCAATACTGCTGTGAACTGTGCCGCTATTACGGCGGTGGCGACGAAATGGAATGTGCCCATTGCGACCCGATGAATATTTAAGGAGGGCGAACAATGAATGACGAAAAACTAATCGTGATGCTGTTTGCTTTTCGATATGCCGTACACAGGATAGGCACACAAAGCCTGTCTGCCATCCAAGGCGAACTGGTGACAAATCTTCACCGCTTTCCAGATTGGATGTTAGCCCAGATGGAACGTGACCTTGAATGGAACTTCGAGGTAATGGCCATGCGCAAGGAAGAACACGGTACGGTTGGACTCGATGATGACTGCGAGTTCCAAAGACCTTTCTTGGAAGCAGTTAAACAGGAAAGGGAAGCGAGAAAATGAAGTATCTTGTAACCTGGAAGAGTATCGCTTTTCCCGATATGGATCTGCAAACCTGCGTTGAGGCTGATAACGCTGATGCAGCGCAGGTTAAGGCAGAAGCGGAAGCGCCAGAAGATTTTAAGGAAGTCTATTATGTTGACGATGTGAAGGAGGTACAATAAAATGAGTGATAAAATGAGCGATAACATGATTGATTTTGTGTGCGAACAGCTTGACGAGCTGAAGCAACAGCTCCGTGAGAAGCATCATCAATACTCAACAGAGGATGCTTTGGCGAACTTCCGTGTAGGTGCTATGCTCAGCGGAAAGCAGGCTGATTATCCTGCTATGTATGAGGAAGCGAAAGCCTATGCGAGAAAGCATATCGCTCATGTGTATGCGCATGATATTGACGGCGTGAAGGTTGACGAGAGCTTGAAAGATATAGCCTTATACAGTCTTATCGAACTTTACATGGTCAAGGTATGGGAGCAGGAAACGGCAGAGTATCAAAACAGCGACGAATATAGAAACATGGTTGAGAACATCAAGAAACGTTATGATTTTTAAGGAGGACATATCATGAACAGCATTGTTTTGTTGGGAAGAATGACGAAGGACGCAGAAGTCAGATATACTTCGAGCGGCAAGGTTGTAGCGAGTTTTTCGCTGGCGGTCGACAGACCTTACGCCGGAGCAGACGGTAAACGTGAGGCAGACTTTATCGACTGCACGATCTGGGGGAAGAGCGCCGAAACATTAGGTAACAGCGTGCATAAGGGACAGCGTGTGCTGGTGGAAGGCCGTTTGCAAATCCGTCAGTATACGGACAAGAACGGCAATAAACGCACGGCAGCAGAGGTTGTGTGTGGACGTTTTGAGTTTATCGAACGTAGAGAACAGCACGGCAACCAGGGAGAATCGCAGGGTATGGAGAGTTTCGGGCAACAGGTTCCGTTTAATGAGGAGATTCCGTTCTAATGGGGTGGGGCAAATATCATAGTCGGAAAGTGGTTATTGACGGCATAACCTTTGACAGCCAGCGGGAAGGCGACTATTATTGCGAGCTGAAGATGTTAAGAATGGCGGGAGAAGTCATAGACTTTGAACGGCAGGTGACGTTTGAGCTTCAACCTAAATTCAAACACTCCGGCAAGACGGAGAGAGCCATTAAATACATCGCTGACTTTGTTGTCAAGTACAAGGACGGCCGCACCGTTGTTGTTGATGTGAAGGGTGATAAGACCGACGTATATCGCATCAAACGGAAGATGCTTTTATACAAGCATCCGGACATGATTTTTGAAGAGGTATAGAACATGATCAATGTTAAAAGAATGATTGAATTCTGCTGGCAGCACGAAGAAGATATTCGCCGTGCGATTGCTGAGAAGCGCTTAGACAACGGCGGAGTAGTCACCGGCGGCGGTGGGCATTGCCGAGTCAGCGATCCTACGGCTCAGAAGGCTATCCATAACGTATCTGACGTGCCGTGTGTAGAGGTGGAGTATGGCGCATATGTAAATGATATGCGTAATGTTATGACCATTAAGCGGCCGTTACAATGGCTTAAAGCCGCTCACTGGACTAAAGAGCATTACACAGATAAGCCGCAGGGCGAATTAATTAAGCTCAAATACAACGAGAGCCTGCTCAGAAATGACATTGTAGAGATAATGGGCATTAGCCAGGCAACCTACTATGTGATGTTGAGTGATATATTTACATACGCCGAAGGCCTAGCGGCAGGGCTAAAACTGATACCACCGAAGCGCTGAAGATAGCGGGGAGAAATCTCCGCTATCTTTTTGAAAAAACGCTTGACTATTCACTGCTGAAGAAGCGAAGGAAGAGCTGGATGCACGTAGAGTAATGGTAGAGGGCGAAGAATATTTTCTGCTGTACGTCCTCTAAATTCTAGAATTGACAGCAGTTTCCATACGTAGTATAATAGAAAATGACAAAGTATATAGAAGCGCTAATCGAAAGGTTGGCGCTTTTCTTTTTGGAGCAGTGCCAGAGCGGCTGAATGGCAGCGTTTGCTAAACGACTGAGAGGCTAAAGAGTCTCACGTGGGTTCGAATCCTACCTGCTCCGCCATTATGCCGTCGTACCCCAAGTCTGGCTAAAAGGGGCGCGCTATCTGATAGCGTAGGCTTTACCGCACTAAAGCGGTAGGGCACGTGGGTTCGAATCCCACCGGCGGCGACCAATAAATTTAATATAAAGAGCGCATATCTATTACAGGTATGCGCTTTTTTATTTGGTGGACGGAAGGGGCAGCCGTCTTAATACTCCTGCCGACGCCAACCCTCCTACGTTGGCAGGACACCAACAGCAAAGGACGTGTCATTATGGGTAGATTTGGACTCAAGATAAACAAATTGATGCAGGCTTTGGAAAGCCAAGGCGAGATTTATATGTTAGATCGTCGGCAGGTGTGGTCGGACAAATTGCATAAAAAGGTGCAATCGCTGACGTTGTCGAAGAGCGTACCGACCGAAGAATATAACGCTAATAATCCTAAGCCGAAATCTACGCAGCATGAACGAGTTAAGGTGGTGGAGCTTACCACGTTTAGCGAGGTTGAGATAGTGTTAGCGCTGGCGGCTAAATGGAAGCAGGTGACCAGGAATGGCAGACGAGTCAAGAGCAACACCTGCTGAGTTAAACGAGCGACAGAAGAAATTCGCCGACTACGTCATTAAGCTGGGCAGGAGTAACGCCAAGGAAGCCGCAGAAATAGCAGGTTATAGCAAGAAGACAGCGGGAGTACAGGCGAATCAACTCTTAAAGAACCTTAAGATTAAAGCTTATATTGAAGAGCGGATTAAGACAGCCGCAGAGCCTAGAGAACGCGCGGAAGCAGAACGAAAGCTTGTCGCAGACGGCGATGAGGTTCTCCGCTTCCTCTCAGCGACAATGCGCGGAGAGGTTAAAGACCAATTTGGCCTTGACGCTCAGTTAAAGGACAGGTTGGCGGCGGCGAAGGAGCTGCAACGTATTCTTGATGTCGCTAAGCCTGCGGAGCAGAGCGGCGGCAGCCAAACGCTAATCATAGAACCGATATACGGAGCACCGGAGGCGGACGATGGAGAATAGAAGGAAGATATATTTTAACCCGATATTCCGCAGAGTCAATGAGAGCCGCCAACGCTACGTTGTTTTAAAAGGCTCAGCAGGCAGCGGGAAGAGCGTCAACATAGCTCAACAGCTCATTTTAAAGCTGAGCAGCCAGGAATTTAAGGGAGCTAACCTGCTGTGCGTCAGAAAGATAGACGAGAGCAACAGGGACAGCACGTTCGCGGAGCTTAAGACGGCTATCTTCCGTATCTTCGGTGATGCATGGGAGCGTCATTGGAGCGTGAGAGAGTCCCCGTTAAGGCTGACGTGTCTTGACACAGGCAACAGCGTTATCTTCCGCGGTATGAAGGATGATAGACAGCGCGAGAAGGTCAAGTCAATCACGAGTGACAAAGGTAAATTGACGTGGATATGGGCAGAGGAAGCGACGGAGCTGACGGAAGAAGACTTCGATATTCTTGATGACCGTCTCCGTGGCAAGCTGGATAACCCGAACCTCTATTATCAGATGATAGCTACGTTTAACCCGGTATCATCGACTCATTGGCTTAAAGGGAAGTTTTTCGACACGCCAGACGTTAATGTTTTGGCGCATACATCGACGTTTAAGGATAATTTATTCGTCGATGCTCAATATAAAATGCGTATGGAGCGACGCAGAGAAAGAGATCCAGAAGGTTATAGGGTGTACGCTTTGGGCGAATGGGGCCTGCTTGGCGGCCAATACTTTAATAATTGGAGCGAGAACCTGCACGTTATTAAGCCTTTTAAAATCCCCGACGGTTGGATGCGCTTCCGCTGTATGGACTGGGGCAGCTATCATCCGTATGCTTGCTATTGGATAGCGGTCGACTATGACGGCGTTATGTACGTATATAGAGAGCTTTACGGCTACGGCGGTAAGGCTAACGTGGGTACTAAAGAGCCTAGCACGCTTGTTGCTCAACGCATAGCCGATTCTGAGAGCGCCGATAAGCGTTTGATAAGGTACGCTGTGTTAGATAATGCCTGCTGGGGCAAACAGGACACAGGAGCGCCGAGCATAGCAGAGGAGATAAACAGAGTGCTGATGGATAATGGATGCATGATGTTTAATCCGTCTGTCAAAGGTAGAGAGCAGGTGGGCGAGGAAATTCGCCTGCGTCTGCAAGGCTGGGAAGATCAAGAAGGCAAACGGCATCCCGGCATAAAGATATTTAACACCTGCTTTCATCTCATCCGCACGCTGCCGGAGATAACCCACGATAAGAATCAGCCGGAGAAATACGATACGAACGGCGAAGACCATTGTTTAATTGCTGGCACGCTGATAACTACCAAGCGTGGAGATATTCCAATCGAAGAAGTTACAACGAATGATTATGTGCTGACTAGACAAGGTTATCGTCGCGTGCTTGCTGCTGGATTGACTCGCAGGAGCGCAAAGGTTATTACAATAACCTGCGATAACGGCAAGAGCTTGACTGGCACAGGAAATCACCCGATATATATTAAAGGGAAAGATTTTATCCCACTTGACGCTATAACATATGGTGATATAATGTATAGTATCGGAGGTGAGTTATCGTGCCAAAGAAACAAGCCGATACAACAGACAGCATCGTATTTAATGGAATCACATTCAGACGTTATCCAAACTCTAAACGAATGTCCGACCAGAGATATTATAGGGCAGATGGCAGATTGCGAAAGCAAGGAATCAACTATCTGCACAGGTACATTTGGGAGTATTATAACGGAGAAATTCCAGAAGGCTATCACGTCCATCATAAAAATGAGAACACGTTGGATAACCGAATTGAAAATCTTGAACTGCTTCCCGGCAAAAGCCATTTACAACTTCATGCAGAAGAACATAAAGATAATCCCGAGCTTATGGCGAGAATTAAAGAGAACCTTGACAGGCAGAGAGATAAAGCCAGCGAATGGCATCGTTCCGAAGCAGGACGCGAATGGCATATTAAACAAGGAAAACACACAGCGGAGATTCAAGACGGAAAACCGAGAGTTGAACGTATCTGCAAAGTGTGCGGAGCAAAATTCCAAGTTAAGCAGTTTGTTGGAGAAAGAAGCAATTTCTGCTCAAACAAATGCTATTCAAAATACAGACGCGACGAAGGCATTGACGACGTTAAAAGAGTCTGCCCGATTTGCGGGAAAGAATATCGCACTAACAAATATAGAGGAAGTAAAACTTGTAGTAGAAAGTGCGGTGCGAAGTTGTCGGGAAGAACTAGAACCCGCTGATGTTTACAATTTAACCGTTGACGAAGTACATGAGTATTTTGCCAACGGTTTTTTAGTACACAACTGCATTGACGCTATAGGCTATGGCTGCATGAGCAGACCGTGGAAGCCGACAGCGCCGAAGAAGCAAGGCAAGCGGGACGGCTGGAAGTTTGATTATAACAACGAGAGCAACAGCAGAAGAAGCTTTATGGGAGTATAGGATGATTAGATATGAGCTTAACATGACTCCAAATGATATAGAGTTAAAGATAACAGGGCATGATGAGGAACACAGCAAGGAGTTCCACGCGGTCTGTGGCATGGTGAGCGCCGTATCGCAGTCATGCGTGTATGGCATTGTACATTTCTGCGATGATTACGAGCTGGCAGAGTATGCGCCGGGGCGAATAAGAGTTAAAGTGAAGAACCTGCCGACGGCGAGAGCGCTTTGCTTATCGTGTTTCTCAGGTCTTAACGCCATTAAACAGCAGTTCCCGCGCGACTTTGAGGGGTGAGAGATATGTTAGATGATTTTCAATACGCCAAGTCAGAAGACAACTCCACAACCTTTGTCGCTGAGAACAGTAAGCTGTTAAGGTATAAGCGGTGGTTTAAAGAAGCCGTAGAAGCGCAGCAGAAGTGGCGTAACGTGGCGAGAGAAGATAGAGAGTTCTACTCCGGTAAACAATGGGCGGACGACGATAAGAAAACGCTTGAAGATGCTAAGCGTCCTGCGATTACTATTAACCGCATAAAGCCGCTAATCAATGTTTTAAGTGGTTATCAACGCCTTAACCGCTATGATATAGACTTCCTGCCACGAACGAATGATGATGATGAGCAAGCGCAGCTTAGAAAAGGCGTTACAAAGTACATCATGGACCGCAGTCATTACAACTACGAGGAAAGCGACGTTTTTAATGACGGCGTTGTTACCGGTATTGGTTGGTTCGAGGTGGGATACAAGTTCGATTGGCTGGCGCAGGACGGCGACGCGTTTATCCGACGTGTATCGCCTTTTGACATTTACGCCGACCCGGAGAGCCGCGACAAGCATATGCGTGACATGAAATATGTTATCCGCGCTCGGTGGGTAGATAAAGATGAGCTTGCCGCCAAGTATCCGCAGCAGGCAGATGAGATAAACGCTCAGACCGCCGCATATATGACAGAAGAAACAGAGAATGATAAGAAATACAACGAATTATGGTACTCGCACGAAACGAAGAAGATTCGCTTTGCCGAATGTTGGTACAAGAAGGCAGTCCAGAAGCAGTTATTTATCCTAAAGAGCGGCGAATTGGTGGAGCAAGTCACTGAAGATATGATAGCTTTAGGCATGATTCTGCGCCAGCAGACTGTGACTACTACAGAAGTTAGAATGTTAGCCTTCTGTGACAATGTAGTCTTAGAGGATATTCAATCGCCTTATAAGCATGGATTTATCCCATTCGTGCCCTTCATCTGTTACTATCAGGGCGAGGACGATATCCCTTCCGGTGTTGTACGTGACCTTAAAGACCCGCAACGTGAGATAAACAAGCGCCGCAGTCAAGAGCTGCATATCCTTAACACGCAGTCTAACGGAGGTTGGATTTCGGAAGAGGGCGCAATGTCTCCACAGCAGGAAGCATCGTTTAAGCGAAACGCTTCTACACCGGGAGCGTTGCTTAAAGTTAATCCCGGCGCATTATCCATGCAGAAGCTGCAACGGCTTGAACCGCAAGCACCGCCGTCTAATATCATTAATGCGTCGCAGGAAGCGATGAACGAAATGCCTAGCATCAGTGGCATCAATGAAGCTTTAATGGGTACAGACATCAGCAATTCGCAGTCTGGCCGTGCTATTGAGCTGAAGCAGAAGCAGGCTATTACTCATATAGCAGGCTTATTTGACAACCTGCGTATGGCTAAAGAGCTGATTGTAGATATGTTATGGGGAAAACGTGGTGCGCCTGGTATCATTCCGCAGTTTTACACGGAGCAAAAGACGTTTAGAATTGTAGGCGAGAACGGCGAACCGCAGATTGTTACTGTTAATCAACAGGTTCAGCAGCAGCAGGTCAACCCACAAACAGGCATGATTCAGACGATTACAAAGACGCTCAATGACTTATCCGTGGGTGAATTTGATATAGTGATTGCTGATACACCTGCTACATCGACGCAACGCACGGCTCAATTCTGGAGCTTAGTAGACGCTTGCGGCAAGTTGGGTATTCAAGGCAACATGATCATGGATATTCTGATTGACCTATCGGATATTCCGCAGAAAGCAGAAATTAAGCGTCGACTGAAAAGCCAGCAGGAAGAACAGGCGCAGGCACAGCAACAGCAGATGCAGGCTCAAATGGAGCTGGAGAAGCAGAAGCGACTCTCTAGGAGCATTGCCTATAAAGACTTGCAGTTACCTTTGCAGCTGCAATTGGCAGCGCAGGCAGGCATTTTGCCGCAGCAATACGCTGATGCTTTCTTACAATGGAGTATCCAGCAAATGGCACAGAGCATGGGTATGGGTGGTATGCAGCCGTCTAATATGGCGCAACAAGGCGTTATGCCACAACAATTACCGCAGATGCAACAATTACCGCAACAGCCTACACAACAGGCGGCGCAGTCACCATTGACGCAGGCCGCTATGAATGGATTGGTTGAAGCGAATAAGCCGGTATTATAGGAGGTATAAACAATGGTAGCAGTAAGAAAGAAAACCGAAGAGCAGGAGCTTTTGGATGCAGGCATATCAGCGCTTTCAGTCAATGCATCCCCTTACGAACGTCATACATTTATGATGTTAGAACGTTCCCAAGCCGCAGACAAGGCCATGAAGAAGCTTGACCAAGCTTTGATTGACAAAGCATTAGCACTGCTTGAAGCTAGCGGTGATGGTGCAGGTGACTTAAAAATTAAACAGATTGAAAAAGCGATTGAGATTTACAAGGCATTACAAGTTTTGTAGTACCCAATCGCTTTTCTTATATTCGTGCCGCCGACGATATGGGCGCATTTAGCCGACGGGCGTAAAACGTAAAGGAGTAATCACATATGTTTAACTTTAACTTCCAGATGTTTAATGACGATATTCCCGGTATTGATGCTGATGTTTTGGAGCAATTCAAAGACGAGCTGCCGCAGGAAGAACCTGCGGAGCAAGAAGAACAGCAAGAGGAAGCTCACGCTGACCATCACAGCGACAACAAAGATGTAGAGCCGACCGAACAACAGACTGAGGAAGAAGAGGAAGTTCCGGAGGGTTCCAATGTCCCATATAACCGATTCAAAGGCGTAAACGAGCGCATGAAGGCCGCAGAAGCGCGTCAACGCGAGTTAGAAGCAGAGCTGGCTAAGTATAAGAACGCCGCCGCACCGCAGCAAGAACAGCAGGAATCCCCTGCACCTGCTGAAACGCCGCAGGCAGTAGGCGATTTTACTGTAGAGCAGATTAAGCTTATGACCGCAGAAGCACGCCGCAGAGCCGCTAAACAGCTCAATTTGTCCGAAGAAGATGTTGAGAACATTGAGTATAGCGACGACCCGAGCATCAAAGACTCCTACGACGCTTTGACTACTCAATATATGGGCGAGGTTAGAAAAGAAGTTACTGGGTATGTGCAAAAACAGCGTGCATACATTGCTGATGTTCAGTCAACTACCGCCGAATACAAGAGCCGTTGCGAGAAGTTTCTTGCAGACCCGGAGTATGAAGCGAAGTGGGATAAGGTATGCAAGGCAGCACAGAGCCGTGGACAACGCTTTCTTATGGCAGCTCAAGGAGCTATCGACCGTTTAGATCAGGGAAAAGGAACATCACAAGACTACTTCTTTGTCAAAGACTTTATGGACACAGTTCTGGGTGACGGCTGGGGGACAGATAATACTCCTGCCAAGCCGAAAACAAACAAAAAAATTCAAGAAGCGGCAAAACTTCCTACTGCTCCCGAAGTGGGTGGCAGCACTAAAGGCGATATTGTATGGGATACACCAACCATCACCGACTACATCAATAGCGGCAGAATGGAAGAAATCCCACCCAATGTGTTAAAGCGCATTATGGGACAGCAAATTGCTCCCGGTGATTATGAGGAATAAAGTCCGCGGAAAGGACTAATAAATGAAATTCGAGTTTTATTTGCAGATGTTTGCCGACACTAAAGTTCCGGCAAACCTTGTAAAGAAAGTATGGGCAGCGCAACTTTGGAAAGAAGCACAGCGCGACAACTTCTTTGCTAAATTTACCGGTACTTCTACCGATTCTATCATTCAAAAGGTTACTCAACTGTCTAAAGAGAAGGGCGACCAAATCACTATTCCGTTGATGATGCGTCTTACCGGCGACCCGATTATGGGTGACGCTATGTTGGAAGGCAATGAAGAAGCACTGCAGTTCTACGATTACAGTGTAACCATTAACCAATTCCGTCATGCTGTACGCTTAGAGGGCGCTATGGAAGAGCAGAAAACTATTCTTGACCTGCGCACCGCAGCGAAAGACGGCTTGAAGACCTGGCTGACTGAGTACATCGAAAGCCAGATTGTGAAAGTGTTGACTGCTTCCCCGACCACCAGCCACGCTATGTATGCAGGTTCCAACACTGCGGAAGCAACTATCACTGCAACTGACCTGCTGACTACCGACCTTATCTCCGCAGCGGCACGTAAAGCTAAAACTATGTCTCCTAAGATTCGCCGCCCGAAGGTTAATGGCAAGGAATATTACATTCTGTTGGTTGACCCGTACCAAGCGCGCGACTTGAAAAAGGATGAAAAATGGCTGCAAGCTACGTATAACTGCGCTGAACGTGGCATTGATAATCCATTATTCAGCGGTATGCTGGGTGTATGGGACGGCGTAGTACTGCATGAGTACGAGAATTTGCAGCGAACTCAAACCGGTGCTTCTAAAGCTATGGTTGGCCACGCTTTGCTGTTAGGCTGCCAAGCTGGCGTGCAGGCTATCGGTAAAGAGCCGTTCTGGAAAGAGAAATCTTTCGACTACGAAAACAAGGTTGGCTTTGCTGTTGGCGGTATTATGGGCTTTGGCAAGTCTAAATTCAACGAGAAAGACTTTGGCGTTGTACAAATTATCACTTCTTCTGCAAACGACTAATCGCATAAGGGCGGGGTATTATCCCTGCCCTTTACTTTTGTTTTTGGAGGCTTATCATGATTGAGATTAAATCATTAATAGCAAGGCTGCGCCGCACACTGAAAGATGAGGACGAGAATAGCTTTACTGACGATGAGCTTTTGGACTATATCGGCGATGCTATCACGTTTGTGCGCCGCCTTATCATTCCGCTTAATCCCGAATATATCGCCGTTTCAGTGGCGAAAGGCACGATTGCTGGCGGAGAGAACGAAGTAAAGCTTTCTGCAAGTTTGCAGCAGGTTGTGGATGTGCGTGTTAATGGCGTAAAGATTCGCCGCGACAATATCAGTGCAGTGTGCAACACGGCAGAAACCGGAGAAATTAAACGATATTGCCTGCTCAACCGCAAGCACGTATTGTTTTTCCCCGTTCCACAAGATTCATGCTCGTATGAGATTATAGGCATCAAGCAGCAGCCGGAGCTGACGTTAAACGATTCTACACCATACGGCAGCGATATAGATCCGCTGATTTTTGAGTACGTCGTTATTCGTGCTGGCATGGGCGATATGTTCCAAATGACGCAGGAGATGTCTATTATGTCGACCGTCGTAGAGCAGATTAATTCACTTGTGCGTGGCGCTAATGAGAGTGAGGACAATTTTGTTGAGGGGTACTGATATGGGGAACAAGAACTTGCTAATCACACTGGCCGCTATGGTTCAGAAAATCCCTAACTCCGTCAGCGGTGACGGCAAAAATTTTGTTGCTATCCTAAAAAAAGCTTTAGGAGAACTCGTTGAAGAAATTAAACTGCTGAATACCAATAGCGGGCAGGTGGCAAATATTACGTTGGCAGAGATTAATAGGTTGGTAGATAATGTCAGATTCAATGACATTAGAGTTGCCTGGTCTATTGAAAGCACTGAAGACTATGCTAAAGCCGAGATATGGTACAAGACTGCTGATAGCGAGTGGCAGAAAGACGGTGAAGCAGAGGGACAGAACAACGAATACATTTTACAAAATGTAGAAAAAGGACAGACTTATACTATTAAGGTTGCGGCTGTGAACTCAAAGGGCGTTGTATCTAATCTTGACGACGCACCGACAGCAGCTATCCAAATAGTTGGCGCTTCCTATACTCCTGCTGCACCTACGCAGTTTGTGCTGACGTGGGACAATAACGGCGCATTGTGGCAATGGAAAGTGATCGACGACGGGAGCCGCATAGACTTCTTAGAGCTTAGGCTAGATGAAAACCCCGGCGTATGGGATAACAAATGCTTAGGCAGGACGAGAGAGCTTTACAGTCGTGCTAATCCCGGTACTAGGGCAGGCACGGCATATCTGTACGTCCGCAATATCTTCGGTGAATATAGCCAGCCTGCGACACATCAATTCAATAAAGCTAAACCAGTGAAGCCTGCTGCCCCGGTGGTGGCTGGCGTGATTGACGGCGTGACTATTAAAATGGCAAGCCTGCCGCAGAGTTGCACTGGCTATAAGCTGCACATCATTATCATCAAAACCGACGGAACGCAGAAAGAAGGATATTTCAATTCTGTCAACGATGAATATACCTATTCCGTTGTGGACGGCAGCATTTCTGTAAGGTATGCTTTTGTCGACACTATTGGCGAAGGCGAATGGAGCGACGAAGTAAACGCGAAAGTCAAAGACTTGCTCGTCGATACTGATAACATCAAGCCCGATGCAGTTACAGAGCCACAAATTGCAGACGGGGCAGTGACAACGAGAAAACTGCAAAACAGTACAATTACCTTGACCGGGAAAAGAGCTATTGCAGGCGGCGCAGCGTTGCTTAATGAAGAAGGATTAACCATTGCCGATACATCTGGTGGGGCTGTACAATTCAACTCCGCAGGAGCGAGCTATAAAGACGCACAGGGCAACGATTATATGGCAGCAAGGCGAATACTCGTAGGCACTGCTTCTAATGGCGCTAAAGTCAAATTTGCGCACGTTTGGGACACTGTTCCGGTGGTGCTATGCTCTCCGCGTAACATGGAACTGAGCGCGTCGTCATACAACATTGTGTGCAAGGCAAAGGACGTAACAACCGCTGGCTTTACTGTTGAATGCTATTCAGCAACGATTGATGGCTCAGTCACTAGTACAGGCAGTGTTACATTTATTTGTATAGATACTAATTCTGGTTATACGATAGAAATTTGAGGTGAAAACAATGCAGATAGAATTTGAGGTTGATGGGCAGAGATTAATTCGCACGTCAGAAGCCTATATGATTTCCGGATCAGAGAATTTTGTAGAGTGCGTATTTGATTTCTCTAACGACTGGGAAAGATTGGATAAATGGGCCGTTTATATTCAAGGCAAAGATGTATATAAAATTTCAATCGTGAATAATACGTGCCTTATTCCTATTGAATGTACAGCTATCGAAGGGGAATTTACTATCCATGTTGTTGGCTGCAAAGATGCGGAAAATATTATTGCGACTACGAACGAAAGATTACTTACTGTACGACCTTCAATTTTTTTTCCTGCGATAAAGTCATATATTCAAAAGATTATTGAGTATATAAAAAGCTTGAAGCAAGACACAGAAAGTGCTAAGCAGGAAGCAGTGAGTGCTAAGCAGGAAGCAGTGAGTGCTAACACAGAAATCAAGACTATCTATAACAACGGCAGCTTCACACCTATAACAGATTTAGCTGGCAGCATCGGTACAGCAATAAAGCGCTGGGGTTACATCTTTGCCAACAAGGTATTTGCTATGAATTTGCCTATCGTCTATAAATCTGTCGCAGAGATGAAAGCCGACAGCTTACTATCCGCAGGCATGACAGCCTGCACTCTTGGCTACTACGCTCCCAACGACGGCGGAGCAGGAACGTATATCATACGTGCTAAACAAGAATCTGATATTGATGATGGTGGCTCGTGTCATGAGCTGGCATCGGGACTTGTAGCAGAGCTGGTGGTGGAGAACGGCACGGTTAATGTTAAGCAGTTTGGTGCGAAGGGTGATGGGGTGACGGATGATAGCGATGCCTTTATAAGATGTTGCAATAAAGT
>ERZ772820.1631-NODE-1631-length-17132-cov-4.208468_pt1 | contig 17132 bp, 29 predicted proteins | sample MGYA00511377_ERZ772820 | MGnify/ENA primary metagenome ERZ772820 (study PRJEB29015, sample SAMEA2737684) | human gut metagenome | biome: human gut; feature: human-associated habitat; material: faeces | place: China | collected 2012 ...
CTTCATAATGATTCCTCCCATCAGCTTTTCTTTTTTTGTCAATTATAATATAACATGTTTCACTTTCGATAGATAGTCCTCTTTAGTCCACCTATTCGATTGTACCGGATTCCGGTACGTCCGGTTCCTGGTCAGCTTCTTTTTCTTTCTCTAAAGAAGCTACTTTTTCTTCCAGTTCTCCTACTTTCTTTTCCAGTTTAATGATATAGTCCATCATTTGTGGAATATACGGAGATGGGGTTCTCTCCTTTCTTTCCCACTGCTGATACGTTTGGCACGGTATTCCAAAGTATGCAGCAAACCGGTTCTGGCTTAAGCCTGTCTCATCTCTAAGTTTTCTTACTTCAATTGGTATCTCCGTTAAACTCATATGGCTCTCTCCTTCCAAATGATTTCTCTTCTCATCTTCATTATATCTCATTGAGAGGTATTGTCAATAAGTTTTCAGATAATTGTCCGGATATCTGGACATTTTTAGCATTTTTACCAATAAAGCCTCCGGATGAGCTGGTGATCCGGAACTGGAAGTTGTGTAGATTGACTAGAGTTCATATACAATTATTTTTACCAAACACCAAATCAATCCATAAATAGCCATTAAATCAATAAAATGTAATTTAGGAAGTCCCAAAACCGTTGCAATATGATTCCAACATAACATTCCTATAAAGGAAAAAGTTACTACACGGATTACTGCTACAAAAATGTTTGATAATGTATTTTCTAAAATTTTTTTATATTCCTCTTCCACAGTTTTCAACTCCTCTCATAAATTTCTTCACACTTTCCGGTTTTCTCCTTCCATTTGCTAAAAAGAAAGCATAAAAAAAGAACCCTATCTATTCAAAATAGGATTCTTCTATTGCATATTTGTCAATATTCTTTCTAGTAGCTATGAAAAAGTTCCATAAACACCAGCTACTATAATTACAAGTGCTGTAATAATCAACTTAAATATAGGCACCATAATCAAATGAATGATTATTCCAATCAATACCAGTACACCTATTATAGTAATTATAGCTATAATCACCTCTTCCACTGTTTCCAGTCCTTGCTTTAATTTTCTGTAAGTACTTACTATAATAAAAGCCCCAGCAATACCTAAAATAAGTGCATAAGCAAAATAGAGAAGTGCTGCTTTGTTTTTATAATTAATTAGTTCAAACACATTATCAGAAGGATACCGCAACAATTCTTTATTTAAAAGGTTCAACTTAATTGAATAAATAATTACTACAATTAAATATGCAATTTTATACCAATTTTCTTTTATTGTTTTTTCGCTCATATCTTCCCCTACGTTAAAATTCTATCTTATTTCTTTCATTCATTACTGTTTCTACCATTGAAAGTTTTTTCTTTAAATCACTAATATCTTTCATTATTACTAAAACATACGCAAAAACAACAACTGTAATTATTGCTGCAATTATGAATGAAATCCAAAAGCTAATCTTTATTATATCAAAATTTCCTGTTGCTAGTGTTCCTGCATACTCAAACGCCATTTTCATAAAAGAAAAAAATTTATCCCATACATTCATTATCACTGCCAATATAATTGTAATGAGAAATAACGTTAACAAACCCTTCTTTCTTTCATATTGTGTTTGTGTTGTAATTTGTTCATACTTCAGCTCATCATTACTCATGTCACGTAACTTCTGTATTTTTTCCTTAAATTTGCTTAATGCCTTCTGACGTTTATATTCAATGGTAAATTTTTCAAAAAATTTTCTCATCTAATCACGCTCCTTTTTTATCATACTATATTTTGGTTTCAAAAGATAGTCCCATCTTTACGCTGCAACATGAATTTTAAACTCCTTTCCCTTCCCGGCACCAAGCCGGGAAGTAATAGCCTGGCTTTCATGTGACAGTCGTGATATGTCAAACGGAATAAATCCGCATGAACCTGGTTAATAGCTTTCTTTGCGGTGCTTTTTCACCATCTCTATCATTAAACAAATAACCCGCAATTCAAATAACATAAGTATAGGTGCATTTCTTTCTATTGAAAATACACTGTTTTTAAATGCATCATACCAAGCAAAACTTATGATTAAATATGCAGCCATAGATGCCGCACAAATAATCCTTTTACATATATTTGAGAATGCCGGAAATCCCGAAAACTGCATTATATAAAAATTCACTAAACAAAAAAATGCAAAAAAAGTAATAAATAAATACATTATTTCTCTATGATAAGTACCTAAACACATTGTTTTTAAAATATAGATAAAGTTCTGCAATACTTCATTCCTCCTTTTTGTCATTTGTACCGAATTCCGGTACATGCCCTGGCACAAAAAAAGAACCCTTTCTGCTATGCTGCAGATTGGATCCTTCTATAATTTGGGACTTCTCGGTTTCTTCTGATGTATTTTATTTTTCATGGTTTCTTTCTTTTCTTCTGAAAACATATCATTAAACCTCACCGGCTTTATATCATCCGAAACAAATTCCGGATACATCATTTTCTGATGTTCTTCAACTTCACAGATTCTTGTATAAACCTTATCTCCATATATTTCTTTAATTTCAGCTGTTGCTTCTTTCATATTAAACTGCTTTACTTTAAACTGCGTTCCATACAGCTTACGGCAGCATTCTACCTGTTTATCAAAATCGTTGGAAAAAGGTTTTGCCTTTACTTCAGATATCAAACCATAGGTATTTTTTTCTAATGGATAATCATTTCTGGTGTCTGAAAGAAACGCTGCTCCATTATCAAATACAGGACAATACGAAAAACTCTTATCCTCATTCTGAATTACAGCAATATTATGAAAATGCCGGTCTTCATTCAGTATATATGCATCAAATTCCAGAAGAATCGTTATATATTTTCCAAAATTTTCCAGTCCGGTAATATTCGTTACATCTTCAACAAACTTTGGGATTCTATCCTGTAATGAACTCTTTTCCAATACCTCTTTTACCGACTTATTATAGTACGCCTGATATAGCCGCTCTGCAGTAATAAGTCTCTGTCCCGGCTGCAGGAAGTTATTTGAAACGCATCCATTAAAAGAATGTCCATTATATGCAATCATTTCCAACTGATACGGCACATATTCCATAATATTTGACTGTTCCAGTAATTTAGATGCTGCATATTCCGCTGCTCCTTCATATCCCAGGAAATCTGCCTTATACCATTTATTATCAATACCAAACTTTAGCTGATTTCCTTTTGATGAATAACCGGAACCTGTCGAACCATCTGTATTATTAAAAACATACATAATTATTCCTCCACAAACTTAATCCACATATCATCCTCTGCCATCCTGCCGGCAGTCTTTTTTACAATTGCTAAAGGGTCATAACTGTCCAATCCCAAATCACGCAGTATCCACTTTACATGGTCCCGATTTCTTGGGAAGCAGCGGCTTTCAAGAAATTTTTCATAATCAGAGAATGTAGGAGTCTCATTGTTTCCAAATGCTTTTGCTATTAAATCATCCGTGAAATTCTCTATTCTTACGCTCTCATCGCTATAGTCCACATAAATTCTAGTTGAAAGTTTGTCCTTGTCCATATAATCTAAAACCATTCTATCCACCTCACAACTAATTTGAATTAAATAAAATATAGCATATTTTCATATAGAAAGATAGCTTTTGCATCATATATTACAACTATGCTGCAGCTTTCTTATTATAATTTATAGCTTTGGACCTTTACGTTCCGGCTTTCTGGGGCGGTGATCCTTTTCCATCTGTGCCGGCGGCAACGGTGATTTTTCTTCCGGAGTCAGGATTTCTGACACTTTCTTTATATAAGTATCACGGTCAATAAGTCCAATCTGAAATTTAGCATAATTAATTTTTTCTCTCACATAAGTTTTTGAGCCTGATATCATTACGGCATTAAATGTCTTTTCCAGCGAAAAATCCTTGAACGGATACTCTCCATCTTTATTTTTCCATTCATGAAATCCTTGCTGTAGCTCTTCCAGCTCCGCAAACATAGCATCATCAAGTTGAAACTTAACTGTCAATTCTTTCATTTGCCTCGTCTCCTTCGATATTATTTTTCTCCATAAGGAGCTGCCGGCGGCAGTTCCTTATAAAGTTGGACAATAAAAAAAGAAACTCCATCTGCAGTTTTTTCGCTGCACCAGAATTTCCTTTTATTCTGATTATATAATACCATAATCAGTATTATCACTGCTAGTCCTCTTTAATCCACCTATTCGTTTGTACCGGATTCCGGTACGTTTGACCTTAATATTGCCCTGATGTAAAAAAACTTCGTTTTATCCGCTTCATTTACTTCATATATTCCGTGACTGTGAGTTCTCGTTAGAGAACTGTCCTTATCTGCAGGTGTTTATACGTTAAGTCCCACCATAACATAAGCAGCTTGCTGCAATCAATTAATCCAGGCAACGCCTGGTCGTTAGTTTCAAGGCAATCCGGAACGGATTCCGGCAGAAATAATATGTATGCATACACATCGTGTGGAATAAATATATAGGAAAGAATATGTCAGGCGGCAAAACAACCTCTTTTTCCGCATAAAATAAGGCTTTCCGGATTTATCCACCATCCACATTTTTAGACTATATATACCGGCATATGTCGTTGTTTTTAGACCGGTTTTTCTGCTTTTAAAAATACGGTTTGCTTTTTAGACCACTTTATTATAGATGTCCGCCTTTTTAGACTACTATAACCACAAAAATCAGGGCATACACTCTTCTTTTTCAGTGTATGCCCTGCTCTACTCATTTATTCCTATTATTTTGTTTCTAAATGCCGCTGTGACCTCGTAGATTGCCCCAGAATTGACTTTTTTATTGCACCACAGCATTTCCCTGTCCGCATGATTTTACATGCTTTCAGGGACTCCTAACGCTTTTTTCAATAATTTATGTACGAACTTATTTTCCAAAGTTCTTTCCGAATATTTTATGCCGGAAATGCTCTGCTGGATGCAGCTCTTTACCTTTTCCATCAATGACTTTTTCTCTTCATAATACTGATACTGTACTGGGAGATATGCCACATCCTTTATGCTAGTTTCATCATAGGATATATGCTGCCGGTGACACTCTTTTTTTATCAGACCTTCGAGGTACCAGCTTCGTTCTGATTTCCATGCAGCATCTCCCGCTGCAAGCTGCTTAAATGCTGAATGCAGATATGTTATATAGTACTTTCCATCCTTTAATCCAATGGAGAAAAATTTCTTTAATGAATGCAAGTACGAACGCAATACCTTTTCGCTTATGTGGAGCAGCTTCGTGAATTTCTCGTAAAACCGGTGAAAACCTATTTTCATGCTTCCTCTGCCCTCATGCGTGCATTTCAAAAAGTACATAAGCAGATATTTTTCATACGGCTTTAATTGTTTAAATTCTTTACTATGAAAAGCTCTTCGATTGAGGTTCACATAGCCTTTAGTCAGGGATTTTTCATTTGGGAATTCATTGTCAGGAATACGAATATCATAATCCACTTCACTATTCTTTTCATATGTAATGACATTCTTCTCCTTCAGTCCCCGGAGTGCATTATAAAAAGACTGTTTACACATACCTGTATGTCTCATCACATCCAGGTAGAAAACACCCTCTACTTTTCCGGTTGCCTGGTCTTCAGCCTTTACGATATAAAGGAAAAGGTCCCATTCCACTCTATTCAGTTTATGAAGTTTATCAATGATTTCATAACTGACTTTCATTTACACTGCTCCTTGTTGCTGTTCTAATTACAATATGTACGATTTTGAAAAAAATAATGTTATTTTTTCATTACCAGATGCTTTCATCTGGAACTGGTATTTTGCAGTCTTCCCATTCTGCTCCACAGGAAGCACATACCATAAATTTCTTTTCTTCATATGGACTCTGCTTTGCAAGTCTTCCATCACAATATTTGCATTCCCAGTGATAACCAGGTAATAATTCTTTTTTCTTTTCTTTTGCCATATTTCTGTTCCTTTCCATAAGCGCTAATATATCTTTATAATTTGGTGTAAAGCAATGTTTAAGGCGAAACTTTTTCTTTTTCTTCTTGCTTCTGGGTGAACAATATTCATTTAGCTTTATGATTTTAATTTCATAGCCATTTATAGTTTTTGATTTGATAGGAATATGATGCATTTTCTTCCAATTATTTGATTTATACATTTTTATCCTTCCCCATTTCTTTTACCTGGCTGTTCAACTTTGCCAGGGTGATTGCGCATTGGTTAAACTCTCTATCTGATGTATTCATATTGTTTGTATTCAAATATAAATTCTCACTTCCAGAAATTATTGCCAGATTTTTCAAATCGCAATTCAATTGGTCTCCATCCAAATGTTTAATTTTACTTCCAGGTAAAACTTCAACTCCTGCGGTTTTTAAAATATATCTGTCTTTTTTTACAAAATTTCCATTTATATTAATATAAACATATCCACCTCTCATTACCTCATCACCATGCTGATATGTTCTTTGGCGATAACCTGTCCTCAAATGCCGCTTTTGTAAAAAAGTTTTTATCTGTTTTGCAGTATATTTTGTGTCGAATTTTTCATTAACCATTGCTGTTATTGTTTCCATACTCTTACCTTTATATGTTTTTAAAATATACTGGATTACCTCCCCACCAAATAGTGGATCGTAAGCTTTTAGTCCGTTTACAAATTTAAAATGTGTAATCTGATGTTTTTTAAAACGGATTCCATACTCTGCTTCAAGTAAATCTATTAAATGTTCTACAGAAACGCCTTTATAGTGTTTTTTTATAAACTTCTTTTGTTCTTCCGTAAACGGACTTTTATTACATCCCATGTCACTTGCTCCGCATATTATGATTTTTGCTGTATGCTACAATTCATTTTATTCTCTTTCATCCTCTCTTGTGCTTTACGCTTTATCCATTCTGCGTAAGAATCCCATTTCTCTTTTTCACACCATTTTATATAAGCATCCCATTCATAATTTCCACCCATAAACACCCAATAAAAATAGCTTTCAAGCAATGTTTCTTCTGGAAAAAGTGCATACGATGTTTTTTCCATTTCATTAATCCAACAAATTGATAATCTAATTACTGCTTTTCCATGTGGAGTGTAATACGTTGCCATTTTATGAATAAAATTAGCATATTCTTGAAATGATTTTATTTCTAATTCTGCTAATTCTTCTTTTGTTAAGGGAAATTTATTGCATCGACAATAGGCTCTTATTTTGCTGAATACGGAGCGAAAAAAACGATATATAAATAGTATGATAACGCTTACCAACATAGTTATGAATAAAACAACCAGCATCTTATCACTTAACGACATAAGCAAATAGACAAGTCCAATTAAAAGTGCCCCTAAAAAAATTACAATACCGTTTACTATTTCATCTATAAAAACCGCAATAAAATTACTTCTAGAAAATCCTTTTGTTGATATATCCTTTAACTTTGTTTCGTGCTTATTTTTCATGCTTATTTAAACTCCTTCTATCTGGCATACCAAATATCGATGGAATATCATCTTTTGGAATGAGTCCCTTGTTTTGACTGCCAATATCGGTAAAATCACTTGCAAACTTCATTACATCCAATTGCAACCTTGCATTTTTTAAAATGCATTCTGCAGTATCTACAATAGCTTTATTTTCTGCAAAGGTCTTTTCCCGTTCTTCCTCAGATTTACCAGTATTTCTAAGTGTATTTAATTGTTCAAACAATATATCATTTAGTTCATTTAAATTACCCATTTTTTCACCACTTACTTCTAAATATAACAATCGCATTGTGAGAAATAGTGCAATTAACAGCACCACCAGTTTTTGAACATTCATTACCATATTTAGTGTCCGCTCCTTACCATATAAAACAACATTTCTGTCAGCGATTTCTTTCTGCTTCCATAGGTACACGGTTGTATTACTTCCAATCTCCATGATATATCTTTTGATATTGGTGTAGGTTTTTTAAATTCCTGATACTGTTCTATCATAATTGGTACTGCAACCATTATTCCGAAGTTTGTGGATGAATCCGGATTTGTTTTTCGTAGATGCTCTGTGAATGTTCCATCTTTCAGATTTGGTAAAATATCTCTGTAACACTGCATGGTTGTCACTATGTAGTTCTTTTCTCCATAAAAGTTCAAACCGTTGCCGCTGTATACGTCCTCTTTGCAACTCTTAACCTCATAGCATATGAATATTCCCTTTTCCAATGCTCCAACCGAACATTGATTTGGTGGCTCAAACTGCATAAAATCTACTCGACCGCCTTTTCCAGCAGATGTGAATGCATCAATACTCACTTCGCTTGCCCAATACTTCCCAATTCCACTAAGCCGACTACTTTTGAGCAATTCTCCGAGAAACTTCGTTGTCTCTACTCTATTCATTTCCATGTCCTCCCTTTTCTTTAATATGCGTTTTAATCTTGGATTGTATATCGCAACAAGTTTTCGAAATTGAAAACCATCTCGAATAAAACCCGGAATATTAAAAAAAGTTGTCTCGTTATTATGTATTTCCCGCAAAATAAATGGCAACATTGGAAGCTTCTTCAAATCATAATCTTTGCCTGCTCTGTCATATACTTCTAATTCATAGTCTAGTGCCACCCATTCTTCTTGAGTAATATCTTTTATTGATAAAAAAGGTGTTTCTTTCAGAATTAATTCTTCAATTTCTAACATTTTCTATTTCCTTGAATTTCCTCTTTTTCTTTTTCAATAACGTCCTTTATCCGTCTTTCCTCTTCTTCGGTTTTATTTTCTTGCATTTCGATACCAGCTTTTCCACATTTTTATATTTCTTCAGCAAGCCATATGATAAAATCATTAATGTTGTTGTTAGTGCTGTAGCTAATACCAATCCAATTATTGCAAGATTAGCATACAACTCTGCCAAACTTATCATCTTACTCCTCCTTTTTTAAGGCAATGTGCTGCTTCTTTCTCAATAACCTTTCAGCACAATTTTCCGGACACCATCTTGGGGTTGTTTTATTTTTGGGAATATCAGAGAATTTTTCTCCAAATCCAATAAAACCTTCCATCTTTCGTATATTATGTTCTTTAAAATACTTTCTAATATATTCGTAGTCCGGATGATTACATATAAAGGACTTTCTTGTTTTATGCAGATATCCCTCACAATACTCGCAACTATCACACCAGCATTCCTTAATACCTTTCTTCCTCTCTTCTTGAATTTTCGCCTTTTCTTTTTCAATAATGTCCTTTATCCGTCTTTCCTCTTCTTCCGTAAATTCGTCACCTTCCATTATCTTGTCATAAATATCCGCCGGAATCTTGTTACATTCTAATTGTCCATATAAAAATCCATAATCATCTGGTGATAAAATTTCATCTTTTGAAATACAATCACACATATATAAGTACCTCCTTTTAAGGCAATGGTGGCAGGTCATCCGGTAATTCCGGCTCTTCTGGCTCTAAAGTTGATGGGTCAGGCATGAATGCTCCGGCATGGTCTTCCGAAGCGTCAAGCTGCCTTGCTCTTCCATCCTGGTTCTGTTTTTTTCTTGCAATATAATTTTTTTCAACCTGGATGCCGACAAAAAACTTCTTATCATTTTCGCTTCCATATGATTCTGATACCATTCTTCCCTGCACAACAACCAGGTCTCCTTTTTGAAAGTTTTCATGTGCAAAACGTGCTGCAGAACCAAACGCTTTACATGTAAGGAAGTCTACTGGTCGTTTTCCTTTCTCTCCATACTCACGTTCAACACCTATGCGATATTTTGCATAAGATACTTCTTTCTCTGGATCCTTCCGGCTTGTTTTGTACTCCGGGTTTTCTACTATGTACCCCATTTCAATTACATTATTTAACATGTTTATGTCCTCCTTTTTTATTTTTTTCTTCGCATACTGATAAATAGCCTTTTAACTAAATATCTTTCCATATTTCCTCTCTCTGTTTTTCTCGCCATAGTAGCCTCTTACTTTTTTGGAAACTGATACACAATGTTCTTTCGATAAGTCGCTGGTCTTTGTGCCTGTGCTGACTGGACGAAAAATTCATTTGTGTAACATTCCTCCTCGTATGCTCCGCAGAAATCCTTTAGGACTGCCAGACACCTTTCCTTGCTGTCGTACTCTGCGATTTCTTCAAGACAGCTGTCCGAAATACAGATTGTGTGTCTGATGATTTCCTGCTTGCCTTTCTTGCTGATGTCCTCGTTATACTCCAGTGCATTGAAAGCTCTCCCGAACCATAGCACCCTCTCTTTGTTCTGTGATACTATAATCATGTGCACCTCCCTATTCTGTATATGGGATTCCGTCTGTTGAACGATATTATCAAAATAGTGTATCATTCAACTAAAGAAATCATCGCTTCATATGATTTTATTTTCCCAATTTTCTTCCACATTCAGGACAATACTTAATAGGAATGTAAATAGTACCAACACCTTCGCCATTAAAATAACCAGGACAAATTAAAATCAATTCGGGAGTAGCGGTCTGGTAATCATGGATAACACCATCCCATTTATCATTTTCCAATACATTTCCATTCAGTCTATCTTCGCTTATATTATTACTATGGTATGGAAGTTTCGGTTGTTTCCATCCAAATTTTACATCTGTTCTTCTTTCACAATACATGCACATAGTAAACTCTCCTTCCAAATGAAATGAAACACATATTTCTAATGTCATTTACTAATTTCTCTTAAATCATGCTCATATGTTGAACAATACTCTCCAAATGGTGTATCGTTCAACGTGCTTTTTACAAACAGATAACATCCCAATATGTATAAATATCTTCAATCATTTTTTCAGATAACTCGCTTGGTCTGACTTTGAGAATTTCACTAAGCGAATCGGCTGTAATAATAATATTGCAATCCACATGAGAGAGTTTCCATAAAGTGAGTATATTATTTTTGCTTGCTCCCCAGGCACTATCGTCGTAAACAACAGTTGCATTTTTATCGTGTCCAAGGTTTCCATAACCGCATCCAAGTATTAGTGCATTTACAAATTCAGTGGCGGTAGACTTATAATCCTTTGCACAAATGTAATATTTTCCGTCTTTTTCAACTGTAAAACTATAATGGCTATCCTTATCCTCATATTCTTTTAGACAAGGAAAGTCATCTTCATAACGGTTTTTGTCTGTGCTTCCATTGCATATAATGGTTATACCCTTCTTTTTCAAAGCCAATTCTAAAGCTTTGAACGATTTTCCGGTTCCGTTTTTACCAACAATTATAATTTTGTTCTTTTTTGAATTTCTCATTTTTTCACAACCTCCATGTTTATATTATAGAGCCTACATAAGAAATAACCCCTGTAGCAATCCCTTTTACAATATAGCTATCATCCATTAGTATTAACCTTCCTATGTTCAAATTATATTATTTTATCCCACCTGCACTCGTTGTAATATTCACACCATATACAACAATGTTTGCAGCTCTTAATTCTGCTTCTTAGAATCCAATGTAATAATCTCTCTATCATATTGATTACCTTTCCGTTAAAAGATGCTCCCAAAATGGTATGTGGTTCAACCTTTTTCCCTCTTTTCTATGATTAATGTTATTAATAATATAATTAATAAAATTACTCCAACTACGATAGTAATACATATATATCCCATTATGAATCTTCCTACAGAAGTTAGAACTTTTGTTCCTGCGGAACCAAATGCCAATTCCAAAAGCGGATGCTCTTCTTCTCTTATAAATATCTTGCCTACTGGATAACTCATTATGAATACAAAAATTCCATACAAAACAAATACTATTTCATCTTTTCTTGTAAATTCAAGTCCAGTTTCGGTTTCTTCGTTTTCTGTTCCAGTTTCTTCACTATGCGAAATACCATATGTTAATTTGTTTTTTAAATTACTCATTTATTTCCTTTCTAGGTTATCTTAGATACTATTTACCAAATGTAAACCAAAGTAAATTTAACGTAATACTGTAGCAAAATATCAAAATGGATCTTTTGAAACATGTAATACTCTTTGAGCGTAAATAGGCGTCAAATTCCTCTTTAGATTCCATCCAAGCATCAAACCCTAAAAAAAACCATATTCCGCTTATAAAACTACACAGTATGATAACAAAAACTGTCACTATTTACTCCTCCTTGCTTTAATCGTTATTTCGTTTTTTATCCGGAAAAATTTCTGTGTTCATGTTACCTCTGTCCGGTTCAAGTTCATCCAGATATACCGGGTTCCCTTTTCCGTCCTTAAGGATTTAATAACCAGTTGAACGATATTATCAAATATGTCAGTTTCAACATAAGCTCTTTTTCAATATCATCCTGAAGAGCAGATATTTGAAGAACTCCGTCTCGTCTGGTCAATCCAGCAAATACAACGTTCCCTGCTATTGGATTTCCATGCAAATCGGTTCGATAAAGATAGCTTCCTACTATATTTATATCAATGCCCTTGGATAATCCTTCTTCATCCACCAACATGCATACACTTTTATTCGGTTCTATATCCGGGTTATTACTCATTCCAAGTTCGGTATAAAGCCTTACCGGATAAACAATTTCATATGAGCTGCATCCGTTACCGATAAGATTATTTACTATCTTTAATTGCTCCTGATAATTCATTTTCAGGAAATCACATTCCTCTATTTTCAAGTCTGTAGATACTTTTATTATCTTCATTTTCGTTTCTTCCTTTGTTGGTAAATATTTTTATTGGTCAAAAAATCAATCAAAACTATCACCATGAAGCAGTCACAAATTAGACTTACGCTATAATATTTAGTTATCCATCTGATTATTAAGCAACCAATCATTACACTTACATCGAACAACTGCTTCTTTTCATATTCTTTATCACTAAAATATTCTTCCTTCCCAGTTTCATCAGATTTATTTTCAATTATCTCTGTTTCTTGGTTTACTAAAGATTTTTCTACATAACTATCAGGAACACCTGGCAACTCTTCCCATGCAATTACTGGATAAAGGTCTTGTGTTATCGCATCGAAAAATTCTCCATCTCCGGTATAATATAAGGTGGTTGCCTTCTTAGCTCCATCAATTATTACCAGATATTCAACAAGTTCTTCTGCCTCAATAGCTTCCATAATCTTGTCCAAAGTACTTACCTGTCTAACCGGTTCTGGCGGTAACTTTTCATTTACTGATATCCATTTCATTATCATTTCTCCTCGCTATTTGTTTTTCTTTAACATCCTCTTTATAAAAACGTGAAGCTGACCATCTTTATCGTACTTATATCTATACAGCTTTCCATCAGATATAAATGTTTTATCATCGAAAAAAGCGCATTCTCCGTACTCTCTTCGGATAAGTTCTTCTACAGTTATATTTGTTTCACTCGGTTCTTCCAGAATATCTCTCATAAGAGCAAGATATAAAGTGCCTGCAAAAAAAATAGCTACTGGTGTTAATATCCTTACAACATCCTGCATTGTTAGAACACCCCCTTTTATCATTTTGATAAGTTTCAATATCTCCTCTATTTTTCTGCAACATCATTTATATAAAAAATATGCACCCGACCATCTGCATCATACTTGTACATATACATTTTTCCTTCAGATACAAACAAATCATCACCATATAACGTACATTCATCATATCCAGCTTTAGTAATATCTTCCAAACGTTCAGAAACTCTAGCGTTCCTATTAGCAATCTCAATGCTATATATTTCTTTAACTATAAGGACTCCAAATATAATGCCAATCATGATTATAATTATCAAAAATTTAATTTCTTTATCCACTTTATGAGCTTTATTCATCCTATTGGTTATCTCCCTTCATTAAATCTTCCAGACTTATTTGCCGAAAGCTATTCTGCATCTTTTTCTTTTCCTTTTTGCTACTCTTTTTTTTACTTCGATATTTGTACATGAGGTTTGATATGCTTTCGCCGCTTTCATAATATGCAATAATAAGCTGCAAGCCTTCCATCCTTTTCTTATCAAAATAACTGTGTGTCAATCCGCTTTCATGCTCTACCGTTTGATATAATTCTCCGACAACATATAAGCGCCGGAGGATATCATAATAAGGTTCCTCCAGCACATGGAAGCAAGCCCACACCCGGTTTATCGATTGCTCTTCCTGCGAAAGTGCCCACATCATTTCCCGAATCTCAGCATTTCTCCGATAAAGTTCGTTTTGATAACTGATTAGCACATTTCCGAGGTCTTTGTGTTCTCCCCTTGCTCCTGGCATTCCGCTTATATTTTGAGCTGGCAGTGCCACTGTCTCCAGCACTGAATCATTATCATTCGCATCTTCATAAAGAGAAATCATTTTTTGATGTATATTTTTTAATTTAGAATTCCGGAATCGAAGGATGTTTTTTACTCTGTCCTCTGTCATCTTTGTCATTTCCATAAAACCGCTACTCCTTTTGAGCCTTATGTATCCCGACCGCAGTATACCGCAGCCGGGATGGGGTCATATGTGTACCGAAATTCGGTACAAAAGGATTCTTTTCCTTTGCGGCTACGTCATGCATCCGGGATACTGCCCCGGATGCATACGAAGAATCCTGGTTACTTCTGTATTTCTTTTAAAAATTCTAACAGTTCTGCCACACTATCATCTTGTCTGCTATAACTTTCATGATATGGATATTGGGGCACACCAAATACATTTGTCTCCCTTTCCTTCGGTCCGCCAACTAGATGAAAATATACATCCTCCTCATCCTCTTTTTCATATACCTCTGCAATCAAAGTTGTTTCGTTTTGGAAAATGTATCTATAATAAGTACATCCTATTTTTTCATCTGTATACCAAACACCCCAATCTTTAAATGCAAAAAGCCATTCTCTGCGTTCTTCCGTATTGTGAAATATTGGAAGCTCTGGCTGCATCAGCTTTACAGTTCTTTCTTTTATAGTGGATGTTTCTTTAATTTCAGCCAAGGTCAAAAGAGCTTCTACAATCGTTCGCTGTCTTTTCAATGCTTTTAATGTAGACTCGGACATGTTTTGTATTGGTATTGCTGTTGTAGCTTTTTCCATTTCAACCAGCTTTCTTTCCTGCTCGCGTAGAAAATACATTAGCGTGTATTCACTATTGTCAGGTTCGCTACTATGTATTGGCGTGGTTGCTGTATGCATTCGATATGCGTCCTTTTTTAATTTATTTTCTATCGCAATATCTTCCTCTACATTCATGTCCACATCTACCACACAAAGCTGTCCTGCTATATTATTATCTTCTGTCGGGCTGGCAACCGAAGCATCTGTACCGGATTCCGGTACAACCTTCTCTCCAACTTTTGGTTCTGTGGCTGGAATTACCACTTTATTTTTTTCAACGGGATAATACTCATTAATTTTTTTTACGAATTTAGCCCAAGTGATTTCCATGCTTTTATTAAGCTTAACGCCTTTAGGAGTACATGAAAAATCAATCGCACCACCTGTTCCACAAGAATGGCATCTTCCATATGTTCTTATCAGATATTCTTTCAGCTCATCCCTGTTCTTATCATGTTTTTTTATGTACATTTCATAAAAAAGCTTAATTTCTTCCTCTGCGGGTTCCAGCTTTTCTTCCTTATAAATTTTGATGTCCTTTTGTGCTGTAACCCCAGCATCAAGCAGCTTGTTCTGTTCTTCTTCTGGAAGTGCTGCCATTTCAAATGCTGCGCTCTTGTTTATTACTCCTCCCTTAAATGCTGTTTTTGCATTTTCGCCTAGATTTTTAGACATTTTAAGGAATTCGCCTGTCGTAGTCTTACTTATATGTAGCTCTCTAGCAAGCCGCTCTACCATTCTTCCTGTTTGCAATTTGGGGAATTCTTCTGGATGTTTTTCTAAAAGAGATTTCATACGCCCCAGTTTATGCATCTTTTCATAATCCGACTCTTCGTGATAACTATTTGATACATACATCTGGAATTCAGCCTGAACATTACTTATAATTTCGACATAACATGGGATAAAGCCGTATTCTTCTTTTCCTTCTTCTTCTACTAAATACTTGCAGGCTCTTCTCCTCTTATGTCCGGAAATAATTTCATACTGGTCATCATTTATTTTGCGACACAATACATTATCTAACACTTGACTACAAGCCTCAATCAGCCTTGCAAGTTGAATGATTTCTTCCTTATTCTTCTCATTACAATATTGTTCAGGGTGATCACACAATTTTGTATAATGAATCCATTTTGTCACACGCTGTGGGTGAGTCTCCACTTTTTTCACATTTTCATTTGCGAACATTTCTCCAAGAGTTGCCATTAATCATCCCTCCGCTCTATCTCCATATGCTCAATCTCATCGACAAGGTTCATATAATCATCACACACCTTGCATCCACTTCTATGCTTTTGCACCGGCTTGTACAACTGCAATGCCGTATTTACTGTTTCCGAGCCAGTTATACATGATTCCATAATCGGATAGTCGTGCTTTTTACAAAGGTCTGATACTATAGCTTTCTGTACCTTTCGTTTTGGATATACTTTATTGACAAATATTTTCCATACTGGTCTGATGTTGCTTGGAACAGAATCAAGGTATGTGTCTACTAAGGCTAAGTTATCGCGACAAAACTTATCCAAGCATACCGGTGTAAGAAGGATATCTGCTGCCAAAATTGCAGCTTCGGTTAATCCGCCAAAAGAGGGTCTTGTATCAATTATCATGTAATCGTACATATCCCCCTTTTCCTTCTGAATGTTCTTAAATGCTCCAAATAACGCTTCTTCCTCTTCTCTCTCTGCTTCTAATATCTCTGTGCACCCTTTAATGATATCCACGTTCTTCATTCGACTTCTACAGATACAACTTCTGAAGTTCTCCGGCTTTTCCAGTAAATCTGCAATAGTATGACTCTTTGAATTATCCCGCTGGAAAAAAGGAGTAAGATTGCATTGTGGATCTGCGTCCACCACTAATACATGCTTTCCTTCGTAAGCAAGTGACCAGGCAATGTTTACAGCTGATGTAGTTTTGCCAACACCACCTTTTAAGTTACTGATTGTTATTGTTACCATATGACCCTCCTTGCGTACCGGATTTCGGTACGGCTTTTTTATTACTAAGCACAATTGCTTAATGCTCCCGGCTGGATTCGAACCAGCGACATCATAGGCACCGACTGACAATGGAGCTTCCATTCTATTTCACAGTGCCCGTCCCTCTACC
>ERZ772820.1642-NODE-1642-length-17091-cov-10.021836_pt1 | contig 17091 bp, 11 predicted proteins | sample MGYA00511377_ERZ772820 | MGnify/ENA primary metagenome ERZ772820 (study PRJEB29015, sample SAMEA2737684) | human gut metagenome | biome: human gut; feature: human-associated habitat; material: faeces | place: China | collected 2012 ...
GTTTGCAGATATAAAGATTTTCACCTCTTTATTTTTCCAAGTGCAAATATAATAGAAAGGGCAGAAGCTCCTAGCCCAGGGCATCGCCCTGGGTAGATATGTTTGCAAACCTGTCGCCCTGTAAGGGCAAAAGCTTCAAAGAACCAGATGATTACAAAGCTTTTGCCCTTACAGGGCGCATTGCTGATTGCCATTATTCCCAGGGCGATGCCCTGGGCTAGGAGCTTCTGCCCTTTCAGGGCGTGTATGCCTATGAATGAAGCGTGTATTCCTATGAACGAGGTGTGCATGCCTATGAATGAGGCGTTCTTTCAGGGCACAAAAAAAGTCGTGGAATCTTAGAAGGTGAGTCACCTCGGCAACTAAAATTCCAACGACCAGTCTAGTCTAGTCTTCGCAAATTTGTATAATAGTAAATGATAATAATGTCTTATAATAACTAAAACAAGGGGGAGGAAGTATTCCCAACTTCCTTCCCTCCTCTCTTACAGATATATGATTCTTAACTTTTGTATTTTGCTAATTTTTTATTGGTAGTTGATTGTCACCTTCCAAGGCTTGTTGCTATTGTAGTGCTTAGCCTTGACGAAGAACGTACCTTTAGTACCTGTTACGGCACGTACATTCTTCAATGTGATGGTTTGAGAAGCTCCAATCACACTTGGATCTTCATACTTGGTGACAAACCAACAGTTCCAGCCTGCGCCTCCATCAACCTCTGATGTAGAAGCTACCTTTACATCGCTGCCTATTGGGTTCACATCGTTGGATGCAATCTCAATTTCTATTGGCAACAACTCCTTAGGATAGTAACTTGGAATTGTGAAGGTCAGTTTGGCTTCTGAAGTTACCTCCTTACCCATTGTTAAGGTAGATGGGAACTTGAAGTCCACATTGCTGATACTGTAGAGATGGATGTTTCTTGTCAATCCATGCTTCTTATCTACCAGCTTGATGGTGGCAGTCTTACATTCACCGGCACTGATATCACCAATCTTGTATGTGATGGTTCCCTTACCGGTTGCTGCGTCATACTGTACTGTAGGTACAGGAAGCTTTCCACCATCCAGTTTTGTGAAGTTCTTGTTCTCTGTCCAGGAGACGTTGAAGTCGGCTGCAGTTTGAGTAGCCTCACCCTTATATTCAAAGTCGATGGTCTGCTCGCTGTTGGCTGATTCCTGTGTCAACATCTGGTAAGTACCATCTACGATATTCATCGTATAAGTACCATCAGAAATTTCCTGGATGATGTCTTCTACCGTAATCCATGGGTTGTTGGCAGGAGTACCATTGTATGCAAGTTCTGCTGAGCTGTAACCCAGATTCTTGCCCAATCTCTTGATGTTGATTCGGTAGAGATGGTTTCTCTTGACAGGAATCTGAACACCCTCGTTCTGGAGCAGAACCTGGAACCATTTTGTTACTCCGTCCTTGTATGTAACTTCCATGATCACCTTGAGTGGCTTTTCCAAAGAGTTTTCCTGCTCAAATGTATATTGCATAGGCAGGCTGCTGCTGTTTGGCCACATTTCATCATCTCCTACGGAGAATTTTTCTCCTTCTGAAGGCCATCTTGTTGGATCCAGCGATGGAGTGATGTAGGTGCATTCTGCTTTCCACGCAGCTGCATCTGTCAGCATATTGGTTTCAGGGAAAGTCAGCTTTTCCTTATCTCTATTGAATGGAGCTACCGTACCATGCTGCATCACGTTGCCCAGTGCATATCTGATATTTTGGATATTTGAATCCTCCCATTTCACTTCAATCTTGGCACGGTTGCGGAGCAGATGGATCACATTGTTTGCCACTACATCCTTGGTGAGGAATTCTGTCATTTCTTCTGGAGTATTCTTCTTCACATAACCCCAGTACACCATCTTGTCGTTCTGCTGACTGTTGTTTCTGTTATCGAAGCTGGTCATGAGGTTGTTCTCATGTCTTCCAATCCATTCTGCTGACTTGCTGAAATCAATCGGCTGGTTGCCAGTAGTTACAGTATTTCCTTCAGTGGCATTTGCCATGATGTGGATGCGGGCGGTTCCCGTAGGAATCGTAGCAGAAATATTCTTCTTGTCCGATCCGCCATCAGCCTTGATGTCATTGCTTCCCACAGACTCTATATTCAGATTTCTGGCAAGTCCCAGGAAATAACCATCTTTGTCAAAGCATAGCAGCTTCATATCGTTAGCGCTTGCAATACCTTCGGTTGCGAAGTTAGCTACTCTGCTCTCTACTTTTGAGTAGTTTGGAACGGAGATGGTGAAGTGGGCTTGATACGTGCCTGTCTCATTCTTGGAAGGAACGCCATTGTCCACCATGCTGTCGGAGCAGGCTGTCAACATTGTTAACAGCGCTGCCATTATTCCGATATATGTCTTTATCTTTTTCATTTCGTAACTTCCTTAAATGTTATTACTTCAAATTATTCTCTAGTTCCTGTACTTCTGCAGGTGAAAGGTCTCTGATACATCTTACAGCACCTGGATAATTATTTGAAGACCAACCTGGAACTTCGTTTGACCGTCCGCCATTTGCCGTCCAATAATAACGTCCTATCAATACTCGGTCCATTGTATTTGCAGCTTTCTTGTCATTCTGGAACTCTACGATACTGTTTATCTCTTCTTGTGTAGGAAGACGCCAGTCATCGTACCTTTTTTTACTCGTTGATACTTCTACATAGGCATCACAATGCTTAGCTGCAGCTTCAAAAGTCTCAAAAGGCTGTACGACACCAAGCTGAGATGCTAACATAAAAGCAGGAGATACAGTGTGATCATCCGATTTTAAATTATTGAACCTTGGCCTTGCAATCTTATATGTACCATCTGATTTGGTAATTTGTATTACATACATATGGTTGTTGTCCTGTTCTGTTTCACAGTTGTGGACTTTTGCCTGATATGTATATTCATATTCAGACCAAAATAAACCACCACCTACACGTTTCCTCTGTTCATCATCATAAATGTCCCAAATGCCAGTGCTTCCATTGAAGGTTCCATAAACACGACTGGTCATCCAACTATCCTTGCATGTCTTCTTGTATTGTTGCTCTGAATATGGTCCTCTTACATTTTGATCTCTTTCCCAATCTATCCAATTGTCCTTTGTTGAATACCAGCCTGCTATGTTCTGAACATATTTAAGTGGGTATTGTTTAACAATTACTTGTTTTGAATCTTTGCCATCTTTAGTCTTTACAGAAAAGACTATGTACTTGGCTGTTAAGTTGATTGGAACAGCAGATTCGATATTGATCTTACCTTGGTATTTACCATTTTCATCGGTGCTCAAAGAAATTTTTGGATACAATTGAACATCTTTGCCGTTATCATCTTTTTCTGTATAGCCTTTCTTTATTGCGGTCTTTACACCATTTTTGTTATAATAGTAAACTTCATCTATGGAAATCTCCAACTCGTTAGAAGACTTATATGAGATAGAAGTATTGTCTGTCGCAATATTCTTCATAATCAAGCTCTGTGGATAAACCATCAGATACGAAGTATTGGCATCGATATCAGTAGTACCGCCATCCGACCAAGGGAGAACATCATAGACAACCTTACCAGTAGTGATGTAACCAATCTCAGAGCTACCGCCCTTGTTGTTGATCTTTGCATCAATGGTATAGATGGTGTTGCGGTTCAGCTTCTTGGCATCCTCACCGGTAGCCTTAGGGTCACGGACAGGAATCTTGTAATAGTTCATCTCCGTATTGCCATCGGCTGTAAGAGGAACCTGGAGGTAGATGGCTGGCGCCTTGGTGTCGTCATCCCACTGAGTGGCATAGCTGTAAGTGGTAACGGTATATTCGCCACTTCCACCTTGTGCTTCCACCATTTCACCATCCTTCAACTCAGATTCTGTATTGCTGCCGAAGATAGTAGTCTTGGCATTGTAGTTCTTCAACTGCCATTTTGCCTGACCAGCTGTATAGCCTTCTACGTCAACATGAATGGTAAGGGCAATCTTGGCAGCAGCACGAGCCAGATTAACTGGAATGGTCTGTGTTGGTTCCTTGGTTACCTGGTAGTTCTGCTCGCTACTCATCAGGAACATCTTGTTGCTGTTGCTGGTAGCATCGTATGGCTTCCAGATATCCTCGTCGGTCTGTACATCGCCTGAACCTGTGGCGTTAGCCACAGATTTCACGCTGTAAGTATTACCTTCCTGCAGATCATTATCTACTTTCCAGTTCTTTTGAGCAATCACTTTCTCCTCGCCGCTCTTCAAGCCGCCAGTGAAAGTCTTATCTACCTTGCACTCATTATATTCACCAAACATCTTGATGTTGAAATTATAGAGCTTATCCTCGTTGAGGTTTGCGTCAGAAGCGGTAGTTGCTCTCGAAACCTTGTTGGCAAGGATGAGAGGCTTCACGCTCAACTGCTGAGCTCCCTGATAGATGAGCTCTGAGTCTTCTGCGCAACCCACAAGGGATAATCCCATGGTGAGAGCCATAAGTGCCAGTGTCGTATTCTTATATATATTCAACGTTTTCATGATGTTTGTCATTTATTGTTGTTTATATCTTATAGTTTACTTTACTTGGGTGAATTCCATATCGGTCTTCGTTCCCGTTCCTGTGGCTGTACCTTCGCTTCCATCAGAAGGAGCATTGATGATTACCTTCATATTTGGACTATAGGCTACCATATAGACATGGCAGGTATAGTTGTCACGCTGGGTATAGTCGAGTACCGATCTTGGAACCACATAGAAAGGCTTAACCTCTGTAGTGGTACCGTTGCCGGTAATCACGGTCATTACGTCAGCCAGATCGTAAGAACCATCAGCATTTACCTTGTCGGCATCAATGAATCCGTAGTCTGGACTATCTGTCTGGAGCACCCAGCTCTTGCCATTGGTATTCATCTCGGTGAATGAAATCTTTGGTCCGAATGTTGCATTGTTGAATGCAATCTTACTACTGTTCTCGCCATTCTTCTCGATGTTGGTCTTGATAGAGATAGCATCGTTGAAGGTGTAATTTGCTCCGGTTTCCCAAGGCAATACTGTTGGTAAGACATTCAGTTCTGCCGGATTCTCAGGAGTATCACCTCCTTCTCTGTCCACCTTGGCTGTTACGTCGTAGATGGTGTTGCGGTCGAGGCGATAGAGAGGCTCGTATTTGGCCCAATCTATTGTTGCTGCATCGTTGTCTTCGTAGAGGCGCTTGTTAACCGGCACCTTGTAGAAGTAATCCTTGCCATTGTATTTTGCCTTGAGCAGGATGTAGGTCTGCTTGCTGACATCGATTGGCTCTTCTTCATACGGCTTCTTTTTCTTGTCAATCCAACTGTTAGCGTATGAGTAGAACACAGCCTTGTTGTCTTGTGTGACGGCAGGAGCAGTTACCTTACTGCTGGCAGCTGCTTCGGTATTCAATGCATTGCTGGTGCTGGTACCTTCTGCGAGGATAGAACCATCTGCTGCGTAGTGGATCAACTGGCAGGCATACTCTGTAGGAGCTACTGTTTTGCCCTTGTCATCTTGTACGTTGAGGCGAATCTTGGCAAGCGCTCTCTTCAGCTGGAACTGGATGTGAATCGTTCCGTTCACAATCTGTTTCGTCTCCTCCATCTTGGCATCCATCACGAATGAAGTCTGCTTTGCCTTGGGATTGAAGGTGGCTGCCTTGTTGATGGTGGCAGTCTTTAATCCATCCAATGTTGTAATGCCGCTGATATTATCCAGGTTTGCTACCAGATAGAGAGTGTTGCCTGTAATCTCTGAACGCTTCAGCTGTTTGCTTTCCAACTTCTTGTGCTTGTATTCTGTAGTAGGACTGCCCTGAACGGAAGTATCTGTAAGAGGAAGACTCTTGACGAGTTTTCCGGTTGCATCGAAAACGAAGAGGTCGAGGCGATTGATCTTGTTTTCATTGAGATCTTCATTTCCAACCTCAGTTTCTGCGCGGGTAACAGCTGCACGGGTTTCAGTAGCAGAACCACCTACTTTATATTCCAGCACTACATCGTAGTCGCAACTCGGGGTGCTGTCCATATCATCGCTCATGCAAGATGTGTTTGCAAGCCCTAAGAGGGCGATTGCACACATCGCAAAGTATTTTGATATTGCTTTCATTGTTTGCCCTCCTTAATTTAAATAATTAGTATAATGTTTACTATTGCTCTGAAGCTTATCGTAGGCAGTTCCCTGGGTAGCCTGCAGCTGGAAGATGCGGATGCGGGTTTTGGTTCCAGCAAACTTTCTTCCTTTCTGATACATACCTCCTGCATTATCAGGATTGATTTCTACTTCGTATTCATGGATACCATCCAGAGATACGGTTACGTAGAGGTCGGTATATACAGGATTGGTGCCCTTATCTTTTGCCCAGTCAGTCAACTCTGTCCATGAAGTACCGTTTGTCCATGGATTCACGGCTTCTACCTTGATTTGATAAGGATCTTTTCGGGCGATGCCTGTAGAAACGCAGTTGGTATTATCTGTAGATTTATCATAGTTGAAAGCAAACTCATGAGTGTTGGTGAGATGAGCTTTCCAAACCAGTCCTGCAGGGCTTTCTACCTTGAAGTAGTAGGCTGCTCCCGATTTCTTATCCTCCAATATCTCATGTTCTGTATCCTTGTATCTAGGATAGTTTACCAGACAGTAGAGACCTTCTGCGTCACCTCCCTTTGGTTTCAGGGTTGAACCTGTCTGCCAAGCATACATCTGGCAATTTACATTGCTCCAGCTGATTTCAGAAGTTACCTTGTTCCAAGGCATTACCTGCCAGTCGAGGCAGAGGGCTCCACCCTGGAGGAAGTAGCCGTAAACTACGAGCTCTCGGTTGCGGATAGCTTTGTCGCTGAATGGAATGCTGAATTTCTGGGATTTTTCGGAGCCGCCTTCTGCCAACTGATAGTAAATCTTACCTGTGATAGGCTTGTTGGTTTCACGAAGATAACTCAAGTTGTGTTCACCGATATCCTTATTCATGCGGACCATATAAGTCTGAGCAGTTTCGGTTTCTCCTCGCTTATAAGCAAGCGGATCTGCTACAGCCTTGATTTTGGCATTCTCTACACCGTCAAGTTTGAGGGGAGTAGCAACATAAGAAGGAGTTCCGTACTTATTGCTTGTTGCAGCCTTGTTGGCATCAGCAGTTGCATAATCCTCTTCATCAGGGAAGACATAGCTTTCTGTTGGGAAGGTGTTTCCATCTATTTCAATTCTTGTTACCTTCACATTATCTGTCAAGGCATCATCACCAGCCTTGCGGGCGAAATAGAAGTGAAGCTTGGAAACGGCGCGAACCAGAGGAATCGAAATTCCTTTGTCCTTTGCCTCAATCTCAGTATCAGCTACGTGCTTGGCTATTTCTATATTGGTAATGGCACGGGAAATAGGGAGACCCTTGCCGTTAGGAACCTCTGTTGTCTGAGCCTTGCCTTCTGATGTAATGCCGAAAGGATTATCGAAGGTTACACCTTGCAGGTCTGCACGGGTAATGCTGCGGAGATCCTTGCCCTTCAGCTTGTCAGCCATATTGGTACTTTCTGAGTTTGCCAGAATATAGAGGTCGATGTTTTTGAGTTCTTCACCGTTGATCTTACGCAAGAATCTCAAGTTCAGCGTATAGGTGCTGTTGACGGGTTTACCGTCAACAGCTGATGGCTTATCTTCCTTGTAAGCAATCGGATTGGCGCTTGCTCCAGTTCCTGATTTAAACACCCATACCTTGATGCTATGAATGTCGCTCTCAGTGTTAGGATTAGCCTGGGTCTCGTCGTTTCCGATGTTCTCAGCTCTGCTTGCTCTGGAAGTCGTGGCGCTGGCGGTAGAGAAGCTCAGGTTGAGGTAAGCTTCATCGCCAGTTGCAGGTGCCTGCGAATCTTGGTCTGAACAAGATGCCATTGTGCTCAACATGAGCAAGGCTGCGATAGCCATGCCTAGCCGGCGTGTCATCTTGGTCAAAGTTGAGTTATAGCGTTTCATCTTTTTAATCTTTTACTTATACTTATACTTTTCTTTCTCTCTATACAGTGTGGGTAGCACTGTTTCCTTATTTGGTTCCGAGGTCTGCATTCTGCAGATTGAGAACCCAGCCGTTCACCTTGATTCTAGCATCCATGTGGTAGTCGGAACCTGGACTTGGAACGTAGAATACGAGGGTGTAGTGATCCTGGCGGTCGAGGTATTCCTGATCCTCCCAGCCCTTGTCGGTGCGCTCGCCGCAGAGAGCGAGGAACCATGGCAGTGAGTGGTTGAAGATTACCTTGCCTGTGCGCTTGTCGGTGATTACGATTCGCTTGTCATCGTACTCCGTGCTTTCGGTGTTGCGGGTGCTTACATCATTCTTGCGCTCGAACATTCTGGAAGAAGAAAGGTCGTAAACCAGAGCCTTGTCGATTTCTTCACCTTCTACCTGGGTATTGCCGCTGGAGTTCACCACCAGTTTCTCGTTGTAAGGCACGTAGGTAATCGGCTTGTTCTGTTCTACTCCGTTGGCATCCTTTACCTTGTCGCCCTTGTAGTCGAGGAGGGCAGCCGAACCCTTGATTCTTACATCGAAGTTTTCTGCCACGAATCCCTGCTGGTCGTTATCGTAAGGAAGCATCACGATGCGGTAGGTCTTGGTACATTTCATCAGACTCAGTTTGCCGGATGTGTCCTTCTTGCCCTTGAAGTCGAGAGATGTCTGGGCGGTGTAGAGAGCGGTGAACTTCTTGTTGTTGACAGAAGCCTCTCCGTCTTTCTTTCCCATTTCCTCCTGCAGGTCGTTGATGGTAGAAACACCTGGTGTGAGTTGGGTGAAGCTGAACTCCATCTCGTCGTCACCGTCGGCTCTGCTACCTGTAGGTTTCTTGTCACGAGCCAGGCAGACGAAGGTGTATTTGCCTTCCTGTAAGTCTGTGATGTCCATGCTGTGACCCGTTTCGAATTTGTCGGCTGACTGCGTATAGGTATCGAAGTATTTACCGTTTTTATCGAAAACATAGACGTTGAGGTTTTTCACTTCCTGGGAGAAGGCATCAGCGTTCTCAACATTATATGTATAATCGAACTTGAGCGACACCTTAGGTGCAGGACAATTCGTCAGATCGTCTTTCATGCATGATGAAAGCGAAGAGAGTGCGATGGCTGAGATACAAACCACTTTGCAACCGTTTTTGATGATGAAATGTTTCATATCGTTTGTGTTTTATTAATTCTTTTACTTATACTTATATCTAGTGTGCCGTAGGGCGTAAGAAGTGGGGTAGCCTCCGGCATCCTTTTTTTCTTGTTGAGTGGTGCTGATTCAGCACGATAGGGGTTCCCGCCATCTTTGGCGGCAAATATCATCTTTTTCTTTTTTAATCTCCCGGAGGCGGGGTAGCCCCCGGGAGATTGAGAGTATTGTTGTTTCAAGAATTATCTTGAGAGCGGGGGATGGGGTTACATCCCCGGAGCATTCATTTTTTTCTGTTCTGCGACTTAAGCGAAGTGATTGGGATTAGTCACCCAACTCTACGTTCTGTACATTGAGAACCCAAGGGTTAACTGTTACAGTTACGTCGAGGTAGAACAAAGACTTCTTGTCAATCTCATCCTCACCATTAGGAACCTGTACACCAATGTTGAAGATCTTGTCAACGTTTACCTTATAGATAGTGTTGCGCTGAATCAAAGACTTTCCTGATGCCAAGATGTTCTGATCAACGATCTCCTTCTGGTAGTAAGTCATACCCTTATCGAATACTTCGATATCGTATGCCTTGCGGAAGGTTTCCAAAGCAGTCTCTCTTTCTGTACCTGCTGCCATATCGAGAATCTTATTCAATTCGCCCTTCATAACGTCAGCGGTCTTACCTGTACCAAAGATATCGGTAACATCATTGTACTTCTCGAAAATTTGCTTAAAGCTTGTGAAGATCATGTTGTTGTAACGATAGAATGTACCATCTTGACGGTCTGCAACTTCAGCCTTTGTAAGGTCATCGTTTAAAGTAACCTTGTATTCGAAATACATCTTTGTAGGAGCTGCTGTAGAATTGTTCTCCAATACATAGTTATTTGGAGCTTCTGTAGCTGTCATGAAACCACCATCAGCATAAAGCTTATCTTTGCCAAACTTGTCTGTTGTCTGCCAAACTGGAGTTGTACCATCAGGAATCAGGAGATCCCAGCTAGTTTTATTCCACTGCTGCATAACGTTAGCCTTATCGGTCAGGTTTGCAATAGCATATCTGTTCAATGTTATGCTCTTAACCTTAGACTGAGCATCCTTCATTGCTTCCTTTACAGCCTCTGTAAGAGTCTTGCTTCCATCGTAGTTTACGATAGTAGTTGCTGTTCCAGATGTAGGAGCATCGATACGAGCGGTAATGCGCTCAATCTTGATAGTCGCATTTGGCTCTGCTTCTGTATCCTTATCTTTTTTGTAAGTAACCTGTGCAGGGTGTGCCTTGTCCTTATTGTCTTTGGTGAAAACAACGGTGTATCCATTACCATTAACGTTCTTGTCGTTCTGGTTGAACATAGCAAAGTTATTAGCTGTTGCGAATGGCTCAGCAAACTTTTTGGTTGCGGTGAAAGTATAGGTTGAAGGATCTTCGTTTGCTGGGATTGTTTGATCACCTGCCAAGAAGTAAACCTTATAGGTTGTTCCTGCTGCAACCTTATCAACCTTGATGTTAATGAGCTTAGTGCCATTCTGTTTCTCGGTTGCTCCATTCCATTTTTCATCTTCATTTGTAGAAGAGCTATTTACTTGGCGGCTGAATGCAATATGACCCTTCTGGTCAACCAAAAAGAATGTTCCCTTGGTAACTGCCTGTTCTGCGTCCTTAGCACTTTCAGTCTTGTTACCAACAGTTCTTGTACCATTGTTGGTAGGAGTCTGGATAGCCAATGTCATATAGAAGCCATCAACCTGTGACTGTGTACCTGCGCCACCACCTAAATCATCATTGTTACTGCAGCTTGAGAAAGATAACGCTGCTGCTGATACCAAGCTCATTGCGAGCAAATTCATTTTCTTCATAATCTTTTACTTATTAAGTGTTATACAAAATTTTTAGTTTGAGTTGCGAAATGGACGGGTCTCTCAGACCTCATCACTGGCTTCGCCCGGGGGTAATCAAATACTATTCTTTCTTTTCTTGTTCTTAAATTAAATTTTTTAGTTTATATTAATATTATTGTTTATTCTTTTACTTAAAAATCAAACTCTTACTCCACAATTTTGTTCAGCTTGTTGAGATTCTCCTGAGCACCCTTCAAGCCTCCGGCTACTGCCTTCTGGAAATACTGCTTGGCAGCTTCGTAATCCTCATTGAGAACGGCGAGGCAACCACGGGCATTATCTACTTCGGCACCGGTGCCAGCCTTCTTCAGGTACTTCTCTGCGCTTACCTTGTCACCTCTGTCGATGGCTGCAAGGGCTGCATTCAGATTGGCGAGCTTATCTTCTGGGAACATCTTGACTGCGGTATCGAATACATTGTTGTACTCTTCGCTTCCCTTTGGATAACTGTTAGCTACCATGTACATCTCCTGGAGAGAGAGCTTCTGCGGACGGGTATTAATCACTCTGCGAGCCTCTTCGAGGTTGAATGCCTTCACGTCGTACTCGATGGTGTAATCTGTGCGGCGCAAGCCTGGCCAAACCTTGTCAACGAGGAATCGGAATGCCTCACCAGCCTTGGCTGCGAGCGTCTGTTCCTTCTGGTCAGGAGTCATATCGCTGTTGATGATCTTGAGAGCAGCTTCCTTCTGAGGGATGTTGTGACTCTTGATGTACTCCAGTGTTCCTTCCCAATCTTCAGCTGTAGATTCTACCTTGAAGAGCTTCTTGTCGATAGGGTAGGTCTTCAACAGGTAGTTGTAGAGAGCCTGGGTACGGTTGCGGGAAAGCTTGTTGTTGTTGGCATAGCTGCCGTCAGGAGAAGCATAACCGTGGAGGGTAATGGAAGTGATGGTTACATCCGGATCGTTCTTCACGAGGTCGAGCGTCTGCTTGATGGTAGCCAACTCATTGGTATTGTTACCGAGATCCTTCACGATATCCCACTTGTTGATGCGGAAGTTGAGTCTAGCCGAACCGTTTTCCTGTCTGATCTTCACTGCCTCCGCCTTTGGCTGCTGATAAGCCTGATAGAGCTGCTGAGGAGTAACGAGCGCCTCGCCATTGTTGGTGAGTAGGTTTTCTGCCAACAGTTTCTGGTTACATCCGCATGCATCATTGCTGATGGCGAAGTTGGAGTTCTTCATCCAGTCCTGGTAAGGAGTAGAGTAAGCGTATCGGAGCGTCTGTGGCTCCTTGTTTTCACGCTTGGCAACGATGAGCGGGTTCTGGGTAGCGGTCTTCTTGGTACGCTGGTAGTAGATGTATCTCTTGTTACCCATCACCTCCACAGCCGGGAGCTTGAGCGTATCCTCACCCTTATATAAAATAGGTGTAAGGATGAGACCCTTGTTGCTTGCCAGTTTCACGTCATCGAGATTGAGGTCCATATAGACGTTCACCTTATTGCCTTTCTTCTTGATTTCCTTGTTGAGGACTTTCATATCCTTGGCAGCCTGTTCCTGAGCGATAGCGTTAGTGCTAAACAGAATGCTGAGGGCGACGGCTCCAAGTGTCTTGTTTAAAATCTTATATGTATTCATAATCTTCAGTTTTTACTTATTAATATAATAATGTATCATGAATTAGAAGACATACACCAGATTGAGTGCCGCCTTGGTAGGTCCTACGTAGTGATGCGCCTTGTCTTTCTCGAGTTTCTCACCACATTGTGGGCATTCATATTTATCCGATTTCGAATAAACGTATCCCACTCCGAGTTCAGCCTCGAAGTTCCAATGCTTGGAGAGAGCCCAGGTATAACCGTATGCAACACCTGCACCTACGAACCAACCTTCGTATCTGTAATCTTTCAATTTGGAGAAGTCGGTACCGAGGAACTTGAAGTCAAGATCTACGTTACCTATGTTATGAGAACCTCCGAGGGCGTGGAAGCCGATGAAGGAGCCCATCATCTTATTGCAGAACCAGTATCTAGCTTCTGGTTGAACAAGCCAGTGCTGCCACTTCTTGTTCTTGGAAAATGTCCACGGGTTGTAGTTGCCGGATACATCCAAGGTCCATTTTGGGGAAAGGCCAAATTCGAAGCCGAGGTTCATGGTGCTTGTAGCATCATAAAGGAGGTTCGTCTTCAAGGCCACCTTCTGAGCGACGGCTGGGCAGATGAAGCTGCCTACAGCCAGTAGCGCAATTAAAATCCTTCTGTTCATACTTAAAATCTTTTAATGATTTAAGAATGACAAATGGTCTCTCTAGAGAAACGCATCATCATCTTTTACTTATACTTATACTTATACTTTTTTCTTTTTCTTAATTTCCTTTTCCTTCCATTCAATAGGCTTGAAACTAGACTTTATTTATTAAAGAATAGTAAGTCTATCATTTACTCTTCTTCTACTCATCATCATCTTTATCATCTACTCCATTGTTCTTAGATGCCTGTTGGCAACTTTGGGGTTTGATTGGAAGCTCGGGCTTGAAACCGCGAACTTTGTTTTTACGATTGCAAAGATAGCGTCTTTTTCGATTGCTGCCAAGAAAAATGCGCCTAAAAATGCTGATACCGAATAAAAACCGCATAAATGAAACACTGAAAAACCCTGAAAAATGCTTTTTCTCATCTGTTTTTTGCTTTTTCCACCTCTTTTTAACCTACTTTCTTAGTGTTTTCCGATTTTTCGTTGTAATTTTGCAGCGGATAAGAATAAGTTAGTAAATCAACAATGAATTCAGGATTCAGAGGTCCTGAAAGGTATGCAAAAGCCCCAAGCGGGCAAGACTTTGATGATATATAAGTATCAACGATTGTTTAAACTATAAGTAAATTGAAAGCAAGAAATGAAAGCTAAGAACAAACTTTGGGATTGGTGTTTGCGCTTGGAACATCATTTATGCCCTGACTATTGTGGAGTGGTGGATCGCCGGAGGGTGATCGCCTTCGTCTTTTTGACTTTGGTAGAGATACTCATTATTCCCTATCACTTCCTTTTGTTTTACATGATGAAAGCATGGGGGGGGCATGTTCTATAATATAGTCCATACCCTCGCACTGGCGCTGCTGACGTATGTGGTGCTGAAGCGCAAGGTGGTATTCAAGACTGGCATCTCCCTGCTCTATATCCTCGTATTCGTCAAGCTGGCGATAGACAGTATGCTTTGTCTGCACTATCAAGGCGATCGGGACAACCTGAGCGTGATGAGCAATATCTTTGTCATGTTTATACTTGCCATTACTGCCCAGAGCCAGCAGCTCCAACGAACCTCTCTCGGTTTTGTCGTCGCTCTGCTGCCTGTGGTAGCGGTTGCCCTCTCGCATACGCAGATTTCCGTGCTGCTCTTCAGCATCAAGGCTGTTCTGGTGGGTTTCCTGATGGTTCTGTATGTATGGCTCTATAACTGGGAACCTCTCATCATCAAGGAACTCAGACAGCCCAAGCAGTTGAGGGAAGAAGAGAGGAAGGCACTGCACATGCTTGCCGACCTGAAGGATGAAGAGAAGAATATGGCGGTAAACCTGCTGAGCCGACTGAGCCCAGAGCAGCAGAAGAATATCCTGGAGCGTGCCGCAGAACAGTTGAAAACCAGTGAACTGAGCAAGAAGGCATGGGATCTGGTATGTGCCGACCTCACCAACAGTGAGCGAGTGATCTGCCAGATGGTGCTGGAAGGCAAGATGCTGAAGGAAATCTGCATCGAACTGAACAAGAGCGAGTCGAACATCACCAGCCAGCGCAGCCATATCCGCAAGAAACTGAATATGGACCGCAAGGACGACCTGCGACGCGAACTGGAAAAGCGCTTCTATGAAGCCAGAAATTCACTGGAAGCATAGTATAAACAATAGTATATAAGAATGCAGAAAGGGTGTGCTCACACGAGCACACCCTTTCTGCATTCTTATACTTTTCCAATCTTACTCTTCCAATCTGAGGAATGCCTTCGGTAGGTAATCGATGAGATCGCTGGCGATGAGGCTTTCCTTGCCCAGGTCCTTGATGGCGAGGTCGCCGGCAAGACCATGAAGGTACATACCGATGCGGGCAGCATCTACCTGCTTGTAGCCGCGAGCCAGAAGAGCGGTGATGATGCCTGTAAGCACATCGCCACTGCCCGCCGTAGCCATACCGCTGTTGCCCGTAGAGCAGAACTCCACCTTACCATCCGGATGACAGAGGGCAGAGAAATGCCCCTTCAGCAGGATGTAGCCGTGCAGACGGTCGGCAAGCTCGCATGCCTTGTAGAGGCGCTCGGTGCAGTTGCTGCTGGTGATGCCAGCCAGACGGTCAAGCTCTCTAGGATGTGGAGTGAAGATGAGGTTCTTAGGCAACTGCTGCATCCAGGCACGGTGACTGGCAAGGATGTTGAGTGCATCGGCATCCACCACAACCGGACAGGTGCATCTTCTGAGCTGGGCAATCAGGGCGATGGCTGTCGCCTCGCTGGTTCCCAGTCCCGGACCGATGCCCATGGCGTGGTAATCTTCCGTATCTACCGGTTCGCTGAAGATGGTTTCCTCCGTATCCATCTGCAGTACCGCCTCGGGCACGGAAATCTGCATGATTTCGTAGTTTCTCTTAGGCGTATGGGTAATCACCTTTCCCACACCCGTTCTGAGGCAGGCTCTGGTGGCAAGGACCGAAGCGCCCGACATGCCGTAGCTGCCTGCGATGAGGAGCGCCGTGCCCATGCTGCCCTTGTGGGCGAAGTCGCCGCGAGGCTTCAGAAGCTGTCGGATATCCTTCTCCTCAAGGATGCTGCAACGGCTCTCGGTGCGCTGGATGAACTCTGGAGAGAGTCGGATATCAAGCACCTTGATTCTGCCCAGATACTGCTGGTTGTCTGCCATCATCATCGACAGCTTCTTCTGCTGCAGGGTGAGGGTGAGGTCGGCACGGATGATGTTGGCGCTGATGTTGTAGGAATTGTCCTCGCTCATCAGACCGGAAGGCAGGTCGATGCTCACGATCTTTGCCGCACTCTGGTTGATGTATTTCACCATGGCAGCGAATCCGCCCGCCAGCGGCTTGTTGAGTCCGCTGCCGAAGAGGCCATCCACCACGAGCATTCCCGCCTCGAGCTGAGGAGGGTCGAAGTTGACGGTTACCTCGGTAAACTGCTTGACGCGCTTACCCTCAATGAGTCGTTTCTTGTTGGTGGCACAGTCGGCAGAAAGCTTGTTGTGCACATTGAACAGGAATACACTCACCCCATAGCCGTCTTCGCTGAGGAGGCGTGCCACGGCAAGTGCATCACCACCATTGTTTCCCGGACCGGCGAAGACCACGACCGGTGTTCTGTTAGACCATTCCTGCTCGATGGCACGGGTGAGCGCCTTTGCCGCCCTTTCCATCAGGTTGAGCGATGTGATCGGCTCATGCTCAATGGTGTATTTATCCAGCTCATGTATCTGAGCACTAGTGAATATTTTCATATATTAATGTATGTTATGTCCGATTATCTGATTATTTTAATGCAAAAGTACTAAAAAAAGTCGATGAAAGGATGAAGTTTCACGATTTTTTCGTAATTTTGCAGAAAATATTATATCATCAAGACTATGGGCATAGTAAAAATCAAGGATAAGACCTTCAAGACCTCCATTCCAGAGGCAGATATTCTGAAGAAGGTACAGGTCGTTGCCGACCGATTGAACCAGGATTATGCGGACAAGACTCCGGTGTTCCTGGCTGTGTTGAATGGTTCGTTTATCTTCGCTGCCGATCTGATGCGAATGATTACGGTACCAAGCGAGATTTCTTTTGTGAAGTATGCTTCCTATGAGGGCACCAGTTCTACCGGCAGCATGAAGACCCTGATGGGGCTGAACCAGGATCTTACCGGTCGCCACGTGGTGATCGTGGAGGACATCGTGGATTCCGGCTTTACCATGGCTCACATGATCGAGGATCTGAAGAAGAAGAATCCAGCCAGCATCGAGATCTGCTCACTCCTCGTGAAGCCGGGCAATCTGAAGGTGGATCTGGACATCAACTATGCCGTAATGGAAATCCCTAACGATTTCATCGTAGGATATGGATTAGATTATGACCAAGAAGGCAGAAACC
>ERZ772820.1648-NODE-1648-length-17039-cov-4.282266_pt1 | contig 17039 bp, 17 predicted proteins | sample MGYA00511377_ERZ772820 | MGnify/ENA primary metagenome ERZ772820 (study PRJEB29015, sample SAMEA2737684) | human gut metagenome | biome: human gut; feature: human-associated habitat; material: faeces | place: China | collected 2012 ...
AGGTATCAGATGCTAGGCGAAACGACGACGGCGTACTTTTAGTACGTCGAGAAGTTTCAACGACGCAGATGGTGCCTTATCGACAGCCTTATTTCTTGTCGTCGTCAACAACTTCCGCATCTACAACATCGTCATCGGCTTTTTTAGCACCTTGAGCACCCTGAGCACCTGCAGCGCCTTGTGCGCCTGCAGCACCCTCTTGTGCCTGAGTTTCTTTGTAAAGCTCAGCGCTCAGCTCGTACAGCGGTTTGGTCAGAGCTTCGGTATCAGCTTTAATCTTGTCGAGGTCGTCACCCTTCATGGTTTCTTTCAGGGTGTCAACTGCAGCTTTAACTTTAGCGATTAATTCGTCTTTGCCTTTGCCTTCCATGTCTTTCATGGTCTTTTCAGCCTGATAGCACATGTTGTCGGCCTGGTTGCGAACTTCTACGCCTTCTTTGCGTTTCTTATCAGCTTCAGCGTTAGCTTCTGCTTCTTTAACCATTCTGTCTACTTCGTCCTTATCAAGGGTGCCGGAGGAGGTAATGGTGATTTTTTGTTCTTTACCGGTGCCAAGGTCTTTAGCGCTTACGTTAACGATACCGTTAGCATCGATGTCGAAGGAAACTTCGATTTTAGGAATTCCACGCGGTGCAGCCGGGATGCCGGACAGCTCGAAGCGGCCCAGAGTTTTGTTGTCTGCAGCCATTTCACGTTCGCCTTGCAGAACATGGATATCAACGGAAGGCTGGTTATCTGCAGCGGTAGAGAATACCTGTTTTTTAGAGGTCGGGATGGTGGTGTTACGGTCGATAATCTTGGTGAATACACCGCCGAGAGTTTCAATACCCAGGGACAACGGAGTTACATCCAGCAGCAGTACGTTGCCGGTACCTTCTTCACCGGAGAGAACGCCGGCCTGGATAGCAGCACCTACTGCAACGCATTCGTCCGGGTTAACTCCTTTGTAAGGCTCTTTGCCCATGAATGCTTTGATAGCAGCCTGTACAGCCGGGATACGGGAAGAACCGCCGACCAGAATTACCTTACTGATATCGTTTGTAGAAAGACCTGCATCGCTCATAGCCTGACGAACAGGGCCCATGGTGCGTTCAACCAGATCTGCAGTCATAGCTTCGAATTTAGCACGAGTCAGGTCCATATCCAGATGTTTCGGGCCATCAGCACCTGCAGTGATGAACGGCAGGTTGATGTTGGTGCTCATAACGCCGGACAATTCGATTTTAGCTTTTTCAGCAGCCTCACGCAGACGTTGCATAGCCATACGGTCTGTAGAAAGGTCAATGCCTTCAGCTTTTTTGAATTCGTCAACCATCCAGTCCATGATTTTCTTATCGAAGTCATCGCCACCCAGATGAGTATCACCGTTGGTTGCTTTTACTTCGAATACGCCGTCGCCGACATCCAGAATAGATACATCGAAGGTGCCACCGCCGAGGTCGTATACCATGATGGTATGGTCGTCGGTTTTATCAATGCCGTATGCCAGAGAAGCAGCGGTAGGCTCGTTGACGATACGCAGAACATCAAGGCCTGCAATCTTGCCTGCGTCTTTAGTAGCCTGACGTTGGCTGTCATTGAAGTATGCCGGAACAGTGATAACTGCCTGGGATACAGTTTCGCCCAGATAAGCCTCTGCATCAGCTTTCAGTTTTTGCAGAATCATTGCAGAAATTTCTTCCGGGGAATATTTTTTGTCGTCGACAGTTACTCTGTAAGAGCCTTCGCCCATGTGACGTTTGATGGAGCTGATGGTTCTGTCAGGGTTGGAAACTGCCTGACGTTTTGCCAGCTGGCCAACCAGACGCTCGCCGTTTTTAGCAAAGCCTACAACAGACGGGGTTAAGCGGCTGCCTTCCTGGTTAGTGATGACGGTAGGTTCGCCGCCTTCCATAACTGCAACAACACTATTAGTAGTACCTAAGTCAATACCAATTACTTTAGCCATGATTTTTATCCTCCTGATTACTATCCTTCGGTGATGCGGCAGCTGCCGCATTTTTACCGAATCGATGTGATATATTTTTTAAATTTATTGTGAAGAGCACGCCAGCTTTATTCGTTGGTGTTTACTCTTACCTTACTGTGACGGATAACCTTATCACCCAGCTTATAGCCTTTTTCGAAAACCATATCTACGATTTCATCATCCAGCTCCGGATTATGACCACGCATTACAGCTTCGTGGATGTTCGGGTCAAATTTAGCATTTTGAGCTTCGATTTCTTCTACCTTCAAATCCTTGAAGGCATCTTCAAACTGACGGCGGATTTTTTTCATACCGTCGACAACTGCATCCACATTATCGCCCTTTTCGACGCTTGCTTCGGCACGCTCAAAGTTATCTAAAACCTTTAAGAACTTGCCAACCACATTTGCTGTTACAAAGGTGGAAAGCTGTTCCTTTTCTATATTGGTGCGACGGCGGAAGTTTTCAAAATCGGCCTGCAATCTCAACAAACGATTTTGCAACTCTTCGATTTTGGCATCCTTCGGGTCAACCTCAGGCTCAGCGGCTTCCTCCGCATTTTTTGCATCTTCAGCTTCTGCAGCTTCCGCAGCTTCCTGTTCGGCAGCCTTCGCTTCCGCAGCCTCCTGCTCAGCCTGTTTTTCTTTCATTTCATTATCCTGCAAGGCTCTTCCTCCTTAGTTTTATTTATTGTCGGGCTTTTGCTCGAACATCGTTTTCAAATACTTATGCAGGTAATCCATTACGGTAATTACCTTGCCGTATTCCATACGCGTCGGGCCAAGAACTGCCATCGTACCGACTATCTGACCGTTAAGACGGTAGGTTGCCTGTACCATGCTACAATCCTGAATGCCGGTGAATTTGTTTTCACTGCCAATCGTGATCTTCAGTCCGCTGTCCTCGCCTGCCTTCAGCAAATCGCGTACTACGCGCTCCTCCTCCAGGATACCCAGAAGATTCTTCACACGCTCCACGTCGCGGAATTCCGGCTGGTTCAGCAGCTGCTTGGTGCCACCCAGGAAAACCTTTTGCTGCTGGTATTTCTGACGCATCTGGCGGATGGACTGTACCAGCGATGTGAACAGCAGCTTATCATCTGCTATATTGGTATGCACCGCCTGCAGCAGGTCCTCGGTAATGTTCGCCAGCGCTCTGCCTTCCAGCAGTCTGCTGACGCGTCCTGCCATGTAGTCCAGCTCCTCCGGCCGCATTCCCAAAGGAATTTCTACCACACAGTTGGCCACATTGCCGTCATCTGTTACAATGCACAGGATGGCATGGTGCTCATCCAGAGGTAAAAACTTCATATAACGGAAGCACGCACCGGCATCACGGTTAGCCAGCACCATTGAAACATTCTTCGTCATACGGGAAAGGATTTTCGCCGTTGACTGGAAGATTTCATCAATGCTTCTGCGTCTTTCGCTGAACCAGCCGTTAATCAGTGCTCTGTCATTATCTGTCAGAGTGCCCGGCTCAACAAGCGAGTCAACATAAAGACGATAAGCCTGAGCCGACGGTACACGTCCTGCCGAGGTGTGCGGCTGCTCCAGATAACCCAGAAGCTCCAGATCACTCATCTCGTTACGGATGGTCGCAGGACTGAGGCCCAAATCATATTTGCGGGCAATCGTCCTTGAACCTACAGGCTCAGCAGTTGAAATATAATCCTCAATTATGAGCTGGAGAATTTTTTTCTTTCTTTCGTTTAACATATTCCCACCTCATTTTGATTGTTAGCACTCTATCATTAGGAGTGCTAACATCTTGATACTAGAATAGCACTAGCCTACTTTATTGTCAACACCTTTTTTATTTATTTTTAAGTTATCACAAAAACTTCAAATATTTGATTGCCGACCTCCATACCACGCTCTGTCAGGCGCAGTCTTTGCGTGCTTGCATCATACGCAATAAGCTTTTGTTCAAACAGCGGCGCCAGCTCGGAGGCAAAGCGCTGCAGCACATCCACGTCAAAGCGCCCGCGTGCCTCCGCCAGGCTCGCACCTTCGCTGCGGCGCAGCCCCATGAACATGAATTCCTCCAACAGCTCTGCGCAAGATAACTCTTCTACATTATATAATGCACTTGTGCGCAAATCGTCACCGCCGAAGCTTTGCAGCTGCCCGATATATTCCTTGACCGTACTCAGCCCGGTACGCCGTCTTTGGCCGTCAAAGCCGCAGGCGGCAGCGCCGAAGGCCATGTAGGGATGATACTGCCAATAAACCGTATTGTGCCGTGAATACTGGCCGTTTTTCGCGTAGTTGGAAATTTCGTAGCGCTCAAAGCCACGCTCGCGCAAAAAGCTCTGCACAAGCTCGTACATATCCGCCGCAGTATCCTCATCCGGCAAAGTTATTATGCCATTATCCACAAGGCTTGCCAACGGCGTGCCATCCTCCACAATCAGGCCGTAAACAGAAATATGCTCTATGCCCGTATCGGTCAGACGCTCCAGCGTATCCTGCAAGCTTGTAAGCGTCTGCGACGGCAGGCCGTAAATCAAATCCGCACTGACGCGCGCAAAGCCAGCTTTGCGTGCCAGCGACAGCGCTTCCAGTGCCTGTTGCGCATTGTGAATACGTCCTATCGCCCGCAGCTCGTCATCCTGCAGCGACTGTACGCCGAAGCTGATGCGGTCAAAGCCAAGGCTACGCAATGTCTGCAGCTTGGCCAAATCCGCCGTGCCTGGGTTCACCTCAATCGTTGCCTCGCAGGGCTGCTGCCAAAAGCCGTACTGCTTCAATGCATTCACCAGCTTAGCAATACATTCCGTAGGCAGCACGCTCGGCGTACCGCCGCCAAAGTAAATGCTTGCGTTCGCCGCCATATTTGCCGCCTCAGGCGCACGCAGAGCAGTTTCTTTGCACACACCATCGGTATAATCACGCTTTTCCTGTTCGCCAAAGCCTGCATAAGAAGCAAAATCGCAATACAGACACTTCTGTACGCAAAACGGTATATGCAGATAAAGCGCCTGATATTGCTGCCAAAGACGCACATTTTTATTTTCCATCATCATTTATCCTCTCCGTATCTTGAAAAAACGCCGCCACAGAAATTACTGCAGCGACGCCTAAGCAAATTTATTTTCCCTTTTTATAGAACCATTTTTTATACGCAAAAAAGACAGCGCCCACAACCAGGATCAAAATCGTTAATCTTTGGCTGTGCTCCTGAAAATTAACTACATCATGACCGATGACAACCTCCAACGCCGTAGAAGGAAATTTGCCGATAAGGTTGGCAATAATGTAATCACGCGCACTCATGCTGCTCACAGCACCCACCGCCGTCAAAATGCCTGATGGGAAATACGGCAGCGCCCTGGCGAAGGCCATCCACTCCAGGCCGTGCTTGCTGCTTGCTTCATCAATGGATTTCAGCGAGTTGCTTTTTTCAATCAGCTTCTGCGCCGTATCGCGGAAGAAGAAGCGCATCAGGTAAAAGCTGATAACCACACCTGTTGTTTCCGCCAGCCAGGAAATAGTAATACCAAGCGGCAGGCCGAAAATCAGACCGTTGGCTGTAGAAAGAAAAATCGACGGGAAAACGCTGCCGGCATTAATCAGCACATCCAGCACAAAACTGATTAAAATCGCCCATGGTCCAAAGGAGCGCAGATATTCCACCAGGCCGTTGACATTGCCGCTGATTGCCAGCGTAAAGGTTTTGTTAAAGAAATCATCGGCAAAAAAGTGAATACCTAAAAACAAGGCCACCAGCAAAACTGCCGCCGTCACCTTAGCACAAACATCAGGATTTTTTAACCAGTCTTTTTTCATGTATTTATACCCTCTTTAAGTATTGAAAATCATATTAAAGCGTTCGCCAAACTGCATTTCCACCAGACGACGGATTTCCGCCCAGTCCTCCGGCGTACGCAGCTGCGCCTGCGCCAGTTGGCGAACCTGTGCAATTACGTCAACATCTCGCATTATATCAGCAATTCGCAAATCTGGCAAGCCATGCTGCTTCAAGCCGAAGAGCTGGCCTGCACCGCGCTGCTCCATATCCTTTTCCGCAAGATAGAAGCCGTCCTCGCTCTCATGCAGTACGTTCAGACGCGCCAGTGCCTCCGGCGAATCGGCGGCCGTCAGCAGCACGCAGTAGGATTGCTCGCTGCCGCGACCTACACGTCCGCGCAGCTGGTGCAGCTGCGCCAAGCCGAAGCGCTCCGCATTTTCAATCACCATCAGCGTAGCATTGGGCACGTTCACGCCAACCTCGATAACCGTAGTGCTCACCAGCACCTTCAGCTCGCCTGCCGCAAAGCGGCTCATAATGGCATCCTTCTCCGCACCCTTCAGCCTGCCATGCAGCAGAGCGCAGGGAATATCCTGCAGAAAATCACGCTTCAGCTCCTCGTATACTCTTTCTGCACTATGCACAGCCAGAACATCCGATTCCTCAATCAGCGGGCAGACAACATAAGCCTGCCTTCCTGCCTGCACCTGACGCACCAGGCCGGCGTAAACCTCACGGCAGCGCTCATCCGTATAACACAACGTCCGCACCGGCTTACGCTGCGGCGGACGTCCCTTCATTACGGAAATATCCAAATCGCCGTAAACAGTAAGCGCCAAGGTACGCGGAATTGGCGTTGCCGTCATTACCAGTACATCAGGAGCATTGGCCGATTTATTGGACAGACGCGCACGCTGCTCTACGCCGAAGCGGTGCTGCTCGTCCGTAACTGTCAGCGACAAATTGGCAAAGCGCACGTCCTCCTCCAAAAGTGCATGCGTACCCACAACCACGTCAACAAGACCAAGCTCCAGATTCAGCAGCAGCTCACGCCTTGCCTTGGCACGCATACCGCCTGTCAGTAAAGCGATACGCACACCGTAAGGCTGCAAATATTGCTCCAGCGTTTCAAAATGCTGCGCAGCCAAAATCTCCGTAGGCACCATAATGCAGCCCTGATAACCGTTTTCCACCGCCTTAGCCAACGCCAGCGCGCTGATAACCGTCTTGCCGCTGCCTACATCGCCCTGCAGAATGCGGTGCATAGGCTTTTTATCCTGCATATCCAGCGAAATCTCACGCCATGCCTGCTGCTGTGCCGCCGTCAGCTCAAAGGGCAGTCCCTGCATTACGTCTTTAACAAGCGCACCGTCTGCAGCGTGCTTTATGCCCTCTCTGTTATCATGGCTCTGTTGGCGATAGTAAAGCAGGCCGCACTGCAGCAAAAACAGCTCCTCAAAAACAAAGCGCTGCTTGGCACGTCGCAATGCTTCCCAGCTTTCCGGAAAGTGAATATTTTTCAGCGCCGTATAGCGGTCGGGCAAATTACATTGGCTCACAACCTTCGCCGGCAGGCTTTCCGGCAAATCCTTTGCTGCCAGTCGCAAGGCCTCGCTTACCCAGGTACGCAGGTTCTTCTGCGTCAGGTTACCGCTCAAAGCATACACCGGTACAATGCCCGGCGTTTTGCCCTCGTCCTGCTCCAAAGGCTGCACGTCAACCTCGCTGACGGACTTCGTAGTGCGCCCCTGCCTTACGCGGCCTGTAATCTGCAGCATTGTATCCGGCTTCAGCTTCTGCGCCTTGTAGCGCTGGCCGCCGAAAAAGTACAACGTGGCATAGCCTGTTTCGTCACGCACCGTCACGGACGTATAGCTGCGACGGCTGGCACCATAGCCGTTTTTCACCTGATAAACCGTCGCTTTGAAAATCTGCTTACTGTTGTCTACATCCAGCTCCTTAATCGTTTTGAGCTTGGCATAATCGAGATAAGCTCCCTGACGCGGGTAAAATTCCAGCAAATCACCCACGCTGAAAATATTAAGAGCAGCCAGCTCAGCTGCCTTTTTTACACCTACACCTTTTAGTGTTGTTACAGGTTCTTTCCACCACATTTATAAAAATACCCTCTTTATCTTAAAATTCCCTTGATTTTCTGCGCTCTTTATGGTATGATACTCATGTTAAATTTGAATGTGCCTTATGTCTTATCACGTTTAAGGAGGTGGGAAACAATGGCATCTATCTGCGAAATCTGCGGTAAAGGAAAACTCGCTGGCAACAACGTCAGCCACTCCAATAGACACACCAAACGTGCTTGGAACCCGAATATTCAACAAGTAAGAGCAGTTGTTGAAGGTTCTGTTAAACGCTTGAACGTTTGCACCCGTTGCCTGCGTTCCGGTAAAGTTAACCGCGCAATCTAATCCGTTCGGATTTAAAAAGAAGCCAAATACCAATCGGTATTTGGTTTCTTTTTTTGTGCTTATTTTACTTTGCAGCCGCACTCGGGGCAGAACTTAACCAAAGAGCTGATTTTTGCGGAGCAGTTCGGGCACAAAATAAAGGCACGGTATTCCGTGAGCTTCTTTTCGAACAGCTCATAAAACTGGTTAACCTCTTTGTCCTCGCGCTTCCAGTTATAAATCTGCAGACGCTCCTTAGTGGAGTCCATGATAACCTGTACGGTTTCCTCATCCAAAGACTGCATAGCCAGCTGCATAATTTTTTTCTTGTTATGGAAGTGCAGCTGATGTGCAGCATCATCCTGCTCATCAATAGTTACACCCATCTCATTGACGCACAGCAAGGCAATATTCCAGGCTACGTCAATATCAACTTCATAAAGACGGTTATCAAAGCAACCGCCGGCACCATCTATTCTCATAGCTACCTCCTGCCAGATGTTTTTTTTAATTATAGCACAAGCGCATATTTGCTGTAAAACAAATCGCTCGTATCGCAGCATTATTTGTTCAGCTCCGCCGCCATTTCACGCACAGTTTTATGCAGCAGCGGATGTACCAGCTCCGGTGCAATATCCAGTAACGGCAGCAGCACAAAATCCCTGTTCTGCATATCAGGATGCGGCAGCGTAAGCTCCGGTGTCTGCATCACGACATTTTCGTAAAGCAGCAAATCCAGATCAATATTGCGCTCGCCCCAATGACGCAGGCGCACACGCCCCATCGCCAGCTCCGTTGCCAAAAGTGTACGCAAAAGCGCCACAGGCTCCAGATTAGTGCGCACCCTGCACACAGCATTCAAAAACTGCGGCTGGTCCGTCACACCGTAAGGCTCCGTAGCAAAATAGCCCGAAACCTGCAGTACCTCCACGCCCTGCTGCATCAGCAGCATCAGCGCGCGCTGTAAATTCTTTTTCTTATCGCCCAGGTTACTGCCCAAGGCAACATATGCAATAGCCATCTCAGACTCCTGTTCTTTTGATGTGATACGATATTCCAGCAATTATCTATCGCGTTATAGCGAAAAATTTCTTAACGGCAATTTCGTGCGGAACAAAGACGAAATTGCAATAAACTCGCGCTATGCGTAGCATTTTTCTACACAAGTCAGCTTAGCGCTCAAACAGTATTGCAATTTCAGTTGTTCCAAGCACTCATTGCCTAAAATTTTTATGCTTCCACCGCGATAAATAATTGCTTATGTCACTATTCTGTCGCAGCGTGACAGATAATTGCTAAAACAATTCTTTCTAAGCTAACCTACTCCGCACTGCCGCGCAAAATAGCCTCCAGCGTGCGAATCGCCCGCACGTTCTCCTCAACATCATGCACGCGCACCATCTGCGCCCCTGCGTAAATTGCCTGCAGACTCGTCGCAATCGTTCCCTCCAAACGCTGCTCCGCCGGCACACCGCCCAGCACAGCACCAAGCGTACTCTTGCGCGAAGCCGCCAACAGTACCGGATAGCCAAAGCTCGTCAAAGCCTTCAGATCACGCATCAACAGCAAATTCTGCTCCACATTCTTGGCAAAGCCGATACCAGGATCAAGAATAATCTTATCCGCACTCACACCGCGCTCACGCAAAAGCTGCGCTCTCTGCGCCAGATAAACGGCAACCTCCTGCACAACATCCTTGTACTCGCAGTTCTGCTGCATATTCTTCGGCGTACCGCGCATATGCATAAGGATAATCGGCGCTTTAGTAGCCACAACCACATCAGCCATACGCGGGTCAGCCTTCATCGCACTGATATCGTTGATAATATCAGCACCGGGAGCAATAGCTGCCTCCGCCGTATCCGCACGATATGTATCAATAGAAATAACAGCATCGGGATAAGCCTTGCGCAAAGCAGCAATCGCAGGAACTACGCGGCGGCGCTCCTCCTCCCCGCCAACGCTGTCGCTGCCCGGACGGGCAGACTCACCGCCGATATCCAGCACACCGGCACCCGCAGCAAGCATTCTGCCGGCACGCTCCACCAGCTCCTCCATAGCAGGAACACGGCTGCCCTCATAAAAGGAATCTGGCGTAACATTCAAAATGCCCATCACGCACATCTTCTCATAGGTCAGCACGCGGCCGTCAGCCAGAGTAGTGCACAGCTTTTGCGGTGTCAGCGCCATTTCCAGATCGGCAGCAGCCTGAGGAATACCAAAATAAGGCATCTGCGCCATTTTCTTCAGCAGTACCTTATAATGCTTCAGCGTACCCAAAAGCAAAATATCAACATACTTTGCAGCGCAGGTAACAGCACCGACGGGCGTTACAGCGTCACCGCCCACTGCCAGCATCTCCTGCTTGATAATATTCGCTGCCGGAGTACGCACACCCAGCAGCTTGAACGGAATAATCTCCGCCTTATGAGCAAAAATAGGCAGACTGTCGGCATGAGCGCCGATGCTTGCCAGCGCTGCCTCCAAGCCTTCACGGTTAACCTTTAATAACATTCATTCTCACCTTTTTCCACAACAGCAAAAGCGTTATGATTATGGATGCTTTCCATGCTCTCCACCTCTGCGCGATACCAGGTAATACGCTTATCTGCCTCCAGACGCAAAGCAACCTCACGCACAGCATCCTCTACAAAACGCGGATTTTCATAAGCATGCTCCGTAACATATTTTTCATCGGGGCGCTTCAAAAGACCGTACAGCGGCGTGCTTGCGGAAGCCTCGGCATATTCCACCAGCTCCTCCAGCCACACCATCTCCTGCGCCTCAACCTCCAGCTTCGCCCAGGCGCGCTGATTATGCGCACCGTATTCGCTGATTTCCTTGGAGCAGGGGCACAGCGTCTGCACCGGCACAACAGCGGTAATACGCCAACGCAGCTTATCGCCCTTCTCGGCCTTATACACGCAATCAATATCCAACGGCGCTTCCATGCCACTCACAGGAGCCTTCTTCGTCACAAAATACGGGAACTTCAGCTCGATAAAAGCTCTTTCAGCCTGCAGATGCTGCTTCAGCTGGTCCAAAATTGCTTCCACATCAGCGAGGCCCACAGGGCCGAGAGTGCGCAGACACTCAACAAAACGGCTCATGTGCGTACCGCGCATATCATGCGGCAAATCAACCGCCAGTGTTACCTCCGCTACGCTGTGCTGCGTACCGCGTGCTTTATCGCGCAGCTCAATCGGCCAGCGCAGGCCCTTTATTCCCACATGCTTCAAAGGAATATTGCGTAAATCCTTTTCGCTTTGTACATCCTTCACGTCATTCACCTCTGTACACGCAGCCACTGGTGCGAGTTTCCCAAACTTCTACTTCATATAAATGATAATGGTCGCTCTTTAAGAGCTCAACCAGCTTATTCCAAACCCAGACACTGATATTTTCCGCAGAAGGCACCGGCAGAATATCATTCAGGCAGGCGTGGTCCAGATGCGCCAGCACCTCTTCCTTCACCAGATTCTTCAGCTTGATAAAATCAATAACCATACCCTCGTGGTCGGGAGTGCCCTCTACCTTTACCACCAGCTTATAGGTATGACCGTGCAAATGCTCGCACTTGCCATTATACGCAGGCAGATAATGTGCAGCGTCAAAATCGAATTCCTTGATAATTATCATTTATATTCTCCTCCATAAAGGGTTAAATCAGCAAAGCCGTTTTGGCGCAGCGCCTCATAAGCCACAATCGCCACGGAATTAGACAGATTCAAAGAGCGTGCATCCTCAATCATCGGAATACGGATGCAGCTTTCGGGATATTCGTGCAGCAAGGTTTCCGGCAGACCGGCAGTTTCCTTGCCGAAAATCAGCAGGCTATCCTGAGCATACTGCACATCGGCATAAGAGCTGTGTGCCTTCGTCGTCAGGAAATACTTAGGATTATCCTTATATTTTTCCAGCACCTCATAAACGCTGTCATAATAATGGATATCAACAAGATGCCAATAATCCAGGCCTGCACGCTTCAAATATTTATCCTCAACGGAAAAACCAAGCGGACGGACCAAATGCAGGTGACAGCCGGTTGCTGCGCACAGACGTGCAATATTACCGGTATTGCCGGGAATTTCCGGTTCAACTAAAACTATATGCATTTTACTGAATGCCTCCTCAGCTGACTGCTGCGCAGTCATTAATTTATTTTTCCTCCTGCAGTATTTCGGAAACCCTCTGCTTCATACTGCGTTTCTTTTTATTCTTTTCCTTAACCGGTTCAGGCTTAATCTCCGGCTCAACAGGCTGCTGTGCCAGGATTTTCTGATAGGTAGCCATAATCTTTTCGCAATACAGCGAGCCCATCGCCCAGGTACCGTTCAAACCGTACCAGGTGTTGACAACGCCTCGCTCCATACGGATATTGTGCGCCAGATCATAGCGAGGATCGATAATATCCGTTGAAGGGCGCTTCGTCTGCGTATAGGCCAGCAAATGCTGGATATGCGCGCGCACGCCCATCTGCGGCGTAGCAAAGGACGCACCGCGCACACCGCCGCCGATAGTACCGAGACCGCAGAAATTGTTCTGATGATGCAGCACATCACCGCCATAGCGGTAAGCGCCTGTTTCCACCAATGATTGTGCCAGGGCAAGATCGGGACGCACGTTTTCACGCTTAGCCTCCTGCCAGTACAAATCTACAAGCTCCTCCACCGGGCAGGCCAGCTTCACAGCAGGGTTAGCCGCCAAAATATAAGCTACAGCCTGCGCCTTGCTGGCAATCGCCTCACCGTAAATAGCGATATTACGATAATCATCCGGCAGCTGTGTCCCAGAAAAATAAAACTTGCCGTCCTTCTCCTGCAGCAGCGACGGACGCGGAGCGGCAGGAACCTTTATCGTACCGGCAGGCGATTTAGCCACCGGTTTGGTAGATACAACGATTTTATCCTTTTCCTGAGTTATTTGGACAGCGCGCTGCTTTTTGTTCAGCAGCTTCTTATCCTTTTTATCAGCGATAATCGTCTGCTTAGAGGCCAGTGTTTCATCAGCCATCTCGCGCACGGTTGCCGCACATACGCCGGCATACAGCGACAGACCCAACAGAACACATGCAAAAGTAATTTTTTTATAGTTCATAGCGCATTACTCCTATATATATCACGCTATCAATTTTACCGCACATAAGGCAAAATTGTAAAGTTTTTCCCACCCCTGCAGTGAGGAATTCACAAAAAAGTAGATTTAAGCTATAATATTTATAAGATTACAGCTAAGCGCTGCTAATAATTTTTACAGCAAACAGCTATCTGCCTGACAAATTAAGGAGGGAAAATTATGACCGCAAAATTCCATTTCATCAACCACGCCTGCTTTATGCTGGAAAAAAACAATTCCGCTATCATCTTCGACCCGTATCTGGACGATAATCAGGAAGGACTCACCCCCAAAGACATTAAGGTTGATTATATTTTCGTCAGCCACGGTCACTTCGACCATTTGGGCAGTGCCTTTGAAATCGCCAAAAATTGTGACGCTACCATCATCTCCACTGCCGAAATCTGCGGTCTGGCGCAGGATGCCGGCTGCAAAGCACACGCTATGCATCTTGGTGGCACCTTTAAGTTTCCCTTCGGCAAGGTACGCCTGACACTGGCCTTCCACGGCAGCGGCGTTCCCGGCGGTCACGCCTGCGGCATCGTTATTGATTTTTACGGCACTAAGCTGTACTTCGCCGGTGACACCGCACTCTTCAGCGATATGCAGCTGCTGCCCAAGCTTGATGCTTTTGAATACGCAGTTCTTCCTATCGGCGGCAACTTCACTATGGACCCCAATGATGCACTTATCGCCTGCAAGCTGCTGCAGGCAAAATACGTTATCCCCGTACATTACAACACCTGGCCGCCCATCGCACAGGACGTGGAAGCCTTCAAGGCCGCCGTTGAGGACGAAACCGACAGCAAGGTGCTCATTGTAAAACCGGGCAATACTATTGATATCGACTAAAAATTAAAACTTCAAAAACTTACGCCACGGAGCGTTCTTATTCACGTCGCAGTTGCCGCAATTGTTGCACTGCGACGTTGTTTTTTCTCCGAAATATTCCAGCAGTACCTTGCGCAGGCACATGGACGTATTGCAATAATTGGTCATTTTACTCAGCAGCTGCAGCTCGTGCTCCTTCCAGGTCAGATCCGGCTGGTCGTGCCCGATAAGATAGGTATTGACCGCAATATCCGCCTTATCGTAAAGCAGCAGACATTCCGCAGGCAGGCCGTCACGCCCTGCGCGTCCTGCCTCCTGATAGTAGCTTTCGATATCCTTGGGCATATTATAATGCACCACAAAGCGTACATCCGGCTTATCGATGCCCATACCGAAGGCATTGGTTGCCACAATCAGCGGTACACTACCGCCAACGAAGGCATTCTGATTCTCACGCCGCTCCTCCGGCGTCAGGCCCGCGTGATAGCGCAAGGCACTGAAGCCCTGGCGCCGCAAAAGCTGCGTCACGCTTTCCACCTTATTGCGCGTAGCACAGTAAACTACGCCGCAATCCTTTTTATGCTTACGCATAAACTCCAGCAGCGAACGCTCCTTATCCTGCGTGCGCTGCACGGCAAAATGCAGGTTAGGCCTGTCAAAGCCCGTCACCACAATTTTTGCCTCCGGAATGCCCAAACGCTTGATGATATCAAGGCGCACATCCGGCGTAGCCGTAGCAGTAAAGGCTGCCACCAGCGGCTTTGCGGGCAGGGCCTGAATAAAATCAGGAATATTATAATACTCCTTGCGGAAGCTGTGTCCCCACTGCGATACGCAGTGCGCCTCGTCCACCGCCACCATCGTAATATAAGCCTGGCGGGCAAAATCAATAAACTGCTGGTTGACCAAGCGTTCCGGTGCCACATACAAAAACTTGCACTGCTTGTTGAGCGCAGCGTGTAGCACCCTGCCGTACTCATTGCTGCTCATGCTGCTGTCCAGATAAGCTGCCGGAATACCGCGGGCCGTCAGCGCCTCCGCCTGATCCTTCATCAGCGATATCAGCGGCGAGATTACCAGCGTCACGCCTTTCAAAAGCAGCGAAGGCAGCTGAAAGCAGATACTCTTGCCTGCACCCGTAGGCAGCACTGCCAGCACAGGCTGTCCGTGTAATATTTCACTTATAATTTCTTCCTGCCCTGTGCGGAAGCTGCTGTAGCCATAAAAATGCTGCAGCGCGCGGTGCAGAAAGTCACTGTCTATAGTACGTGTCATAAAGCTCCCTTGCTTCGAAAAGTTTATTTGTAAAAAGTATAGCACATAAGCACTTTTATTTGACATACTCACCACGCCTAAAGGCGGGGGATTCTGGGATGATAGCGAGCCTTGCCTACTAGATGCAGGTCTTACGAGCTCTCTCCACAATGGTTGATGCCCCAACCATATAGACACACTTATCCGAGGGGGATTCTTTCACCTTCGGTCTTTATGTTTATGGCTGCATTCGTATCTCGATTATGCTTTGTATTGCAGCTAGGACAAATCCAACTGCGGACTTTCAAGTCTTTCGTTTCTTTGTTTCGATAGCCACAATGACTACATAGCTGGCTAGATGGATAGAATTTATCTACTTCTACGACGCTTGCACCCGTTCTGCTTGCTAAATACTTTAACTTTTGTACAAAGTCTGCAAAAGCCAGATCGGAGATTTTTCTTCCGAAACGCTTTTGCATATCCTTTAGATTTAAATCTTCCAACGCTACAAGTGCATATTCTCCAACAATTTGTTGTGCCGTTTTCCAGTGGAAATCACTACGCTGATTTGCAACTCGTTTATGTAGTCTGGCAAGCTCTAACCTAGCTTTTCTACGATTATTTGAGCCTTTTTTCTTCCTGGACAGGTTGCGGTTAGCTTTAGCAATCGACTTTGCATTTTCCTTGAAAAACAATGGTGATACAATGTTTTTTTCGTCTGACGCACATAGAAATGTTTTGAGTCCGAAGTCGTAGCCGACGCTTTTACCTGTTCTTGCCAATACTTCGTTCTCCTTTGTGTCGGATACGAAATAGATGTATATATCCCCTAATGCGTCTCGTTTAATGGTGACCGTTTTCACTGTACCTTCTATTTCACGAGACTTGAAATAGCGATACTTCTGCTTTGCTATCTCAATGATATTACCACTACAGAGCTTCCAACCTGCCTGTTTCAACGTGTAGGACTTATATTTCCTCACCTTCTTAAACGATGGTGGCGCTGTGCGGATATTGTGTTTCAAATTTCTAAAAAACAGTTTGTATGCTCTATCTATGCGGTCGGTTATATCCTGTACCGCTTGCGAGCCTATCTCTTTGATATAGCCAAATTTAGGTAGCTTATTAAGCTTTGTCAGGTGCTTTTGTAGCTGATATTTATTGAGCGATTTTCCATACAGAGAATAGTATCTCTTATGAAGTACAATACAATGATTATAGATGAGTCCTGCTGCACTAATTTGTCTATGGAGTTTTTTATTTTTATTCGCTCTATACAGCTTAAAGCAATAGGTTTTCATCTCTTGCACCTCCTTACTTTATTTTCTGATTCTCTATATACTGCTTAATAACAGATAATTAAGCCTCAGCAACGGTTGAACAAAAACTGATTAAGACTTTTCGTCTGTATTTAGGACTCCAAACAACATGATATTTGCACGAGTACACTATGTTGTTATTGGATTTGTAGGTTGTTTTTACCATATTTAAAGTATAGCAAAAAGATTAGATGGATTGCAAGTATCTATAAATCAAACTGCTCAGCTTCCAACACTTGTGTGAAGGTCGCTGGACACGCCTTGTATCCCCATGCCTAAAGGCAGGGGTTTTACGGCGTTTTATGTAAAATAACTTTCGTTTTTTCTATGATCAGCTAATAGTAAAGATCCACCCGCCTAGCGGGTGGCTTTTATTTTTCGGGCATAGCCCTA
>ERZ772820.1650-NODE-1650-length-17017-cov-3.344771_pt1 | contig 17017 bp, 18 predicted proteins | sample MGYA00511377_ERZ772820 | MGnify/ENA primary metagenome ERZ772820 (study PRJEB29015, sample SAMEA2737684) | human gut metagenome | biome: human gut; feature: human-associated habitat; material: faeces | place: China | collected 2012 ...
TGGAACTTGCCGGCGTGGGTAAAACCGTTTGCGGGAATTTTCATGGACTTGATACCTCTTCTTTATTTTCAGATATACCTTCGTTTTGTCTGATATCAGTATAGCACAATCCCGCCCGTGGGACAACAAAAAGGAGCTGCCGTACGGGTGCGGCAGCTCCAGATTGGTTCTATTTACAGCGCCGAGTAGCCGAAGCTGTTCACCAGCGCGTCGATGTGCTGCCCGGCCTTGCACAGGGGGCAGTCGCGGGAGTCGAAGCTGGCGTAATCCGGCAGGCTGGTGGGGTCGAAGATAGAGGTGACCGGGTAGCCAAGGCACTCGTGAGTGGTGGCAAAAATAGCCGAAAGCCCGGCCACGATGCCGCCGTAGTAGTTTACGGCTTCCACGGCTGCCTGAATGGTGTAGCCGGTGGTGATGGATGCGGCCAGAATGAGGACGTGCTTGCCCTTGACCATGGGGGCAAGATTGTCCCGCAGAATGATCTGGCTGCCGGAGGTGTATTCCGGGGTGACGATGTAGATGGTCTTGTGGGCGTTCATATTGGTAAAGCCGTCCTTGGTCAGCTCGTTGGCAAGGCAGGTGCCAATGACCTGTGTGCCGTCCAAGCAGAGCACGGTATCCACGATGGTGCTGTGCTGGTAAGCGCTGACCAGCTCCTTTGCCACGGCCTTGGCCTCGGAAAGGCGGGACTTTTGGGTGGTCACGTCGATGTAATAGTTGATGTGGCTGTGGCTGGTGGCAAAATGTCCCTTGGCCACCCGCAGGAACAGTTCGCTTTTGCTGGTGGGAAGCTTGACCATGTTGATCATTGTACAGCACTCCTTTTTTCACCGGGCGCAGCTGCGCCGCAAAATACAAAACAGCACGGCAACCTATTTTGGTCGCAGCGCTTATTTTTCTTCTCTGCTTCTTTATTGTACTGAAAAATGTCGCTGTGCACAAGACACAAACCTGACGAAAAACCTTGCTTTTTTACAGACATATCGCCGAAAACTTGGATGCAAAGGCCGCTGCCGCCCGGAATGCTGCACCGCAAAGAGTGCACAGCGGCAAGACCGGTACGGCGGCGGGGGAGGAACACGCTTTTTTGCGCAGCACGGAAAATTTTGCAAAAAGGACTGGTATTTTTGCGGGTTTTGAGTATAATAGAGGAGAGATTGTTCAAATTTGAAGTAAGAGGAGAATCACATCCATGGCACAGGCAAAACAGGATATGGGCTCTGGCAGCGTAAAAAAGCTGATGCTGCAGCTCATGATCCCGGCGGTCGTTGCACAGGTGGTCAACCTGCTGTATAACATCGTGGACCGCATTTACATCGGACATATTGCCGGCATCGGCGCGGCAGCGCTGACCGGCGTGGGCTTGTTCACTCCCATCCTTATGCTGCTGAACGCGTTCGCCATGCTGGTGGGCGCGGGCGGCGCGCCCCGCACCGCCATTGCGCTGGGACAGGGCGACAAGGAGCAGGCGGAGAAGATCATCTCCAACAGCTTTACCATGCTGCTGCTCTTCTCGGTGGTGCTGACCGTGGTGTTCTACGCCGGAGCACCCACCCTGCTGCGGCTCTTCGGTGCCAGTGACGCCACCCTGCCCTATGCGCTGAGTTACAGCCGCATCTACATTCTGGGCTCGGTGTTTGTGCTGCTGGTGCTGAGAAATTCTTTGATATCAAGTGCCGTAAGGCTGGACTTAAACCGGACGCAGTGGTACTGGTAGCAACCATCCGTGCATTAAAATACAACGGTGGGGTTCCAAAGGCAGACCTTGCAAAAGAAGATTTGGAAAGCTTAAAGAAGGGAATTGTAAACTTAGAGAAACATATCGAGAACCTTCAAAAATTTGGTGTACCGGTAGTTACCTTAAAATCCTTTGTAACCGATACCAAAGAAGAAATTGCATTTGTAGAGAACTTCTGTAAGGAAAGAAACTGTGAATTCGCATTATCTGAAGTATGGGAAAAAGGTGGCGAAGGCGGAATCGAACTTGCAAAGAAAGTACTGGATACTTTAGAGCATAAAGAGGCACATTTCAAACCTCTGTATGAGGATGAGATGTCTCTTATGGATAAGATTAAGACGATTGCAACTGAGATTTATGGAGCAGATGATGTAACTTACAGTAAGGCTGCATTAAAAGAATTAAAACATATTGAAGAAATGGGAATGGGCAATTTCCCTGTATGTATGGCAAAGACCCAGTATTCTCTTTCTGATGATGCATCAAAACTTGGCAGACCGACTGGCTTTACCGTAAATGTCCGTGAAGTATATGTATCTGCCGGAGCAGGCTTTGTAGTAGCTATTACCGGCTCTATTATGACCATGCCTGGACTTCCGAAAGTACCGGCTGCAAATAATATTGATGTAACCAATGATGGCGTAATTACAGGATTATTTTAGGAGGTATCATGGCATTATTAATTGATGGAAAAAGAATTTCTGCTGAAATAAAAGATGAATTAAAAGAAGAAGTAGCACAGTTAAAGGAACAGGGAATCACAGGAGCACTTGCTGTAATCCAGGTGGGAAATGACCCTGCATCCAGTGTATATGTCAGAAACAAAAAGCGTGCCTGCGAATATATTGGGATAGATTCTCTTTCTTATGAGCTTCCGGAAGAGACTTCCCAGGATGAATTACTGGCTTTAATCGATAAATTGAATAAAGAAGAACATGTAAAAGGCATTTTGGTACAACTTCCATTGCCAGAGGGCATTGATGAGGATGCTGTAATCCGTGCCATTTCTCCGAAGAAGGATGTAGATGGTTTCCATCCGGAAAATGTCGGCGCATTGATGATTGGACAGAAAGGATATATTTCCTGCACACCCGCCGGAATCATCCAGCTTCTGAAACGTTCTGACATTGATATTGAGGGAAAACACTGTGTTATCGTTGGAAGAAGCAATATTGTAGGAAAACCGATGGCAATCCTAATGCTGCGTGAGAATGCAACTGTTACGGTAACGCATTCAAAAACCCGTGATTTAAAGGAAATCTGTAAAGAGGCAGATATTCTGATTGTTGCAATTGGAAAAAAAGAATTTATTGATGCATCCTATGTAAAAGATGGGGCAGTTGTCATTGATGTTGGAATTCATCGTGATGAGAACAATAAACTTTCCGGTGATGTAAAATTTGATGAAGTTGAGCAGCTTTGTAGTGCGATTACACCGGTTCCGGGCGGAGTCGGACCAATGACCATTGCAATGTTAATGAACAACTGTGTGGAATCGATGAGACATGAATAGGAGAAGACGATGAAGTGTGCAAATTGTGGAGCAGAAATAAAATTAGGCTGTGTGTACTGTTCTGTATGTGGAAAAGAAGCGCAGATTGTTCCGGATTATAATGTAGAAGAGGATATTTTAAAGGAATTATTAGAAGAAGACGATAAGCCGGATAAGAATGTCTCTTCCAATGAAAAGAAGAAAAAATCTTTGAAAAACAGCCAGAAGAAAAAGAAACAGAAAAGACTTCTGATTACAGTATCAGTTCTGATTGCTATTGCAATCATTGGTGTTATCATTGTTCTTCTGGTGCAGAACAGCCATAAGAAATCTTTTGATTATCAGTATCAGAAGGGAATCAGTTACACGGAAGAGAAGAATTATACCAAGGCATTGACCTATTTTGAACAGGCTGAGAAATTGCAGCCGGATAATGTGGATGTATTACTGCGGATGGCTGATTTGTACCGTCTCCGAAAAGATGAAACATCGGAAGAAGCGTATTTGTTACAGATACTTACCCTTGATAAGAACAATGAAGAAGCATATCAGATGCTGATTGCCTTATATGATAAGCAAAAGGAATATGATAAACTGCAGGATTTATATGAGCAGTCAGACTCTGATAAGATAAAATCCCTGTTTGATAATTATGAAGTAAAGGCTCCGGAGTTTTCGGAAGAAGCAGGGGAATACAATGATACGATTGAAATCGAACTGATGGCAGACTCAGACTGTACCATTTATTATACGTTAAACGGTGATTCTCCGATTGAAAAGGGAATGGATTATACAGAACCGATTTCTTTAGAGGATGAGAAAGAATATACCATCAAAGCAGTGGCAAAGGACGCAAGAGGCTTTTATAGTGAGATTGCAGAAGCAGATTATGAAATTACTTTTGAAGCTCCGGATTCTGCTAATGTAACACCTGCTGCCGGAACATATTATGATGCGCAGAGCATCAGTATACAGGTTCCCGCCGGTTCCACCGCTTACTATACCTGGGATGGCTCAACACCAACACAGGATTCTGATGTATACAGTGAACCACTTGAAATGCCACAGGGCAATAATGTGTTGTCTGTTCTTGTGGTAGATGACCATGGACTGGCAAGCCCGGTGGTAAGATATAATTACATTTATCTGCCGGAATAAGCTATGGCAGATGAACAAAGGCAGATAAGAATGTTTCTTATCTGCCTTCGTTCCGGGGATTTTAAAAATTAGTCTTCTTTTACAAATTCAATGACACCCTTGTCAAGTCTGGATACTCTTGCTAAAGAATAAACATCGATGCCCTGTTCCTCTAATTTTTCACGACCAGGCTGGAATGCTTTTTCGATTAAGACACTGACACCTGCGATGGTGGCATGTGCTTTACGGATTAGGCGGATAGCACCGGTAGCAGCTTCGCCGTTGGCAAGGAAATCATCCACGATAAGAATGTGGTCATTTTCGCTGATGTATTTTGCGGAAATGGTTAATTCATAGCTGGTTCCTTTGGTATAAGAAGTTACAACAGTCTGATATAAATCATGATTTAAAATTTTAGAAGGCTGTTTCTTTAAAATAACAAGTGGAACGCCTAATGCTTCTGCAGCCATAAGAGCCGGAGCAATACCGGAGCTTTCGATGGTAGCAATACGTGTGATACCTTTTCCTTTATAATGTTCTGCAATATCTTTGCCCATTTTCTTCATTAATTCAGGATCCACCTGATGATTAATAAAGCTGTCAACCTTTAAAATGTTTTCGCTTTCTGCGATTCCTTCTGCAAGAATTTTGTCTTCTAATAATTTCATTTTGTTACTCCTTTGATTGTATTATATTTAAGCAGAAATCTGCTGTTTATTCATTGTTGTCTGAATAGTAAGCGGCATAAATCTTTTCTAAGATATGTTCTTCATAATCCTCCGGCAGACCGGCAAATTTAGCATGAAGAAGTGCGGCAATTTTGTCGGAACGGATAAAGTAACGCTGCTCCATGGAAGGCTCGCTGTCAGCACCACTGACATGGTCGATTTCTTCCGCAGTATAGTTTGAAGAGAACCATTCCATAATTTCGCTGGTGCGTCTGCTTTCCATATCTGCATCCGCAGACATCTGGTTGATTTTACGGAAATGTGTAATTCCGATTCCAAGAAAAATAACAAACAGAACAGACATTACAACAATCATAATAACACGCATATAATCAGCCATTGGTAATTTGATGATGTCCAGAGCAAAAAGAATGACAAAAATCAGACCGGCAATTCCAACTCCAAGGAATGTATAAGCGGTAGAACGATTATCTTCCAGCTGGGCATCTTTCTCCTTGTATACCATGTTATGTACCTGACCTTTCATTATAATAATACTATTATAAGTGATTTTATCCGACGATACAATAACCTTGTCTGTATTTCTGAAATAAGGTATACTGCAAGTATGAAGATAACAATATTATGCGTAGGAAAAATCAAAGAAAAATATTTCAGGGATGCCATTGCCGAGTACGAAAAAAGACTGGGCAGATACTGTAAGCTTGAAATTGTGGAAGTGGCAGATGAGAAAACACCGGATGGAGCATCCGGGGCAGAGGAACAGCAGATTCGTCGTAAAGAGGGGGAACGTCTTTTAAAATATTTAGAGGGAAAGAACTGCTACGTCATTGCCCTTGCAATCAACGGAAAAATGCTGGATTCTGTTGCACTATCAGAAAAAGTCAGTGACTTGATGGTAAAGGGCAACAGCCATATCGTTCTTGTAATCGGAGGCTCCCTTGGAATTGCGGATGAAGTATTAAAACGTGCAGATGAAAAAATAAGCTTTTCGAAGATGACATTTCCGCACCAGCTGATGCGTGTTATTTTATTGGAGCAGTTATACCGGAGCTATCGGATTATCAATCATGAACCGTATCACAAATAAGCAACCGTATCATAAATAGAAGAAACGGATAAAAGGAGGAGATTTTATGAGGATGTACGACCTCATTTTAAAGAAAAAGGAAGGAACTGCTTTAAGCAAAGAAGAAATCCAGTGGATGATAAATGCATTTACAACCGGTGAAATTCCGGATTATCAGATGTCAGCCATGCTGATGGCAATCTGTTTTCAGGGAATGAATCACGATGAGACACTGGCATTAACACTTGCTATGCGGGATAGCGGAGATGTGCTTGATTTATCCGGTATTAAAGGTGTAAAGGTGGATAAACACAGCACCGGTGGTGTAGGAGATAAGACCTCCCTGATTCTGACACCAATCATTGCTGCACTGGGTGTTCCGGTAGCAAAAATGTCCGGAAGAGGATTGGGTCATACCGGTGGAACCATTGATAAGTTAGAATGCTTTGAAGGATTCAGCACTTCCATATCAGAAGAAGCCTTTTTAAAGCAGGTATCAGAGGTTGGCGTTGCAATTGCTGGACAGACTGCTAATCTTGCACCAGCAGATAAGAAGCTGTATGCACTCCGGGATGTCACTGCTACGGTAGCGGAGAAATCCTTAATTGCCAGCAGCATTATGAGTAAGAAATTAGCCAGCGGATCGGATGCTATTGTCCTTGACGTAAAGACCGGAAACGGTGCATTCATGCAGACTGTGGAAAAGGCAGAGGAACTTGCCCGGATTATGGTGGCCATCGGAAATGGTGCTGGAAAGAAAACTTATGCGGTTATTACAGATATGTCACAGCCCCTTGGCAATACAGTAGGCAATATTGTGGAAGTGCAGGAAGCCATTGAAGCATTGAATGGAAAAGGGCCAAAGGATCTGATGGATGTTGTCTATGCATTAGGGTATCTTATGTTAAAGGCTGCCGGTGTAGCAGAAGATGAAAACGAAGCAAGAACAATGATGGAGAAAGTCATTGCAAGCGGAAAAGCACTGGATAAATTTGCAGACTTTGTAGAAGCACAGGGTGGCAGAAAGGAACAGGTTTATCATCCGCAGTTATTGGCAAAAGCAGCAATTACAGAAACCATCACCGCACCGGAAGATGGATATGTAGAAACTTTAAATGCTATGGCAATTGGAACTGCCTGCATGAGCCTTGGCGGCGGCAGAGAGACAAAGGAGAGTCAGATTGATTTAACTGCCGGTATCCGCCTTAAGAAAAAAATAGGAGACAGCGTAAAAAAAGGAGAATGTCTGGCCGAATTATATGGTAATGATGCAGCAAAATGCAACGATGCAAAGGAACTGGTTCAAAATGCATTTCTTTTCAGTAAAGAGCCACTGGATGCACCGGAAACAGTTTTAAAATATATTACCGCATAGAAAAGAAAAAAACTCATATAGTTATATATGAGGAAAAACAATAAGAAAGAGTTAAAAAAAGATTTTAAAAATCATATGGTGGAATCCTTAGAACTGCCGAAAGACTTAGTCTACCGGGCAGCAATTGTAACCGTTATGGGTAACAGGGAACTGCTGTTGGAAAATTATAAGGGAATCTTAGAATACGAGAAAGAATATATCAGGATTCAGGCGAAAAGCTGCCGGATTCTTGTTCGTGGGAAAAATCTCAACATTTCCTATTATACGAATGAAGAGATGAAAATAACAGGAATCATCCAAAGTATTGAGTATGAATAGAGGTTTTCTATGACAACACTTTCCCTGTTTAAATATATAGGCGGTTACCTTGAGGTAGTCTTAAGTGGTTATGCCCCGGAACGATTTTTAAATCTGTGTGGCAATCACAATATTTTAATCTGGAATCTTCGAAAAGAGGAAGATGTTTATCGCTTTTTTATCAGCATTCGTGCATTTTGGAGTATCCGTCCGTTCATAAGCAAGACCGGATGCAGGATTCGGATTCTGCGCAAAATAGGATTTCCGTTCTGGATGAACCGTTACCGGAAACGAAAATGCTTCTTGATGGGAGTAATTCTCGCTGCTGGTCTGGTGTGGTTTTTATCACGATTTCTCTGGAATGTGGAGGTAGATGGTAATTCATCTGTTACGACAGAAACCGTTTTAACATTTCTTGATGAGGAGGATTGTGGTTACGGAGACCGGATTCGTACGATTGACTGCGAACAGTTAGAACGGGATCTGCGGGCACAGTTTCCGGAAATCATCTGGGCATCGGTACAGATTTACGGAACGAAAATGACGGTATTAATCAAGGAAAATCTGGTACAGCAGGAAGCAATGGAAGAATTGCCGTATGAAGCTTCAGACCTGATAGCAGAAGAGGATGCGACAGTGGAATCAATTATTACAAGAAATGGAACCCCACTAGTAAAGAACGGCGATGCAGTAAAGGCAGGAGATATATTAGTAAGTGGCAGGATTGATTTGACTAATGACAGCGGGGAACGGTATGCCTATGAATATTGCAATGCAGATGCGGATATATATCTGCTGACGGAATATTCCTACCATGATAAATTTTCCCTTGTCCATGAAGAAAAAAGAATGACCGGTGCAAAAAAGAAACGGTATGCTATTGATTTCTTTGGAAAAATAATAACACTTCCGGCATTAAGCGGTGAATTTGAATGTGCAGACAAAACCACGGATTATAAGCAGCTTTGCCTTCATGGGGACTTTTATCTGCCACTCGGAATCTATTCTAGTACTTTAAAAGAGTATCGGACAGAACAGGCAATTTATACGAAAGAGCAGGCAGAAGCGGTTGCTACAGAAAATTTTAATATTTATTTGTCACATTTAGCAGAAAAAAATATTCAAATTTTAGAAAAAAATGTTATTATAGATATGGACGATAAAAACTGTATCATGGAAGGAATCATCAAAGTGCGCACAAAAGCTGCTTTAAGGCACGAAACGGAACAGCTTACAGCACCTGATACAGAAGACACAGAGGAAGGGCTAGTATTAAATGAGCTTGAATGAAACAAGAATTGATATACCGGCAGAGCATGTTTCCAATATTTTCGGACAATTTGACCATAATATAAAATTGATTGAACGGACCTTAAATGTTACGGTAGTGCCCCGCAATGAAGGAATCAAAGTCATTGGAGATACCGCAAATGTAGAGGGTGCATGCAAGGTGTTTACAGAACTTTTACAACTGGCAGAGAGAGGAAACATGATTGATGAGCAGAAGGTTGCATATACACTTTCTCTTTTGGGAGAACATAAAGAAGGCTCGTTGGTAGAAATCGATAAGGACTGCATCTGCCATACGATAAACGGCAAACCGGTGAAACCAAAGACTTTAGGCCAGAAGTCTTATGTGGATGCCATCCGTAAGCAGATGATTGTATTTGGAATCGGGCCTGCCGGAACCGGAAAGACTTATCTTGCCATGGCAATGGCAATTACTGCATTTAAGAATGAAGAAGTAAATCGTATTATTTTAACCCGTCCTGCAATTGAAGCCGGTGAGAAATTAGGATTTCTTCCGGGAGATTTGCAGAGCAAGGTAGATCCGTATCTTCGCCCGCTGTATGATGCACTGTATCAGATTATGGGAGCAGAAAGCTTTCAGCGGAATATGGAAAAGGGGCTTATTGAGGTCGCACCATTGGCTTATATGAGAGGCCGTACCTTAGATAATGCATTTATTATCTTGGATGAGGCACAGAATACTACACCGGCACAGATGAAGATGTTCTTAACACGTATTGGATTTGGTTCCAAGGTTGTGGTGACCGGAGATGCTACCCAGAAGGATCTGGCTCCTGGAACGAAGTCGGGACTGGATGTGGCATTACGTGTACTTCGCAATGTAGATGAGATATCCGTCTGCAAATTGACCAGCGCTGACGTAGTAAGACATCCTTTGGTACAGAAGATTGTAAAAGCCTATGACGATTATGAATCAAAAGCAAATAAAAGAACGAAAAGAGTAACGAAAAATGAAGGAAGATAGATTTTCACCCAAAAGAATGATTCGTATGCTGGGAATCCTTATTTCCGTTGCGATTTATTCTGTTTTTCTGGCAATAATCTGCAAGTTTACCATAGACCGTGTACTGGTGCTTGTTTTTATAAATGCTTTATATCTGCCATTGCTGATTGCAGTGATTGAAATGGAACGTATCAGAGGACATCTGAACCGGAATGAAAAAAGTGATTTTCATCAGCTGTTTCTTTGCTTTCTTGCAGCAGCAGCCTGTTATGTGGGTTTCTTTTTTATGCCGGCATATATGGCACCGGTCATGATTCCGGTCATGATTCTTTCCTGTGGCGGAAATGAGCTGATTGGTATTTTAGGTGGAATTTATTTTAATACACTGCTTTGCATGTGTTCCAGCGGCAGTTTTTATGAATATGCGGCATATACTATGCTGACGGTACTTTCCGGAATTCTACTTATGGTAATCAGCCAGAAAAAATATAAAATTTATGGATGCATCATGACCGTTGCATTGTCGTTTGCTGTTCCGAGTATCTTCTATTACATCAGCAGCTTTGAAATCAATTATCATCAGTACTTATCCGCAGGATGCAGCATGATACTGACTGCAGTTTTTTCGTACTTTTTTGCAGACAGGCTGTATTATTATACGAAGCATGAAAAAGAACGTACTTTAGCTGAAATTATTGCAGAAAATTTTCCGCTGGTACAGGAGATTAAAAACTATTCGGAAATTGATTATGCACATGCCCGTAAAGTTTCGAGTGTGGCAGAAGAATGTGCAAAGGAGCTTGGGGCAGATGATAAAACGGTAGCTGCGGCAGGATTTTACTACCGGATTGGCAAGCTGGAGGGAGAACCGTTTGTAGAAAATGGAGTTCGTCTTGCTGAGATTAACTGTTTCCCGAAAAACGTGGTTAAGATTCTAAGCGAATACAATGGTGAATTAAATGCTATTAGTTCCATAGAGTCCGCAATCGTACATATTGTGGACAGTATTGTTACCAAATTTGAACTTTTGGACAAGGAAACCGTGAAGAACAGCTGGAATCATGATATTATTATTTATCAGACATTAAACGAAAAATCGGCTGCCGGATTATATGATGAAGCGAATCTTGGCATGAACCAGTTTATTAAAATCAGAGAGTTTTTAACGAAAGGAGCGGATTTATTTTGAGCCTTGCGATAGAAAAAGAAGCGGAGGTTACCTTCGATTTTGATTATGAAACACTTGCAAAAGATGTAATATCGTTTACAATGGAACATGAGCATTTTCCTTTTGAAGCAGAAATCAGCCTTACGCTGACAGATAACGAAGGTATCTGGAAGGTTAATAAAGAGTTCCGGGAGATAGACCGCCCGACGGACGTTTTATCCTTTCCAATGTTAGAATATGATGTACCGGGAGATTTTTCCCAGATAGAGAATCAGACGGAGGATTGCTTTAATCCGGATACAGGGGAAATTCTGCTGGGGGATATTATTATTTCTGTGGACAAGGTCAGGGAACAGGCAGAGGAATATGGCCACAGTATGCAAAGAGAATTTGCATTTCTGATTGTACATAGTATGCTGCATCTGTTTGGTTACGACCACATGGAAGAACAGGAAGCTGCAGTGATGGAAGGAAAGCAGCGCGAGATTTTAGAATGCTTAAATATTTTAAGATAAAAATGGAGGAACATCATGAAAAAGAGATTAAGTATTGTTTTATGCATGACACTGATGGCAACCAGTCTTCTGGCTGGATGTAAGAAAAAAGAGGAAGCTCCGGAACCAACAGAAGCCGTTTCTGAAGCAGAACCTGAAACCGAAACTGAAACCGGCAAAGATGGTATGGCAAGAAGTTACCTGACCGGTGAATGGATTGATAAAGATTTAGCAAAGAAGAAACCGGTTGCAATCATGATTGGAAATACCAATGATGCATTGCCACAGTATGGGCTGTCACAGGCAGACGTACTTTACGAAGCTCCTGCTGAAGGAGGAATTACCCGTCTGATGCCAATTTTCCAGGATTATTCCGGATTAGACAAGATTGGTTCGGTAAGAAGCTGCCGTCACTACTATGCATATTATGCAATGGAATTTGATGCAATTTATATTCATTACGGACAGGCAATTTACGCAACTGAGCTGTTAGAGAGTGGCAAAGTTGAGGACTTAAACGGTTTAGAGGGTGCCATTGATTCTGCTACTTTCTATCGTGACAAGTCAAGAAAGGCTCCACACAATGCATTTGTAAGCACAGATGGTATTGATGCCGGAATTGAATTAAAAGGTTATGATACCGAGCTGCCTTCCGATTATGAAGGACATTATCAGTTTAATGAAGATGATGAAAAAGAAATTGAACTTACAGACGGAGCAGATGCAGCAGTGGTTCAGCCGGGATATTATGTAAACAATCCTTGGTTTGTATATAACAGTGAAGATGGTTTATACTATCGTTTCCAGTATAAAAAAGAGCATATGGATGAAAATACAGGCACACAGCTTGCTTTTAAGAACATTCTGCTTCAGTACTGCGATTATACCAAGTTAGATGATGCACACGGTTATCTGGATGTTGAGAGCACCGGTGAAGGAACCGGAAAATATATTACTAACGGTAAAGTAATAGATGTGACATGGAAGAAAGCAAGCGAAAACGAGCCAACCAGATACTATGACGCTTCCGGAAATGAAATCACATTAAATCAGGGTAAGACCATGGTATGTGTATTGTTAAATGATATGGAGAAGAAATTAAATATCTATGCAACAGAAGATGAGTTTACACCACCTTCCGCAAAATAATTATTTCGAAAATTACTTGAGGTAAATTTATGAGTTCAGGAAAAAAGAGTGACTCCAACTTTTTAGTACAGGGTTCCATTCTTGCAATTGCCTCTATAGTCAGCAGGATAATCGGTCTGCTCTATCGTATCCCAATGACCAATATCATTGGAGATACCGGTAACAGTTATTACAGTGCAGCCTTTGAAATTTATAATATCCTGCTGATTATTTCTGCATACAGCCTGCCATTGGCGGTATCCAAGCTGGTATCTGCCCGTGTCTCGAAGGGGCAAAGAAAAAATGCATATCGAATTGTAAAAGGTGCCCTGCTTTTAGCAACTGGTACCGGACTTACTGCAAGTTTGATTCTTTTCTTTGGTGCGTCATTCTTCACAAACATGCTGAATACGCCCCTTAGTATTTTTGCATTGAAGGTTCTGGCACCGACGATACTGGTAGTTGCTGTATTAGGAGTCTTACGTGGATTTTTCCAGGGACTTGGTACCATGATGCCGAGTGCCATTTCACAGATTATCGAACAGATTGTCAATGCGATTGTCAGTATTGCAGCTGCCTATATCCTCTATGGATATGGGGCAAGAATCGGAGCAGTGCTTGGAAATAAGGAAAAGTATGGTTCTGCTTACGGTGCTGCAGGCGGAACACTGGGTACCAATATGGGAGCGGTGTTTGCACTTTTATTCCTTGGAATGTTGTTTCTGGCATACAAACGTATTTTTAAACGACAGATGCGCCGGGATACCAGCAGCAAAACAGAATCCTATCAGAATGTCTTTCGTGTACTGATTATGACCATTGTTCCGGTACTTTTAAGTACCACAATTTATAATATCAGTGCAATTTTAGATCAAGGTATCTATAAGAACGTAGCGGAACTACAGGGCTATAAGCCGGATGATATTGATGTCTGGTGGGGAATCTTTTCCGGAAAATATAAGACCATTATCAATATTCCGATTTCCATTGCTTCTGCGATGGCGGCTTCCTGTGTACCAAATCTTACCGGTGCGTATGCAAGAAAGGACAGAGAGTCCGTACGAAGCCAGATTAATATTGCAATCCGCTTTATTATGGTAATTGCATTCCCTTGTACCATTGGAATTGCAGTGCTGTCAGGACCGATATTAAAGTTGCTGCATCTTTATGGCAGCACCGGAACTACTGCAGCAACCATGCTTACAACGGGAGCTGTTGCAATTTTGTTCTATTCTCTTTCCACATTATCTAATGGATTGTTACAGGGGATTAACCGGATGAGAGAGCCTGTTAAAAATGCGGCTATCGCATTGGGACTGCATCTGATTGTACTGTTGGTGATGATGTTTGGTTTACATCTTGGTATTTATGCAGTGGTATATTCCAATGCATTATTTGCATTCTTTATGTGCCTCTTTAATGCAATGTCTTTACGGAAATACAGTGGTTATCGTCAGGAAGTTGTGAAAACTTTCTTAATCCCGGTTGCAGCTTCTGCCATTATGGGCGTCGTAGTCTTTGGCGTTTACAATGGTATTTTTGCTATAATTAAAGTAAATGCGGTTGCAGCCATACTTGCCATTGGAATTGGTGCTGTTGTATATGGTGCAATGCTTTTATTATTAAAAGGTTTAAGCGAGGAAGAACTAAAGAAATTCCCGAAGGGATACCTTTTCGTCCGTATTGCCAAGAAATTACATTTATTATAAAATGCAATAAAAGGGCAAAACATAGAATTCTTGAAAAAATTGTATAAAAAGAAAAAACCTGCGCATACTGTTTGTGGTGATGAATATGAAAAACACAAAACGTATGCGCACTTTTTTCCTTGGAGCACTGGTATTATCTATCTCTGCATGGATTGGTGGAAGACAGTATTATCTGAAACTGAATGAAAAAGAACAGGAAAAAATAATAAAGATTCAGGAAGCTGAGACGGAGCAATTCGAGGATAGCGTGGAAAGTGCAAACATTCAGAATAAAAAAGCATTTGTTATCCGGGAAGAGGACGGGTACCTGAATGTCTATTTCGGCGAAGAGGATGCCTTATACATGTATACTGGAATTGCGTATCAGGGACTGCCGGAAGAATTGAAAAAAGAAATCAGCAATGGAAAAACCTTTGATACACTGGAAGATTTATACCGTTTCTTAGAAAGCTATTCCAGTTAAAAAGTTGATTGTTTCAGACTGTTATGATACAATCTAAAAGGCTGAATAGGTCTGATTGCATAGCAGTCCAAAAGAAATAGAGAGAAGAGTAAATAACTGGCATGAGTAAGCATACAGAACGCATAGGTGTCGTTGTGGTCGGTGGAGGTGCTGCCGGATTGGTGGCAGCCATTATGGCGGCACGAAACGGTGCAAAAGTTCTTATTTTAGAGCACAACGAAGTACCTGGTAAGAAGATTTTAGCAACCGGAAACGGTAAATGTAATTATACAAATAAAGTGCAGGGTGTGGACAAATATTACGGACAGAACCCTGCTTTTGTTGCACCTGTATTTGAGCAGTTTGGACTGGAAGAGACACTGCAGTTCTTTAAAGAACTTGGCATATATCCAAAGGAGCGTAACGGCGGATATTATCCTCAGAGCGAGCAGGCAACTGCAATCAGGGATGTGTTGCTGATGGAATTAAAGAAACAGAACGTTGGAGTGGTCTGTGGCTGTGGCATAAGAAGCATAGAAAAGACCGCAAAGGGCTTCACTTTTCATACTAAGGGCGGTGATTTTTATGCAACAAAATGCATAATGGCAACCGGTGGTAAGACCTTAAAGAAAAGTGGCAGTGACGGAAGCGGTTTCCTATATCTTGAAAGTCTGGGACATCATATCATAGATTTAGTACCGGGGCTTATCGGATTGAAGGGAAAACAGTCATTTTTTGCTGATATTGCAGGAATTCGTGCAGATGTGAAGGTCGATTTATACATAGAAAGCACGCATGTATGCAGCGAACAGGGAGAATTGCAGCTTACGAATTATGGAATATCAGGCATTCCGGTATTTCAGCTTTCAAGAGTTGCCGCAAGAGCGTTATCAGAACAGAAAAAAGTCTATGCGACACTTAATTTTGTGCCATTCTGGGAGAAAGAACAGTGCTTAACCTATTTCAAGGAAAGATTTAAGAAAGCAGATGAAAAACACATCGGGGAAGCCTTAATCGGCTTTTTCCCGGAAAAATTAATTCCGGTATTATTAGAAGAGTCACATATAAAAGCTGCAAAATATGCGAACCGGCTGCAGACAGAAGAATTAGTGCGATTTATAGATACGGTGCAGGGACTCCGGGTGGATATTACTGACTGGAATACCTTTGATACGGCACAGGTGACTGCCGGTGGCGTAGACACTGATGAAATAGATGCAGAAACCATGGAGTCAAAGCTTTGTCCGGGACTTTATTTTGCCGGAGAAATGGTGGATATTGACGGAATCTGCGGTGGTTATAATTTGCAATGGGCATGGAGCAGCGGCGCAGTAGCCGGGATACATGTGGCAAGGGAGTTATCATGATACGAGTAAATCAGTTAAAGCTTCCGATTGAACATTCGGAAGAGATGTTAAGAAGACAGATTATCAAAACACTTCATCTAAAAAATGAAAAGGATCTGATCCGTTATCAGATTCGAAAGCAATCCATTGATGCAAGAAGAAAAAATGAACTTTCCTTTGTATACACAGTGGATGTGGAATTGAAGCAGGAAGGTATGATTTTACATAAGAATAAAAATTCCAATATCAGTAAAGCAAAGGATATACATTATCATTTCCCGGATGCCGGAGAGAAACAGCTGTCCCACAGACCGGTTATTGTAGGAAGCGGTCCGGCAGGAATGTTCTGTGCCTATGAACTGGCAAAGCATGGCTATTGTCCAATTATTTTGGAGCGTGGAAGCAGTGTGGAAGAGAGGACTGCTGAAGTAGAACGATTCTGGAAGGACGGCATCTTAAATCCAAAGACGAATGTACAGTTTGGCGAAGGCGGTGCAGGTACGTTTTCGGATGGTAAGCTTAATTCCGTCATAAAGGAAAAAGATGGAAGAATAAGAAAGGTTCTTGAGACTTTTGTGGAGTTTGGTGCAAACCCTGAAATACTTTATGTCAATAAGCCTCACGTTGGTACGGATGTACTTTCTGTGGTTGTCAGCAATATAAGAAATGAAATAATAAG
>ERZ772820.1654-NODE-1654-length-16991-cov-24.531353_pt1 | contig 16991 bp, 14 predicted proteins | sample MGYA00511377_ERZ772820 | MGnify/ENA primary metagenome ERZ772820 (study PRJEB29015, sample SAMEA2737684) | human gut metagenome | biome: human gut; feature: human-associated habitat; material: faeces | place: China | collected 2012 ...
TACCTTTTTACCCTTTTACCTTTTTACCCTTTTACCTTTTTACCCTTTTACCTTTTTACCCTTTTACCTTTAAAAGTCTGATACTCATAGGGCTCACGGTGATGAGTCGTTTCTTGTAGAGGTCGCCAATGGCACGCTTGAATACCTTTTTGCTGACATGGAAGCGTTCGTAGATATCGTCAGCCTCGCTCTTGTCGCCTAAGTCGCAGGCACCATCGTTATCGAGCAGATACTGGTAGAGTGTTTCGGCAAAGTCGGCAGTTTGTTGTTGTCCTGTTTTCTGCAGACTCACATCAATCTTTCCGTCAGGGCGCACTCTTCCGATATAGCCTTTCATTCTGTCGCCAGTATGAATGTACTGGAATATCTGGTCCTGATAAAGCAGACCCGGGTACTGGTTGTCGATGATGACCTTGAAGCCGAGGTCTGTCTTCTGCCAAATCAGCAAGTCCACTTCGTCGCCATGACGATAGTGAGGATGTTCCTCCGACAGGTATCGCTCCACCTTGGCAGATGCTACGATGCGATAGCTCTCCTCGTCAATATGTACGTGAACGATGTATGACTGTCCCAAAACCATGCGCTTCTTCTGCTCACGGAAGGGACAGAAGAGGTCTTTCATCAGTCCCCATCCCAAGAAAGCGCCATATTCGTTCACCCATTTCACTTCGAGGTAGGCGAAGTCGCCCACTTTGGCAAGTGGCTTCTCGGTGGTAGCGATGAGTCGCTCGTCTTGGTCGAGGTAGATAAACACCTCAAGCTCGTCGCCAATGCTCACCTCTTCGGGTACGTAACGGGTAGGAAGAAGGATTTCTCCTTCTTCACCTCCGTCAAGGTAAATGCCGAAGTCTACTCTTTTCACCACTCTCAGGCTGTTGAAATCGCCTAATTTTATCTTGTTGCTCATATATGTGTTCTTTGTTTTTCTGTAGGTTGTCTTTATTCTTCACTCTTCACTTCTTCGTTCTCTACGGTTTCACTCTTCACTTCTTCGTTCTTTTCTACCATACCGTCTTTCAGGTGTATGGTTCGGTCGGTAATCGAGGCAAGTCCCTCGTCGTGTGTAACAATGACAAAGGTTTGTCCGAATTTGTCGCGCAGATCGAAGAAGAGCTGATGCAGTTCTGCCTTGTTGTGTGAGTCGAGGCTGCCCGAAGGTTCATCGGCAAGAATTACAGCAGGATGATTTACCAAAGCTCTTGCCACAGCCACGCGTTGCTTCTCACCTCCCGACAGTTCTGCTGGTTTGTGATGAGCTCTTTCGCTCAGCCCCATAAAGTCGAGCAGTTCTTCAGCCCTTGCCTTGGCTTCCTTGCGGCTCTTGCCTGCAATGAAAGCAGGAATCATGATGTTTTCGAGAGCGGTAAACTCCGGCAGTAACTGATGAAACTGGAATACGAAACCGATATGCTGGTTACGGAAGTCGCTCAACTTCCGCTGTGACAGTTTGCTCACGTCAATACCATCTACTACTACGCTTCCCTCATCAGGGCGGTCGAGTGTACCAATGATCTGTAGCAGGGTGGTCTTGCCTGCGCCACTGGGGCCAACGATACTTACCACCTCACCTTTATTGATATGCAGGTCGATACCTTTAAGAACCTGCAGCGAGCCGAAGCTCTTTGTTATTCCTTTGATGTCTATCATTGTTGTTTGATATTATTCCATTTTAGTTCTGAAATTTTAGATTTTCCACAAAAGACAGTCACAATATGTAGACCTTCTCTTATTCCTTTTGTCGGAATAATCCCTTTATTGTCAGGCAAAAAACCTTTTGAAATAATATTTCCATTTGTTATATTTGTAATTTGATAATAGAGTTTTTTTTGAGAGTCGTTATGTTTGACATTATATATAATTCTATCCTTTGATATGTTTATTTTTATTTGGGGCTCAACTTTTGCTCGTAAGTCTATAGTAAAAGGTTCTCCTTCTGTTTTTCCATTTTTATTAATATATGTTAGTTTAAATGTAGAAGGATACAACTTGTTCATAAATGCAGTAAATTTTCCTTCACTTATGTTATCGACCATATAACTGTATGGTACAGGATAATCAGAGTCTGTTTGTTCTACAAGAATCTGAGTTGTTCCTTCAAGATCTTTAATTCCTATCTCAGCCTCAACGAAATTATCCTCTTCATTAGAAACTCTCGTATTAGTGTCTGCAGGATATTCTACATTATTAAATTCTGCATTTGGCTTTTGTGGTATGTAATCGTATAATTCATATGTGATATGATGATTTTTGTAGTTGCCGCCTGGGCCATATGAAACAGAAATGTTTTTAAGGCGGAGATAGCCATCTATAGTTCTTGCATATAGAGAATTATTTGTTAGATCCGTTAGGTTTTTGAAAGGTTGCCAACTTCCATCTTTCAACAGAACATATTTTCCCGCATCTCCCCATTCTTGTTTTGATCCTATGTCATAGGAATTGCTATTATTGTAATATGATGTTGGAGATATATAACTTTCATTTGTAGAGTTTACTTTTTGTGGCTGTTGAAATTGTTGTACATTAGAAGTTGTTGTTCCTTTTACATTGGTGCCAGACATTCCTGTTGCAATCGGTCTGTCCCATCCGCAAAATGAAAAGAAATCTTGTATGGCTTTGCCTATGTATCTTATACTTGTTCCTTTGGATATACCATATTGCATGATAGCAGTTTCTTTGTCATCAGAATCAACAAAGTAGTTTAATGATATACCTTGTTTGTAAGGTGTGTCACTATTGAGATACCATGTTCTTTCGCCATCCTCAGAATATATGTTGGCTTTTCCGGAAGTCGCATATTTGTAGTTGTCTTCTTCAGTTGACATAGCATAAGAACCTATGAGTTTTGCTGTAAATTGGTTCTCAGGTGTTGCCACTTTCAATAAATTTCCAGAAGCATATGCTTTTATGTTAAAGCCTATAGCTTTTAATAAGGCTTGTGTTGCTACAGTAATAAAATCATATTTGTTGGGATTGATTTTATTTTGATCTAAATTGTAATCGAATTTTGCCCTTTTCGAAAATTTTATAGTTGCGTCTGGTGTGTCTCTAAAAAAGGATATTTCTTCGTTTTGATCAGTAAAGTGTGGAAAAGAATATGTTTGTGAACACCGTTTTACATATACTTTGTCTGTTTCCCTATTTTGCGGAGCGACATCTGAAGATACAGAATAGGTTTCAACTTGAGCAAGGCAATTGGCATCTGTAAAACTGGTAAATTCCATATTAATATTTAATGGAAATGTAGTTGGTATGTTTTCTTCAACTAATTTGCATGCATATTCGAAAGCTCCTTTTATGGTTTTGGATATTTGGGATCCTTTATAGGTAACATTAATAATTGTTCCACCATAAATGTTTCTTTCTACTGGTAATGTAATAGTTAAGGGTGTCTTTTCTGTGGAATATACCATGTTTGGGTTCTTCTGAGAAAAGACATTTGATAATCCGATGAACAGAATTGATAATGTAAAAAAAAGTTTTCTCATTTTATTAATATTTTGTAGTTCTTGAAATTGTTATTTTTATTATCTGATATTTTTATTAGATGTAATCCTCGACAAAGAGAAATGTTTATTTTGTTGTTGGTACATTCCTCCTTTTCCAATATTCCGCAGGTATTATAGATTTTTATTGTTACCATATATGGTGGATTTATAATTATTTGATGGCCATTTACAATGAGAAAATCAGATAAATGGTTTTTGTTTGCAATATCTGTGGTATTGAGTTTCAGAATATTACTCATTGCTTGTCCATATTGGTTTCGTACCCAACAAAAAATACCATTATACCATGTTCCAGGATAGACTGTAAAGCCGTCTTGAGGTATTGTCGTAAAAATTGTATCTGTATATATAGGTAAATGGTCTTCACTTTGTTCTACTAAAATGACTCCTTGCTCAAAATTTTCTGCATCAATAGAAACATTGGCCAGAGGATAATCGTCCTGTCCTTCTATTGGAGTCCATGTCTTATTCAAAGTCAAAACAGGAGTAGATGGCAGAACTTCAAAATCAATAGGTTCTGAGCGAATATAGCTGATATTGTTTTTTCCTTTATTTGAAGTACTAAATATACATGAAAAATAACAGTCGTTAGGACAGACCTCTTTTTTTAAATTTCCCCAGTCAAATCCTCTAAGAACGCTGTTGTATGGGTGTGAAAAATAACACTGAAATATTTTGGGTTTGTTAATAAAAGAGCAATAAAGTTCCTCAGATAAAAGATATTTGTATTCTTGATTATTTGTTTGTTTAAAATTAATATACCATTTAATGGATTCTATGTCTTCAGTTTTATAGTGTCCAGGTAATGATAATGTAATTAAATCTCCATCTTTGATCTGAGTACATTTCTTACCATTAATTTTTATATCAATGTTTTCTGCGTTTTGTTCGTTACGTCTTGCTTGATTGTAATCTGGGGATTTTTCTATAAATTTACTTGTATATCCATATTCATTGCTTAGCGATATATCTATATATGCCTTATAACCTTTTATCATAGGCCCTATATGGGTTGTTCCATTTTTGAAAGCATAACTTCTTGAGGTACCTGTATCGTCCGATACAAAAATATCACCACCTGTGGCTCCTTTTGCAAATATAAAAAGGTCAAATTCATAGCTGTTTTCATCAACGTCTTTTATGTTTTCGATGTAAACTTTTTCTATTTTAGGGCGAGCATCTAATGATGTCAAATAACTATACGAAGTACCGTTTGTCTCACAGATAATTTTCCCTTGTACACACTGGAACATGTCAAGATATTTATCAGTATTGCTGGGATTTACAGAAAAAATATTTGTCTGATAAGCAGTGCTGTTGTTAGAATATTGTTTTGTGATTGGGTTATAGATTTGATAAGTCCAATTTCCTACTATTGGCAATTTGTTTGAATCTAATATTTTGAATTCCATATTATCATAAATAGACCCATAACCCAATGCGTCTGTGTTATTACAAGTGATGTGTAAGTCGTAGGAAGTAGGAGTCCAGCCAATAGATTTCATTATGTCGATTGTTTCTGGATTTATTGTGAGTAATTTATTGTAATCTGATAAAGAATCTTCCATAAGATTATTATAACCTAAATGAAAATACACTCCACTTTTACCTAATTCAAAATAGCCGCGATTGTACATTTTGTAATTAAACGATGAAGTCTTTAATGATAAAGGCTGTGTGAAAAAATCTGTAAAATCTTTACTATTTCCTATTCGTTTCAAATCAGAAAGATATTTTTTTCCATTGTATAGTAGTTTGTCAAAAGGAGAAGAAAAACGACTAATTGCAAATCCTAATCCTCCTGTTCTATATGTAACAGAACAACCAAATCCCATAATTTTCGCAATACTTCTCATGAAAGCGTTTGACATGTTTATAGTACCAAAGTAAGTATTGTCATACGGCCATGATGAATTCCAGTCAAGTGAAGCGTTTATAGTAATAGTATCGTGTTCTGTTATATTGTTGTCAATTTGACGATGTAGATTATCTGGGAGAGATTCCAAATCTCTCCTATTATAATAAGAATATCCTACAGTTGTAGAAATAGCAATATCTTCATTTAAGTCTTCAGAAATGCATACATGGAATTTTATAGGTTCTTTTATGGCTATTGCGTTTTCCCAACTGTCCATTGCTGTTTTTAAACAATGCAGAACTCCTTCCGTCATGAAAAAGTTATCATCATATGAAGCTATAAAAAAACCTAAACGTGATTGAATTTCCCCCCTTTCTGAAGTTTTATTTCTTTCTTTTTTGAGAAAATTTTGGTCTTTACTTTTGTTTTTAGCTTGAAAAAAAATGTCAGTACTGTCGTTAAAAACGATAGTAAAATAGTCATTATCAGCTTCTTGAGCATTTAATGAATTTACACTCATAAGTGTAATAAGGATAATTCCTAAAAAGTTGAAATACTTCATAGCTATTTGTTTGAATTAAGTTCTAAATTCTTTTGCAAAAATAAGCAATTTTGTATAAACCTCAAAAAGAAATAAGGGAAAAGATAGAAAATGAGCTATAAATGTTTTTAAAAAGCAACAATATTGTATGATAGATAGATAAAATTTAAATTTTATCGGATCACCTGCAAAAACGCGTTTGATTGCGCTGAAAAGGAAATCTTTGTTAAACATAAAAAATATTTTATGTTATGTATGGTTATTAAAAGAATTTTATGTATCTTTGCGTCGTGATAAGTAAACAATAGTATTGATTTAAATTCAAGCCAATTAAAACAAAAAAATATGGAGAATAACACAGAATTACTCAAGGAATACGCATCTCTTGCAGGCAGGGAGGATGCCAAGAGCGAGGCTCGAAAGGCAGAGATTCTAAGCTACATCAAGACTCATGCCAATGATGCAGACAGAGAGGAAGCCAAGGCTTTCATTGGTCAAAAGATGGAGCAAATAAAAGATAATGTAGAGGTGTTGCGCAAGCAGATAGAGACAGAGGATTATAAACTTCTTCCTCTTCGCTACATCGCAGAAGTTTACTTCGGCAAAAGTGCCGCATGGCTCTCGCAGCGTCTCAACGGCTCTGAAGTGCGTGGACACGTCTATACGCTCAGCACTGAGCAAAAAGACATCTTCAACCAGGCTGTCCAGGAGATAGGCAAAAGAATTAGCTCTTTGCAATTGGTTTAGAGTTTACTTATCACACAATCCAGCCCTCGAAAGCTCATGCTTTCGGGGGCTTTTACTTATTACTGAACTTTAGCAAGTTCAGAAGTTCCATGCCGAGAGCCTTCCTGGTAAGAAGGTCAAACTCGCACTTCTCAAACAGATCCTCATCGCTGCAGCCGAATCCCTCCTTCAAGACTGACTTAGCCACGAGTATGCGGATGGAGGCATTTGGGCGACCGCTCTTCTTGCCTTCAGGGAACAAAGGCTTGAATATCTCCTCATCAATCTTGGTTGTCATGAGACTATAAAACTGGTTATGCCATGAGTTGGGGTCAGAATACTTCTTTGAAGCCCGACTTCCTAACTGCATTGAGGGAGCCGTGAATATATTTAACTGAGGATTCGTATCTGTCTTTTTAAACATAGTCATTCTGTTTGATTGATAGTGTAAAGATACGAAAAATACTCCAGATAATGGCATAAATCGAAGATTATTATCGTGGAATATAAACATTTTAAACAGGCCTTACTTTTTAAAGTGGGCTCAGTAGTTAGATAAAAAACTTAAAATTTCTTTATTTTTGTGATTGTAACAAAAATGTAACACGTAGATTTGTATAAATTACATTTTTTATAGTACCTTTGCAGCCGCTTAATAAAGATGAGTATTTACTAATTAACATTTGAAGAGACATTATGCAGAAAAAAACTTACATGAAGCCTCTTGTTAGCTTATATGCTATAGAGGCGTTGACCATTTTTGCTGGCAGTCCAGGCGAGCCCAGTACCCCCCCATCTGTACAATCCCCTGGTTTTCAAGTCGAAGGAGATGTAACAAGTGGAGATGGCGACGACGTTTGGGAATCGCATGAGAACAATTAGAATTAACCACAGGAACACAAATTGACAAGCAGATTAGAACATGAAAAAGTTTTTGTATTCAGTATTTATGTTGGCTGCTGTAGTTCTTGTATTCACAGCATGCAGCAACGACGAAACTATCGAAACCTCAGGTAATGGACAAAACAACAAGGGAATGGTGCTTGTAGCTACTGTTTCGCAGCAGGATTCGCGTGCAACTATCGATGTAGATGTAAACGACACAAAAGGCACGTGGAAATTTACTTTCGACGACAACGACAATGTTGTGGTTGGCAACAACACCATCGACAATTATTACACATTCACCAAGAATGGTGATAATTTCTCGTGCGCTGACGCTAAGCCCACAGCATCGCCTACCACATGGTATGCATACTATCCCGGCACCGACATCAACCTCACCAATCAGGAAGGCACAGATGCTTCTGCTGCTAAGCTCTACGCTTTGGCAGGTGCTACAACCACAGCTACAACGGGTGAAACTGGTCTCACTATCAATATGACACCTCAGGTTGCTGTGCTCCGCATCGTTAAGGTGGACAACTACGGCCCGTGCGACATCTATCTGAAGACTGCTGACGGCAAGTATGTGTCGAGGCTGAAGGCTAAGAAGAATGATGCTGGCTACGAAGTCGAGACAAGCGAAACTAAGGTTTCGGTATTCAATAAAGCAAGCAACGGCAATGCGGGAATATATTATGTTATTGTTCCTGCTGGAGTGAAGATTTCTGTTTGGAATGATGATAGATGTTTCAAGACCACAAAAGATACAGGCCTCAAAGCAGGCAAATACTATACGCTTACTACTGGTCCGACAACAGGTACAGAAACAGCTACTTTGGCGGGTGGTGCAACTGAGAACGTAGACTGGGTGCAGTTGTGGATCGGAGGTCCAAGATTTGCAGTGAAGAATGTTGCTGAACCGATGACATGGTATGATGCAACAAAAAAAGGTGACGACTTCGCATGGGGCAGCAATTGGTATGTACCATCAGAAGAGAACCTCAAAATAATGCACGAGTTATTGTTAAAAGTTCAAAGTGAACCAACTGAACGAAAAGTATCAATAACAGGATATCCTACTCTGGAACTCATCACAAATACTAAACTGGAGGAAAATATAGTCAAAATTACTGGTTTTCAACCAGGATATGATAAAAACTCAATAAGTCTATATAATAAGATTGAACCTGGAATGAATACATATAGATTATGGACTGCAACAGAGAAAGATGGATATGGCGTTGATCTAATGATTATTGAACAAGATAATTGTTTTTATGGTGGAGGATTTTCTTATCAGACAACTAAAAACCAATTAATACTTACTCGTCCTATCCTTACAGCAAAAACCATCTTATGGAGTGATCAGAATATTACGAACAACAAATAATAAATTTCCCCACTTAATCCCTGTCAACGCAATCCTATGTCTTGCCTTGACAGGGGTTATTTATTAGGGTGTCCTGTTCGTTGTACCAATTTTAGCTCACTTTCCTAAGCGTTTTGGTTCGTTCAGTAACCCAGCTTTTGGACAAATAAGTCAACGTGAATTATAAATAAGTAATAACTGAGTCAACTCGTATTATCAATAAAGTGTAAAGTGGTCAACTAAAATCGTTAAACCACAGTGCTCGGTTGACCAATAGAAAAGCCTCGAAATATGAAAGCGGCTTCGATAGTCAATGAAGCCTATTTCGTAGAGCAATGAAAGCGGCTTCGTAAGCAGTTGAAGCCTATTGCATCTTTTTGTATAAGATGTAGGAATTGTCCCATAACTTCTCTTAATTTCCCTCAACTTTTCTTAATTTCCCCAACATCTCTTCACTCCCCGTATGCGAAAGTTGCATTATATGATAGTAATTTTGTATTTTTGTAAGCTATAATTAAAAACTAATCAACTACAAGGATGAAAATCAACAAGAATTTTTGGCTCATGCTGCTCATGGCAGGCTGGGTTATGATGAGCTGTACGGCAGCACAGGCTTCCGTGCGAGATACGATAGATATCAACTGGGGATGGCAGTTCCATCGTGGTGATATAAAAGGTATCAGCCTGCCATCTGACAACATTCAGAATCCCCATCTCTTGGATGAAGCTATGCAGGGATGCGAGGTGGTCAACCTGCCTCATGACTTCCAACTCTATCAGCCCTGGGTAGCACCGGGGGCAGACGAACGTGCTAACAGCAAGGATGCTGCCAATAATGTGAAAAGCCGTCTCAGCGCAAGAGGGTTCAAGGAGATGGGCATAGGCTGGTATCGATACGAACTGACACCCCAGGAAGAATGGAAGGGAAGACGGGTGATGCTCGACTTCGGAGGCATGATGCTTGTGGGCGATGTCTATGTGAACGGACAGCATGTAGGGGCAACCGACTATGGCTATTTGGGATTCGATATCGACGTGAGCCAGTTGCTCCGTTACGGCGAGAAGAACGAGATAGCAGTGAGGACAGATACGCGTGCTGCCAATAACTCGCGATGGTATACGGGTGGCGGACTCTTCCGTGATGTTCGTCTTATCATCACCAACGACCAACTCTATTTCCCTCGCCATCCACTCTATATCACTACTCGCAACAACCGAGAGGTGAACATTAGGGCAGAGATCGTGAACCGACAGAAGAAACAGAAAGGTGAGAATTTAGGCGCGATGCCTGTAGAGGTGAAAATCCTCGACATGACAGGCAGAGTAGTGGCGCAGCAGAAAACCAAGATGCCTTTCAATGCCAAGTGGCGCGACCGCGAATATGAACTGCCAGCCATCACGCTGGAGGATGCCCAGCTATGGTCGTGCGACCATCCTTATCTTTATACTGCCGAGGTGACGCTCTACGACAAGGAAGGAAGAGTGGCAGACAAAACACGTGAGCACTTCGGCATGCGTACCATAGAACTGTCGCCCCAGCACGGACTCCTGCTCAACGGACAGAAAGTGTTGCTCAAGGGTTATGCCAACCATCACACCTTGGGAGCTCTTGGTGCAGCAGCCTATCCTCGTGCCATCGAGCAGCAGTTGCTCACCATGAAGCGCTTTGGCTTCAATCATATTCGTACATCTCATAATCCTTACAACGAGGACCTGTTGCGCCTGTGCGACCAGTATGGCATCTTGGTGGTCGACGAACTGTATGATAAATGGAACTCCCAATTCACTGGCGGCAGGGGAGACTTCCTGAGCCTTTGGCAGAAGAACATACCCGAGTGGGTGAAGCGCGACCGCAATCATCCCTGCGTCGTTCTCTGGAGCTTAGGCAACGAGTTGCAGCATCGTGCCGACATGCCCTTCAACGACTGGGGAGTAACTCTCTACCGACTGATGCGCCAACTGCTGCATCGCTACGACCATACCCGTCTCACCACGGTGGCGATGCACCCGCGTTATCGCAATATCGATACCGACTCGTTGCCTGCCGATCTGGCTGTTGCCACAGAAGTCAACTCGTATAATTACCGTTATATGTATTTCCTCGGCGACATGAAGCGTTATCCCGAAAAGATATTCTATCAGAGCGAGGCGAGCACAGAAGCCATGGGACCCAACTTCTTTGAGATGAATCTCGACAAGGTGATGGGACTTGCCTACTGGGGGGCTGTCGACTACTTAGGCGAGAGTTTGGGCTGGCCGCTGAAGGGATGGAACAAGGGAGTGTTCGATATGACCATGCTTCCCAAGCCCGATGCCTACTTCGTGAAGAGTATGTTCTCTGAAGAGCCACTCGTGCATATCGGTATTATCGAGAAGTCAGGAGGTGACACCCAGTGGAACGGCATCAATGTGGCTACCCAACGGTTGTCTGAAAACTGGAACCGAAACCAGGGCGAGCAACTCTCACTCTATACCTATACGAATGTCGATGAGGTGGAACTGCTGCTCAATGGCAGGAGCCTGGGAGTAAAAAAGAATGACGCTGATCCCAAGCTGCGCAACCGCATACGCTGGGATGCTGTGCCTTATGAGCCTGGCACATTGGTGGCTGTGGCAAGGAAGGCAGAAAAGGTAGTGGCGCGTCATCAGCTTACCACTACCGGAGAGGCTGTGGCGCTCAGGCTGGAACCGGAGTCTCGCTGCTGGCAAGCCGATGGCAAGGACCTGCAGTTTGTCAGAGTCACGGCAACCGACCGCAAGGGTCGCAGGGTGCTGAGTGCCCATCAGTTGTTGCAGATAGAATTGAAGGGTGAGGCAGATATTGTGGCAGTAGGCAACGGCGATATGGCTTCGTCAGAGTTGCCGGTAGGTGACAAGCAGTTGGCAAGCCAAGCCTCCCGAAGTCTTTACGAGGGTACCGCCTGTATCGTTCTCCGTTCCCGTCGTCAGGCAGGCAAGGTGGAGCTGAAGGTAAAGAGTGGAAATCTGTCAGCAGGAAGTCTGCGCATGAATACACAGTAATATATAAGCGATAGTTGAGCAAATATTTTTTCCCAACTGGGAAAAAATATTCGACCTGTACGGTTGAAAATACCCAATACGCCCTGAACCAACGGTCACCGGCGCGTAGCGGAATTGAAAATCGCTGGCCGAAGGATAAAGCAAAGGGCAGAAGCTCTTAGCCCAGGACAACGCCCTGGGTATAATGGCAATCAGTAGCACGCCCTGAAGGGGCAGAAGCTCTTAGCCCAGGGCAGCACCCTGGGTATAATAGCAATCAGCAAGGCGCCCTGTAAGGGCAAAAGCTTTATAAATTGTCCGGAGTTTTAAAGCTTTTGCCCTTACAGGGCGACAGGTTTGCGCACATAACAACCCAGGGCGTTGCCCTGGGCTAAGAGCTTCTGCCCCTTCAGGGCGTGTGGGGAAAAACTTGCGAAACTTCAATAAAACAAAAGCAGCGCGCTTTTTGTGGCGTTGCTGCTACATTCAGAAGAAGAACTTTACTGACGCTTCATGATCTTCATTCCATTCACAATATACACTCCCTTTCCAGGGGTATTAACCTTTCGGCCGTTCATGTCGTACACCGTTACAGGCTGATACATATAAGCAGACAATCTGTAATAACCAATATTGTCAAGGTACTGTATGGCTTTGTTTCTGTCACAAATCTGTAAACCTCGTGATTCAAGCAAATTAACGAGATTTTCCGAAGATTCAAACAGTTTTGTAAAGGGAATAAGATTCGCCATATTCAAATGTGTATAAACAAAAAACGCCTCGCACGATTTGAGCATTGTTAAGAGGCTTGGCGAGGACTGACGCTGCAAAGATACGAATAATCATTGATAATACAAACTTTTCAGCGAGAAAATCACGCAAAAGTGGAATTCTTTGACATATTTATATTTAATAATCATTAGTGTCCTGTTTCCTTGTCAAGTTGCATCTTTGGGTCGAAGGCATAGTCCTTGATGCATCGGCTGTAGCGATGTCATCTGTCAGCATACTTTTTTGCGAGATTTTCAAGTCCTCATCCTCTTGCTCATGGTAGCCTTTAGCGAGACAATCTGTGCGCAGAGCTTACTCTTTACATTCGCATCGGCCTCAGCACGTGCCAACACGTTTGAAATGAACAGAAAATGTGCGCCGTTGTTTAGACGCTCCAAGCTAAGAGTTCCAAATTCGCTCATAGTTTGATAAAAGTTTTTAGATGAATACTGTGGAAACTCCGTTTTCTGTTGCGTTAAATAGATTGTTTATGCCATCTCTACGTTGTTTCCTTACTCGCTCCTTTGGGTTTGGTCGCAGAAACAGCGTTTCTTGCACAATTCCGTATGGAGTAATGCAAGAAACGCTGCTTCTGCCGTCTTCCGATAATGATTTATCCAATCTTCATGCCACAAACCTTTACCGACACATTTCATGCCATCGTTGACACGGTTTCTTGTATCATGCACTATGGATTTGACATATTGTCTGATGTTTTCGGTCATTATAATGGCATAATTGGACTAAAATTTCAGTTTTTACGAAATAGATAACAAATAATGTCTTTATTCTTATTGATTTTTAGTAACTTTGCAGCGCATTCGCAATAAATGCGTTTGCAAACATAATTGTGAAGTTTTGATATATGATAATCTTTGGATTAAAATATTCAATGGGGTTGTTGGAGACCCTTATGCTGAGGGATTATTCCACTCGGTAAGTACCTTAAATAGTTATATGTAAGGCTATTTCAATTGGATAGAATGTAAATCATCTGAAAAAGAAAGGTATATCCAACGTAAACAAATCCGTAGGTTTAAGTAAACAAGATGTAAATCATCTGAAAAAGAAAGGTATATCTAACATAGAGTATGATTGACCGTTTCGTCCTCGTGATGTAAATCATCTAAAAACGAAAGCTACATTCAACTATTGTTGTTAACAATAAAAAGGACTTTTTGACCATAAAGCAGAAGTTTATCATTCATCAACTGATTTTAAAATAAACATGTCTAAAATTACAAGAAAAATAGAGATTGTTCCTGATATAGAAGGATTAACTCATGACGAGTCAAATAAAAAATGCTATGGTGCATTTTATAGCTTTGACAAGAATTTATACAAGGTGGCAAATCTCCTTGTAAGTCAATTGTATGGATTAGACAATCTGTTATCATTGATGAGACTACAGAGTGATGAATACGTTAAATGTCAATACAAGTTGTCTCTTAAATCTACAACAGATGCAGAGAAGGAGAACTTAAAGAAGCGCATGGAAAAAATAGATGCAGAACTTGTATCTATCAAGAATGGGATGGCTCCCAAGCATCCACAGACATTCGCTTACCGTGCTGTGACGAATTGCGTCTATGCTAAAAATATACCATCAGACATTTTAAATACTCTTAAACAAGATGTCTATAAACACTTTAACGATACAAAGAAAGAGCAATTTCGGGGAGAAAGGAGTTTGACAACATACAAAAGGGGAATGCCAGTTCCTTTTAGTATCGAAAAGAAACATGCTATTGTGTTTGATGGTGATAATTATTATCTACCATGGTTTGAAGATACACGTTTTAGACTTAACTTTGGTCGTGACAAAAGTAACAATCGTGCCATTATAGACAATTGCATCAAGACAAAGAGGTACAAATTATGTGCTGCTGCAAAGATGCAGCTTAAAGATAAAAAACTTTTTCTACTTGTCACAGTTGATATTCCTGCTACAGAGACAACCCCTGTCAACGGAAAAGTTATGGGCGTAGACCTCGGTGTTGTAAATCCTGCTTATGTAGCTGTGAATGATGGACCTGAAAGAAGTCGTATTGGTAATGGTGAAGCCTTTCAGAAGCAACGTGATGTCTTTCGTAGAAGATTTCGTGAATTACAACGTTCACAACTTACACAAGGTGGTCATGGAAGAAAGCACAAGACAAAAGCAACCGAAACACTTAGAGGCAAAGAAAGAAATTGGGTGCAGACTGAAAATCATCGTATAAGCAGGGAAATTGTAAATTTGGCATCTCGATGGAAAGTTGAGTGCATACAAATGGAAAGCCTGAAAAGAATTGGAAAAAATCAAGAAGGAGAAGTTGAGGACAACCACAAACGCCTTCTTGGACGATGGTCTTACTTCGAGCTACAGAAAGATATAGAATATAAGGCTGCAATGGTTGGTATTCAAGTGAAATACATAAATCCTGCATACACCAGCCAGACTTGTCATGTCTGTGGACAACGTGGAAATAGAATAAAACGTGATACTTTTATTTGTACCAACCCTGAATGTACTTGTTATAATCAAGCACAGGATGCGGATATGAATGCAGCAATAAATATCGCAAAATCTAAAGATGTAGTAAAGTAATCCTATACGATAAATAATTTGTCGAACTATAAGAAAATATGAAGAAAATATTTTTGTTAATGACATTGTTGCTGCTGTTTTGTTGCAACATTTCAGCACAAACGCATTTAACTTTCATGGGCATTCCTATCACAGGAACGAGGGAAGCAATGATGGCAAAGTTAAAGGCAAAAGGATTTACAGAGAAGACACAAGAAAATGAAGTCGGTGTCGAATTGAAAGGAAAATATCTTGGAAAAGATGTATGGTTGCGTATTTATAATAGCAATAAGTCTAAGACAGTATATCTTATAGATATATTTTTCAAAAAAGGTCAATTCATGGATTTGTATGAACAATATCTTGATTGTCGTGAAAAGTTTAATGGCATATATGGTAAACCAACAGAAATCCTCGACGAACCTTTTGAAGAAACTTTAAAATATGGGAAACTTCCTATGTGTGCAACATATTATAAAAGCTCCAAAGGCTTGTTTCATTAGAGATTTCAGACGACATGCATTGTGTAGAAATATCTTTTCAGGATAAGCATAATGCAGAGGTTATGAGAAAAGAAAAGACTCAAAAGAATGTGAAAAAGTAATCTCATTTATGGTTTTATTCAAAAAGCAAAATCGAAGTGATGGATATAGATGCAAGAAAAGAAAAACGCGAAAAGGCTCAATCAGAAAATTTGTTATCGATAATTAGGAAAGAAATTTTTCCTAATGTATATACCTTTCCTGAAAGGAATAAGAAAGACAGACCTGATATTGTCCTTGCGATTTCTGAAAAAAGAATAGGAATAGAGGTAACAGAATGTTATCCTTCTAATCACATAGATGAAGAAGACAAAAAGAAGGGTAAGAGACCACTTTGTAAAAAGAAAAACTATACATGGTTAATGAAAGAATGCGAGGATTTCAAGAATAGCCCATATTTCGTCAACTTGACAAAAGACCAACATTATAATATAAAAATATATACAACCAATGCAGTATATCGTGGTAAGCATCATGATGAATTTCAAAATGAGCTCATTGAGCATATAGAAGCTATACGATATAAGAGATACCCCATAAGTACAAAACTTATTTCGAGAATCAAAGTAAAGCCTTCTGTTCACAATTATGTGGATTTTTTTCACACATCAAGCCCTTGGGCTGTAAAATGGGAAGATGTTCTAAGAGAAATAGAGAAAAAAGAAGAGCAGTCAGTAGAATATGAACACACTGATGAATTGTGGCTAAATATTTATATTCCATGGGTAGAAAACATAGTATCTTACGAAATGGATATAGGAAAGAGTGACATAGCTACTATCAGAAAAAGATTGCTGCAATCAAAATTTCAAAGAATATATCTTTCTTCTATTAGAGAACATGATACATTTGTTTTGAAAACTAATAATGGAAAAGATATGTTGGATGAAGAACATTGCATTTCAACAATAGATGTATCTTGAGCTGTAATGTTGTTTTGACTAATAAGATATTATACGAAATATAATAAACATACGTCGCGCCATTAAAGAGCATGGATATTCGGCAAAAGACTTTTCTGATGAGATTGGCGTAAAGCCACAGACTAATTACAGAACATGATTAACGGCAATCCAACAGTCAAGAAAATGAAAGAGATTACTGAATGTTTGGATTGCTAACTCACTCTAAATTGGGCTTTGATTGAAAATCAAGAAGTTGGGCGTTTACCTATATTATATAGGTAACAATATGGAAACGAGCGGACTTCTGCTCGTTTCTGTA
>ERZ772820.1656-NODE-1656-length-16975-cov-9.579196_pt1 | contig 16975 bp, 16 predicted proteins | sample MGYA00511377_ERZ772820 | MGnify/ENA primary metagenome ERZ772820 (study PRJEB29015, sample SAMEA2737684) | human gut metagenome | biome: human gut; feature: human-associated habitat; material: faeces | place: China | collected 2012 ...
TTCGATTTTCGGAGAGCGAACGTGCCAAAGGCAACCGCGATGTGGTCAAGCAGGACGCGAACAATGTTATCCTCTTTATGGAATCGGATGGATATATTGAACGAAGCCCAAACAGAACCATCAGTTCTAAAGAGCTGTACAGGATTTATACGTTCTGGTGCGAGGAAAACGCCTTCCCCGTCCTCAAATTGAGAACAGTCAGTGATTACCTTGTGGCTCATGCCAAACAGTATGACATTATACATACCAATAATGTTTTGAATTTACAAGGTCGTCGTGTTTGGGGCTTTAAGGGAATCGGGGCTGCAATACAGCTTTCGGATGGCTGGCAGAAAACATGGATGGAAACGCCGTTCGATGAAAAGAACAAAATCGCATAAGTGAGAAATACGCCGAAACACTATGTACGTACGTACGCCGCAAGAATGAAAGACGATAAAGTCTGCTGAAATTCATAAAAAACGAGATATTACTTTATTTTTGAGATGAGCACAATCTTCCTAAATAACGGTTTGCGCATCGCGTACGTACATACATAGCAAAAAAGCGAAAAAAGCTACTATATATTTTTTGAGGAGGTACACATGGCGAAAGCGCAATACGCCATCTTGAGATTTTCAAAATATAAAGGGCCTGAAATCGGCAGGATTGAAGCCCATGACGAACGTACCAAAGAGAAATACGCCAGCAATCCAGACGTGGATACGAGCCGGAGCGCGCTCAACTTCCACCTGATTCAGCCGGAACGTTCCTATCGGGAGGAAGCCGAACGGCAAATTGCCGAAGCGGGATGCCGCGTGAGATCGGACAGTGTGAGGCTGGTTGAAGTTCTGATTGCCGGTACGCCCAGTTTCTTCAAGGACAAGACGCAGGATGCGATCAAGGAGTATTTTGAACACGCGCTTGAATTTCTGAAACAGAAACAGCGTGCGGAAACCTTTGTATCCGCTGTCGTCCATCTCGACGAGAAAACCCCGCACATGCACGTCACGTTCGTTCCTCTGACGGAAGACAACCGTTTGAGTGCCAAAGAGATTATCGGAAACAAGGCTAAACTGAGCCAGTGGCAGAGCGATTATTGGACGCACATGGTCGGCAAGTACCCTGATCTTGAACGCGGTGAAAGTGCTGATAAGACCGACCGCAAGCATATTCCGCCGCGTGTTTTCAAAGAAATGACCCATCTTGCCAAGCAAAGCAAGAAAATCGAAGCGGTTATGGATGATGCAAATGTATTTAACGCCAAGGGCAAGTTGCAGGAAGTTGAAGCCCTGCTGGAACGGTTTATCCCCAGCGTGGAGCGGATGCAGACCCAGCTTGACCAGTACAAGGTCGCCTTTACAGACACAACCGTCGAAAATGCTTCCTTGAAGAAGAAAGTTGCGGAACTTCAAAGCAAACTGGATACCGCCAAACGCGGAAGCGTTCAGAAAAAGCTCGATGACGCGCAGCTTTTGAATGATTATCAGGAACTCCGCAGGATTGTAAAGCGGATTCCGCCTGAAATTCTGGAACGCGCCAAACGTCAGGAACGCAGCACCGCCGCGTCGAGGTGCACGCGATGAGGACGGTGAGCGGATGGCACGGAAAAAGAAAATCATCAACAACACGCCTTATCCGCAGCATGCCATTGACGCCGTTGCGCGTTGCCTCTGGCCGGATATCGTGGCTTTCTTTGAAAGCGAAGAAGGACAAAAGGAGTTTGAAGCATGGAAACGTCAGCAGGACAAGGAGAACATGGAACAGGAAAATCAGTTAAAGGCAGCATAAGAAAAATTCCGTCAGAGTCAATGATAAGACTCTGGCGGAATTTTTTCGTTATGCGGATTATCTCGTTCGGCGCTTGGAAGAAGCCCTTCTCCGTCTGCCGTTTTCAAAATAATCGTAGTGGAAGGTAAGAAGAAATCCGAACCCATTTCCGATTTGGAAAATCTGGTTCGGATTATACTGGTTTGGTGCCGGTGGCGGGGGTCGAACCCGCACGTCCTTGCGGACACGGGATTTTGAATCCCGGGCGTCTGCCAATTCCACCACACCGGCATGGGGAATAACAGACTTAGTATAGCCAATTATTTGCTCAAAGTCAAGGGGGAAACGCGAATTAACCGAGCAGATCGAGATAATGGTCGCTGGTCGGTCGGGCGTGATGCTCATGCTCGCGGTAGCGGCGCAGGGCCTGCTGGTCGTCGCTTTCGCGACAGAGGTGTTCGATTCCTTCGCAGGAGAAGAGCACAATAAAGAAAATGGCGACAATGACAAGCGGCATAAACGATGAGGCTTCCTTTCCACAGTCGATGCGTATGAAAAACGTCCGGGGGGATTTCCCCGGAAGCAGGAGCGATTATAGCATGTTTTTGCAGCGAAAGAAAGGACGCAAGTTCATAAGTTTCACGGGCGGGATTTGTGCAGATGGACAATTCTCTCAATCTTAACGGGATTTTGATAGCGGTGCATGCTATAATAAAACAGCATGAAAAGAAGTACGGCAGGAGGAGGCGGCGCGGATGCCGACATCCCTTTCTAAATGGTGGGGCAGTTTTAGGGAAATGATGATTCCCAAGCGGCAGAGCAGGCGGCAGTTGTTCTGCGACGCGGGCATTACGCTCGGCATTTTGGCGGTGGCGGCGGCGGTCTGCACGCTGCTGACACACATGGGCGACAGCGACAGCGCGGTGCCGATGGTCTTTATGCTGGCGGTGCTGCTGGTCGCCCGCCTGACGGATGGGTTTTTGTTCAGTCTGGTGGCGACGGTGGTTTCCGTCATCGGCGTGAATTATGCGTTCACCTATCCATATTTCGCGTTTAACTTCACGATCACCGGCTATCCGCTCACGTTTGTGACGATGTTCGCCGTTTCGATCGTCGTCGGCATGCTGACCGATCAGGTGAAGCGGCAGGAGCGCGTGAAATCCGAAGCGGAGAAGGAAAAGATGAAAGCGAACCTGCTCCGCTCCGTGTCGCACGATCTGCGCACGCCGCTGACCTCGATCATCGGCTCGTCCTCCGCCGTGCTGGAGAACTACGACCAGTTCAGCGACGAAGTGAAAAAGGATTTGATCGGCCACGTTCGCGACGACGCGCAGTGGCTGGTGCGGCTGGTGGAAAACATGCTGTCCATCACGCGATTCAACGAGGGCGCGGTGCAGATTGACAAGGTGCCGCAGGCCGCGGAGGAAATCGCCGCGGAGGCCGTGGGCAAATTCAAAAAGCGGTTCAACACGCTGCCGGTTCGCGTCAGCGTGCCGGACGAGCTGCTGATGGTGCCGATGGATGCGACGCTGATCGAACAGGTGCTGATTAACCTGATGGAAAACGCCGTGCTCCACGCGGAAGGTGCGACGGAAATCGAGCTTCAAATTCGGCGAGAGGGCGATCTGGCGCAATTCAGCGTGCTGGATAACGGCGCGGGCATCGAGCCTGCCGTGCTGCCGAAGCTGTTTGAGGAGATGTTTCCCCATGCGGGCGAGCTGCGCGGCGACGGGCGGCGGAGCATGGGCATCGGGCTTTCGGTCTGCATGAGCATCGTGCGGGCGCACGGCGGCACGATGAAAGCGAAAAATCGAGCGACAGGCGGCGCATGCGTTTCGTTTGTGCTGCCGATGGGGGAGGAATAAACGATGGCTGTACGAGGAAAAGTGCTGATTGTTGAGGATGACCGCGCCATTTGCAGCTTTATGCGCCGGGTGCTGGAGGCCAACGGCTATGAATCCATCATCGTGGGCACGGGGCGCGAGGCGCTGAGCATGCTCACCTCGCATTGTCCGGATGTGGTGATTCTCGATCTCGGCCTGCCGGATATGGACGGCATGGACGTGCTGACCCAGCTCCGAGCATGGTCGCTGATGCCGGTGGTGGTCGTCTCCGCGCGGACGGACGAGCGCGAGAAGGTGCGCGCGCTGGACGCGGGCGCGGATGATTACATCACCAAGCCGTTCGGCACATCCGAGCTGCTGGCGCGTCTGCGCACGGCGATCCGCCATACGCGCACGACGAGCGGCAACGCGAGCATCGCGAAGGAAAACCGCTTTACCGCGCGCGGGCTGGTCATCGACTATGACAAATACCGCGTGTATATCGACGGGCGCGACGCGGGGCTGACGCAGAACGAATTCAAGCTGGTCGCGCTGCTGGGGCGCTTCGCCGGGCGCGTGCTGACCTATGATTACCTGATTCGCGAAATCTGGGGGCCGAACAAGGCGTATGACAACCAGATTCTCCGCGTGAACATGGCGAACATCCGCCGGAAGATCGAAAAAAACCCCGCCGAGCCGGAATACATCTTCACGGAGGTCGGCGTGGGGTATCGAATGATCGAGGGAGACTGAAAAAAGGCTTTGCCGCGAACGGTTGGGATTCGCGGCAAAGCCTTTTGTGTTAAGAAGACATGAGCGAAACGTTATAATAAAGTCAAACTTGGAAAAGGCGAAGCGATTTTGAATCTTAAAATGAGGAAAAGAAGACAAATAAATGCAGAAAGCGTTCGAAATAGCGGAATTGCCATCAAAAAACGAAAAATAATCAAAAAATCCTCTTTACAACGTCAGACGTCTGGCGTATAATACGCACAGAGATTGACAAAGAAACGTCGATCAGATGTTTTTGAGTCGATCGGAGACGTCAGAAATCGACCGAGGGCACAGCCCGGAGAAAACAGGAGGAATAGAGGATGGCTCGTTTCACTCTTCCCCGCGATTTGTATCACGGCAAGGGAGCGCTGGAAGCGCTCAAAACCTTTGAAGGCAAGCGCGCGATGATTTGCGTCGGCGGCGGCTCGATGAAGCGCTTCGGCTTCCTCGACAAGGCCGAGCGGTATCTGAAGGAAGCGGGCATGGAGGTCGAGCTTTACGAGGGCATCGAGCCGGATCCGTCCGTGGAGACCGTGATGAAGGGCGCGGCCGCGATGGCCAAGTTCCAGCCGGATTGGATTATCGCCATGGGCGGCGGCTCCCCGATCGACGCGGCGAAGGCCATGTGGATCAAATACGAATACCCGGAGTGCACGTTTGAGGACATGTGCAAGGTCTTCGGCCTGCCGAAGCTGCGCCGCAAAGCGCATTTCTGCGCCGTTTCCTCCACCTCCGGCACGGCGACCGAGGTGACGGCGTTCTCCATCATCACCGATTATTCCAAGGGCATCAAATACCCGATTGCCGATTTTGAAATCACGCCGGACGTGGCCATCGTCGATCCGGATCTGGCGGAGACCATGCCCAAGAAGCTGGTCGCGCACACCGGCATGGACGCGATGACCCACGCCATCGAGGCGTATGTCTCCACCGCGAACTGCGACTTCACCGATCCGCTGGCGATTCACGCCATCGAGATGATTATGAAGGATCTCGTGCCGAGCTACAACGGCGACATGGCCGCCCGCGACAGCATGCACAACGCGCAGTGTCTGGCCGGCATGGCGTTCTCCAACGCGCTGCTGGGCATCGTGCACTCCATGGCGCACAAGACCGGCGCGGCGTTCGCCGATTACGGCGCGCACATCATCCACGGCGCGGCCAACGCGATGTACCTGCCGAAGGTCATCGCCTTCAACGCGAAGGACGAGACGGCCAGGAAGCGCTACGGCGTGATCGCCGATTATATGCATCTGGGCGGCAAGGACGACGATGAGAAGGTCGCGCTGCTGATCGCCTATCTGCGCGGGATGAACGACGAATTGAACATCCCGCATGCCATCGGTCACTACGGCGCGGACAGCTATCCCTGCGAGCAGGGCTTCGTGCCGGAGAGCGTGTTCCTCGAGCGCCTGCCGGAAATCGCCCGAAACGCGATTGCCGACGCCTGCACGGGCTCCAACCCGCGCCAGCCGAGCCAGGAGGAGATGGAGAAGCTGCTCAAGTGCTGCTATTACGATACCGAGGTCGATTTCTGATCCCGCCTCAATCTGCTTTACACGGGGGACGCCAGCGCGAAACGGCGTCCTCCGGTTTCGTCCGCAGGCGGAAAGGATTTCCCGAAAAAAATCGCGCAAAAGGCAGGGCATCGCCGATTTGTGTCGAATAAAAATAAGCTGTTTTGCGTTTTTTCGCGTGGGCGGAAACGCGATTCGGAGTTTGATTCAGGAGGAAGCCCCATGTTTAGGATTGTCAAAAAAGAGCGCCTGAACCCGACCGTCACCAAGATGGTGATCGACGCGCCGTTTATCGCCAAAAAAGCGGAGCCCGGCCAGTTCATCATTCTGCGCGCGCTGGAGGACAGCGAGCGCATCCCACTGACCATTGCGGATTACGACCGTCAGAGCGGCACGGTTACGATTATTTACCAGATCGTCGGCGGTTCGACGATGGAATTGGATACCCTCGAAGAGGGACAGACGCTGCATGATTTCGTCGGCCCGCTGGGCGTTGCGACCCACACCGAGGGGCTGAAAAAGGTTGCCGTGGTCGGCGGCGGCGTGGGCTGCGCCATCGCGCTGCCCGTGACCAAGAAGCTGCACGAGCAGGGCTGCGAGGTGCACGCCATCGTCGGCTTCAGAAACAAGGATCTCGTGATTCTGGAGGACGAGTTCAAGGCCGCGTCCGATACGCTGGTGATGATGACCGACGACGGCAGCCACGGCGAAAAGGGGCTGGTCACCGCCGCGCTGGAGCGCCTGATTCAGGCGGGCAACGCCTATGACGAGGTGATCGCCATCGGCCCGCTGGTGATGATGAAATTCGTCTGCGCCGTGACGAAAAAATATGGGATCAAGACCGTCGTTTCCATGAACCCCATCATGATCGACGGCACGGGCATGTGCGGCGGCTGCCGCCTGACCGTCGGCGGCGAGACGAAGTTCGCCTGCGTGGACGGCCCGGATTTCGACGGCCATCTGGTCGATTTCGACGAGGCCATGAAGCGCGGCACGATGTACCGCGACTTTGAGCAGCACGCCCGCGAGGCGCACTGCAACCTGATGAACAAGGAGGTCAAGTGATATGGCCGTTACGCGCAACATGAACCCGAAAAAATGCCCGATGCCTTCACAGGAGCCTGACGTCCGCAACAAGAACTTCGACGAGGTCGCCCTCGGCTATACCTACGACATGGCCGTAAACGAGGCCAAGCGCTGCCTCAACTGCCCGACGAAGCCCTGCCGCAGCGCCTGCCCGGTTCAGATTGACATCCCCGCGTTCATCGAGCGCGTCGCCAACGAGGATATGGAGGGCGCTTATCGGGTGCTGACCGCGTCCTCCGCGCTGCCCGCCGTCTGCGGCCGCGTCTGCCCGCAGGAGAACCAGTGCGAGGGCAAGTGCGTGCGCGGCATCAAGGGCGAATCGGTCGCCATCGGCCGACTGGAGCGCTTTGTCGCGGATTGGCACCGTGAGCACGTGGCGGATCATCCCCAAGCGCCTGCCCCGAACGGCCACAAGGTCGCCATCATCGGCGCGGGCCCGTCCGGCCTGACGGCGGCGGGCGATCTGGCGAAGCTGGGTTATCAGGTCACGATTTACGAGGCGCTGCATCTGGCGGGCGGCGTGCTGGTGTACGGTATTCCGGAATTCCGCCTGCCGAAGGCCATCGTGCAGAAGGAAATCGACGGCCTCAAGGCCATGGGCGTGGATATCGAAACGAACATGGTCATCGGCAAGGTGCTCACCATCGACGAGCTGTTTGAAATGGGCTACGAAGCCGTCTATGTCGCCTCCGGCGCGGGTCTGCCGCGCTTCATGGGGATTCCGGGCGAGAGCCTCAAGGGCGTGTATTCCGCCAACGAGTATCTGACCCGCATCAACCTGATGAAGGCCTATCGTGCGGACAGCAAGACCCCGATCCGGCACAGCGGCAAGGTCGCCGTCGTCGGCGGCGGCAACGTCGCGATGGACGCGGCGCGCTCGGCCAAGCGTCTGGGCGCGAAAGAGGTGTACATCGTCTATCGCCGCGGCATGGAGGAGCTCCCGGCGCGCAGGGAAGAGGTCGAGCACGCCGAGGAGGAGGGCATCATCTTCAAGACCCTCACCAACCCGGTCGAGGTGCTGGGCAACGAGAACGGCGAGGTCTGCGGCATGCGCTGCGTGGAGATGGAGCTGGGCGAACCGGATGCTTCCGGCCGCCGCCGCCCGATCGTCAAGGAAGGCAGCGAGTTTGTGCTCGATGTGGACACGATGATCATGTCCATCGGCACCAGCCCGAACCCGCTCATCCGCCATACCACGCCGGGGCTTGAAACCAACCGGCACGGCTGCATCGTCACCAACGGCGAAGACGGCCTGACCAGCCGCGAGGGCGTGTATGCCGGCGGCGACGCCGTCACCGGCGCGGCGACGGTCATCCTCGCCATGGGCGCGGGCAAACACGCCGCGAAGGCCATCGACGAATACATCATGGAGATGGCGAACGTGGGCGGCGCGCAGGCGAAGCCCCAAACGGCCGCGGCGCGCAAAGAAACCGTCGAGGCCGAGGCCGTCCGGCGCTGATCCATCCGAATCCGTTTTGTCCGCATCCCTTCGGGGGTGCGGATTTTCTTAACGGACAGGAAAAAATCGCCCGCGCGAGAAGCGCTTTACAGATTTTGGCGGAGATGGGCGTTCGCGCTTGCGCCGCATTTGTAAAATTGGTATAATAGCTCCATCAAAATCAAAACAAATGCAGAGGAGAACGCTCGATATGACGACGTTTGCAAAGCGGATCACCGCCGCGAGGAAGGAAAAAAGGCTGACGCAGGAGCAGGTGGCGCAGGCCATGGGCGTTTCGCGCCAGACGGTCTCCCATTGGGAGAATGGGCGCGTCGAGCCGACGCAGGAGCAGCGCGAGGCGCTTTGCCGCCTGCTGGAAATCCCCGCGGACGCCCCGCAGCCCACACCGCTGCACCGGCGTATTCTGGCCGCCGTTGCGCTGGCCGCGTTCGTCACGATTCTGGTGATGGCGGTGTACCCGATCTATAAGAGCCGCCACGCGGGCGCGAACCTCGAGGCCGCGCAGGAAACGCCGATTCCGCAGAGCGAAAAATATTCGTGGGATTGATTCCAGCAGCCGGACGCGCAGCCCGTCGAGGGACAGGCGCACATCGAGCTGACCACGGCGGAAAGGCCGCTGATGCTCACGGAGAGCGAGAACGAGGAGAAGCCGTATGTGTGGAGCATCCTCCTTTTCGCGCAGGAGACGAACGGCGTGTCCTTCACGATGGAAAAGGTCACCGAGGTGTATTTTAACAACGAAAAACTGCCGATGCAGACCGCAGAGATGACGGCGAACGAGATCGAGTGGTATTGGTATTCGACGCGGCTGGAGGCTGGCGGCATGACCAGCTATGCCACCGACCGCCCGGCAGACGGCGGGATCGGCTACGGCGTGGCCGTCGAGGGAAAGGACGACAACGGAAACGAGCTGACGTTCAAGCTGTATAGTTTGAGCTATACAGGAATTGAACAAAAAGCAGGCGCATGATCCGTCTCCCCGTCAGGGAGCGCAATCATGCGCCTGTTTCTGTATGTCGTTTAGTAGGCGTATGTCCAAGCCGTCGGATACGGCGAAACGGCGGTCACGCCCGTCTTGGCAAACGCCTTTTCAAACTGAGCATTCAGCTTGTCGAGCCGCGCCAGCAGCGCCGCCGCGCCGTCCGCGTCCTTCGGCGTGGGCTTGAAATCGTTGACGTTTTCCTGCGAGGAGATCGAGCAGGGGATGATGCGCATGTCCGCGTTTTCCGCCGTGCCATCCGGATAGACGCGGAAACGCTGCTGGAAGATGTAGGTATCCATGTCGTCCGGCCTGCTGTTGCCCGCAAACGAGAAATTGCCCAGCGAATAGCAGATGTATTTGCCCTTGTATACCTCAATCGGGTTCATGCGGTGGCTGTGATGGCCGATGACCAGATCCGCGCCCGCGTCGATGGTCGCGCGCCCCAGCGGCACCTGACGCTCGTTGGGCACGTAATCCTTTTCCTCGCCCCAGTGGTAGGAGACGACGACCAGCGCGCAGCCCGCGTCGCGCAGCGCCTTGATGTCGCCCTCGATGGCGGCGTAAATGTTTTTATAGTTGCCGTTGAAGGTCTGATAGGCCAGCATGCCGATCTTCACGCCCGTTTCCGTTGTGAACGTGGACGCGCCGAGGTGGCCGCTGTAGGCGACGCCGGCGGCGGAAAGCGTGTCGCAGGTATCCTGATAGCCCGCCTTGCCGTGATCCATCACGTGGTTGTTTTCCAGACTGACGGCCTCCACGCTCGCGGAGGTCAGCACCTGCACATACTCCGGCGGCGCGGCGAAGGAATAGGTGTTCTTCGTGGCGCTCTTGGTGTTGGTCAGCGTGCCCTCGAAATTGACGAGCGTGAGGTCGTCGGCCTCGAAGATGCTTTTGACGTTGGAGAGCGGGAAATCCAGCCCCAGCGGTTCCTGCGCGAGCTGCTTGTCAAAGATGCTTTGGCCGCGCTTGCGCGTGTCTCCGCCGATGGTCACGTCGCCCGTCGCCGAGAGCGTGACGATCACGGAACCGTCGTCCTGCACGCGCCAGTCGCTGCCGTCCTCGCGCTGATACCACGCGCACTCCTCCCAATGCTCGGCCTCCTCGATGGCGCCGAGCTGGGAAAGATCGAGCGATTCGCCGACCGCAGAAAGGGGAAAGAGGAAGAAGAGCGCCGCAAGTGCGGCGGTGAAGTATTTCAGCATGGTTTCGCTCCTTGTGTGTTACGGCTCGTTATCCAGCAGCGCATGAAAGCGGGTGCGGTTGGTCTTCCAGCGAACGTCCAGCACGGAGGAAGAGCCGACCTGACCGTAGGAATACGTCCCATCCTGCGGAATACGGTATTCCACAAAATCCGCGCCGGAGGTCATCAGCGTGTAGCCCTGCGAGAGGACGCTGAGGATATCCATCGCCGAGAGGCTCATCTTCATGCCCGAGGAGACGCTGTTGTACAGCCCGACCAGCTCCATCAGCGACAGATCGCGGCATTTGTCAAAAAGCTGGCTGACGACCTTGCGCTGCCGCTCGGTTCGGGCGAAGTCGCCGCCGGAGCCGGTCGAGCGCGTGCGCATGTAGGCCAGCGCGATGCGGCCGGTCATGTGCACCAGACCGGGGCCGTCCGGCATGTTCGGATCTTTGCCCAGCAGGATGCTGCGGATGGCCAGATACTCGTTTTGGGCGATTTCGATATCCACGCCGCCCAGCGCGTCGATCACCGGCTTCACGTTTTCGAAGTTGACCAGAATCGCGCCCTCGATTTGAATATCCAATTCGCGCTCCAGGCAGGAGATGATGCCGCTGAACCCGTGGTTTTTATAGAGCAGGTTGATCTTCGTCTCGTTGCCGCGCGGGTTGTTGATCTTGCTGTCGCGCAGGATCGAGGTGAGGATGACGCGGTTGTATTTCGTGTCCAGCGACACGAGGACGATGGTATCCGTTCGCGCGTCGTCCGTGACATGCTCCGCGTAACCGTCCTCGCCGAGCATCAGATAGTGCTTGACCTGCGTATTGGTTTCGCCCAGCGCCGTCGCGCAGACGAGCGCGAGCGCCAGCAGGGCGAGCAGACCGATCCATTTTTTCATACTGTCCTCCAAATGTGGGGAAAATCTTCTCAAAACAAAAACGAGCCGGGCGAGGCTTTTCTTCCCGAAACCCATCCATTGATTTCATATTATATCGCAAATTTGCCGCTTAGGCAATGGGCGCGTCATGCGCGGGGGCGGATGTTCATACACTGATAGCGACAAACGAAGAGACGGACGGCCCTGACGGGGAACGGGTGAAGCCGCGTGCCGTATAAAATACTGCATCCATGCGAACCCTACGTCTGCGCGGACGCGCGAAAACAAAAAGGAGGGAACAGGCAGAATGGAGGCTACCTTGCAGGCGGCACGACCCATACGCGGGCCGCACGGCGGCTGGCAGAAGCAGGAGATCGACGCCTTGCAGCAGAGCGTCGAGGCGGCGGAGCGGAGCGGCGAATCCCTGCGCAGCGTGTTTGAGCGCATGAGCCGCCAGCTCGGGCGCAAGCCCAACAGCATCCGAAATTTTTACTACGCACAGGTGCGCGCGGCGCAGGGGGAGGACGGCGCGCGAGCCACGCCGTTTGAAACCTTTTCGCCGGAGGAGGTCGAGCGGCTGGTCGAGCAGGTGCTGACCGCGAGGGCGCAGGGCGTGAGCGTGCGCGCCTGCGTGCGCCAGATGGCGGACGGCGACAGGACGCGCATGCTTCGCTACCAGAACAAGTATCGCTCCACGGTGCGCACGAGGCCGGAAATCGTCCGCCGCGTCATGGATCGCCTGAACGAGCAGGGGCGCGCTTTTATCAGCCCTTACGCGCAGGAGGCGGGCGGCGCGGAGCTTGCGGCGCTCAAAAACCGCGCGCAGGAAAGCGGCGACGCGCACATCGGCCAACTGTTCGAATCGCTGGATTATCTGCTGGCGCGCGCGCTGGAAAAGCCCGCGGACGATGGCGGCGCACAGCGCAGGGCGGACAGGCTCGGCGCGCGCTGCGACATGCTGCGCATCGCGCTGGACGACGAGCAGAAGCGCTTTGGCAAGCTGAAAAGCGAGGCGGGCGGCATGGTGACGTTCCTCAAGGAATATGTCGCCCTGCCGGAAACGGAGCGGCAGAGCGGGCTTCAGGCCTTCTGCGAGCAGGCGGCGCAGCGCCTGAGCCGGGTCGAATGTGCGCTGATGGATGAACCCTAAAGCGACGCCCATGCCGGGCAAAACGGCATGGGCGTTTGTATGCCGCGCGGGAAGAACCCCGGCGCGTTATTTTTTTTTGATCCTTCCACACGAACGCCCACCCGAGCAGGGCGGCGGTATCGTCGGTTTCGCCGCCGTCCGCCTCGCCGCGATCTTCTTCCGGCGTGACGATGTGCAGCGTCACGTTTTCACGAATCGCGTCCTTGATGTTGTGCTTGAGCTCCTCGTTGAGCACCTTGCCCTGTTCAACGGTCAGCTCGCCCTTTTTGACCAGCTCAGTCAGTGACAGGAAAAAACGCGAATACCGCTTGACGCTGAACGCGCAAAGATATATGATGGTTCCGGATGGATAATCAGCGCCCGCGCAGAGGAAAGCGTTTCGGGGAAAATATGCCGGGAACAGGCGATTGGGGCTGTTATACCGGGCGGTGGATACTTGACGATTTGCCGGGAATGAAATAGAATAGAAACCAGTGTCTAAAAACAGGCGGAACAAGAATCAGGGAGGGTATTATGACCAATCAGGAAAAGAAGCAGCTCGCGATTGCGGCCTGCCAAATCCGCATGGGAATTATCGAATCGACGCACGGCGCGAAGGCGGGGCATCCGGGCGGAAGCCTTTCCGCGGCGGAGATGTTCGCTTATCTGTATAACAGGGAGCTGCGCATCGACCCCAAGCAGCCGAAGATGGAGAGCCGCGACCGCTTTGTGCTCTCCAAGGGGCATACCGCGCCGGGGCTTTACAGCGCGCTGGCCTACCGCGGCTTCTTCCCGGTGAGCGACCTGCCGACGCTGCGCCACGCGGACAGCTATCTGCAGGGGCACCCGAACATGAACCTCGTTCCGGGCGTGGATATGAGCACCGGCTCGCTGGGGCAGGGCGTTTCCTGCGCGGCGGGCATGGCCAAGGGCGCGAAATACCTGAATGAAGACGTCAACGTCTATACCCTGCTGGGCGACGGCGAAATCGAGGAAGGCCAGGTCTGGGAGGCCTTCATGTTCGCCGCGCACTTCAAGCTGGATAACCTGTGCGTCATCATCGACCTCAACGGTTTGCAGATCGACGGCCCGACGGAGAAGGTGATGAACAGCGCGCCGGTCGATGCGAAGATGGAGGCGTTCGGCTTCAACGTTGTCACCATCGACGGCCACGACTTTGACCAGATCGAAAGCGCGTTCGCCGCGTTCCGCGCCTGCACGGGCAGGCCGACGGCCATCCTGATGCATACCACCAAGGGCAAGGGCGTCAGCTATATGGAAAACAGCGTCGATTGGCACGGCAAAGCGCCCAACGACGCGGAATATGAAGTGGCCATGGGCGAGCTGCGCGCCGCGATGGCGGAATTGGAGGCGTGAACATGAGCGAAGTGAAGAAGATCGCGACCCGCGAGAGCTACGGCAAGGCGCTGGTCGAGCTGGGCGGCGAACACAGCAACCTCGTCGTGCTGGACGCCGATCTGGCGGCCGCCACAAAGACGGGCATGTTCCGCAAGGCTTTCCCGGATCGCCATTTTGACTGCGGCATTGCCGAGGAGAACATGATCGCCGTCGCGGCGGGTCTGTCCACGATGGGGCTGGTTCCGTTCGCGTCCTCGTTTGCGATGTTCGCGGCGGGGCGCGCGTTTGAGCAGGTGCGCAATTCCGTGGGCTATCCGCATCTGAACGTGAAGATCGGCGCGACGCACGGCGGCATCTCCGTCGGCGAGGACGGCGCTTCCCACCAGTGCTGCGAGGATTTCGCGCTGATGCGCGCCATCCCCGGCATGGTCGTGCTCTGCCCGGCGGACGACGTGGAGGCGCGCGCGGCGGTCAAGGCGGCCTACGCCTACGACGGCCCGGTGTACCTGCGTTTCGGCCGTCTGGCGATTCCGGTGTTCCACGATGAGGAAAACTATCGCTTTGAGATCGGCAAGGGCGAGATGCTGACCGAAGGCAGCGACGTGGCGATCATTGCGACCGGCCTGATGGTCAACGAGGCGCTCATGGCGGCGAAGACGCTGGCGGAAAAGGGAATCCACGCCCGCGTCATCAACATCTGCACCATCAAGCCGCTTGACGAGGAAATCGTCATCGAGGCGGCGAAGGCCTGCGGCAAGGTCATCACCTGCGAGGAGCACAGCGTCATCGGCGGTCTGGGCGAGGCCGTCGCGGCGGTGCTGGCGGAGAAGTGCCCGACGGCGATGCGCCGCATCGGCGTGAACGACGAGTTCGGCCATTCCGGCCCGGCATGGGAAGTGCTGCGCCAGTTCGGCCTCTGCGCGGATCACATCGTCGAGGTTGCCGAGGATTTCGTTCAGAAATAAGGCGTAAGAAGCGGGGCTGCGTCCCTTTCCGAGCGGAAGGAGCGCAGTCCTTTTTGACGTATCGGACAAAGAACATAGGAGGATCGCCATGTCAAACATTTGTGACGCGCAGGGCAGGCGCCCCTTGCTGCTCAGCCCCGCGTTTAAGGATTATATCTGGGGTGGGAACCGCCTCAAGCGCGATTGGGGCAAGCGGACGGACATGACCCCGCTGGCGGAAAGCTGGGAGCTGAGCTGCCACGCGGCCGGGCCGTCCGTCATCGCGGGGGGCGCATACGCCGGGCAGACGCTCGGGGAGTATCTCGCCGGGCACCCGCAGGACGAGGGCACGAAGGCGCAGAACGCCGGGGCGTTTCCGCTGCTGATTAAGTTGATCGATGCGGCCGGGCCGCTCTCCGTGCAGGTGCACCCCGACGACGCATACGCGCGGGAATTCGAACATTCGCTGGGAAAGAGCGAAATGTGGCTCGTGCTTGACGCAAGCGAGGGCGCGGGCATCTATTACGGCTTTAAGCGCGAAACGCCGCTGGCGGAGATGCGCGCCGCGATTGAAAACAACACCCTGACCGAGCTGCTGAACTGGGTTCCGGCGAAGACGGGGGATTGCTTCTTCATCCCGGCGGGCACGGTGCACGCCATCGGCGCGGGGCTGATGGTGGCCGAGGTGCAGCAAAGCTCCAACCTGACCTATCGCGTCTACGATTACGGCCGCGTCGGCGCGGACGGCAGGCCGCGCGAGCTGCATATCGACAAGGCGCTGGCCGTCGCCCGCCGCGAACCGCCGAAAGACCCCGTCGGCCCGACCGAACCGGAGCGCGCCGTTGCGGGCGGGCGGATTCAGCCGCTGTTTTCCTGCGACAAGTTTACGACGGAAACGCGCACGGTGGAGGGCGAGATGGCGGACAGCGTGTCGCCGGAGAGCTTCGTTTCGCTGCTGGTTCTGGCGGGCGAGGGCGCGATCAAGCACGGCGGCGAAACGTATCCCGTGAAGAAAGGGCAGAGCGTCTTCCTGCCCGCGGGGCTGGGCGATTACGCGCTGACCGGCCGCATGAAGCTGCTTCGGACAAGGGTATAAAAAGGGATGAAAGAAAATCGAGCTTTGAGCGGCGGCCTGTGCGCGCTGGGGTGCGAGGTGCTCTACGGCCTGAGCTATCTGTTCACCAAGCGGACGGCGGGCGCGGCGAGCGCCCTTGCGCTGCTGGGCTGGCGGTTTATCGTCGCGCTGGCGGTGATGAGCCTGTGCGTGGCGCTGGGGCTTGTCAAGGTTCGGCTGAGGGGCAGGCGGCTTTGGCCGCTGCTGCGCGTGGCGCTGTTTTGCCCGTGCCTGTATTTCATCGGCGAAACGGTGGGGATTCGCGAGACGACGGTGACGGAGAGCGGCGTGTTTCTGGCCTGCGTACCGGCGCTGTCGCTGCTGGCTTCCGCCGTCATTCTGAAAAAGAAGCCCACGCGCCGTCAGGCCGTCGGCATTTCGATCACGTTTCTGGGCGTGATGACGACGGTGATTGCGGTCGGCATTTCGTCGAGCCTGTCGCCCATGGGTTACGCCGCGCTGATGCTGGCGGTCGCGGCCTATGCGCTGTACAGCGTGTTTGTCGATCTCGCGTCGGATTACACGGGCGCGGAGATCACCTACGCCATGCTGCTTTCCGGCGCGGCGTTTTACGGCCTGCTGGCGCTGGGCGAGGCGGCGGCGCACGGCACGCTGACGGCGCTGCTGACGCTGCCGGTGAAAAACGGGGCGTTCCGGACGGCGGTGCTCTATCAGGGCGTGGGCTGTTCGGTGGCGGCGTTCTTCCTCTCCAACGCGGCGATTGCGAAAATCGGCGTGAACAAAACGTCGTCGTTTATCGGCGTATCGACCATCGTTTCGATTTTGGCCGGGGCGCTGGCGCTGGGCGAGCCGCTGCATATCGGGCAGATCGTCGGCGCGGCGGTGATCGTGGCGGGCGTGTACACGGCGAACCGAGCGTAGAAAACATAAAGGCGAAAAAACAAAAAAATCCCCTGCCCGGCGGAGTGATATGTACCCAGTTTTCTGGACACCGGTTCAAAATTGAATAATTAAGATTCCA
>ERZ772820.1663-NODE-1663-length-16955-cov-5.735858_pt1 | contig 16955 bp, 9 predicted proteins | sample MGYA00511377_ERZ772820 | MGnify/ENA primary metagenome ERZ772820 (study PRJEB29015, sample SAMEA2737684) | human gut metagenome | biome: human gut; feature: human-associated habitat; material: faeces | place: China | collected 2012 ...
ATGAACTAGTACAAGCAAAGGGGATTTCACATGGCCCAGTGGATTTTCTTTGACGCCGGCTCGACACTCGTTGATGCGCCGAGTGGGGAACCGCTTTTAAAGGGCTGCCGCAATCGGATGCGGAAGGCGTTTTCTTGCCCCGAAGCTGTATAAGTATACTGCGAGCGGGCAAAAAACGCTTAAAAGAGCAAAATCAGGCAAGCAAAAAGCCGCAACCTACGCCCAAAAGCGTGAGCTGCGGTTTTCTTTTTGCTCTTTGGTCTGCGCCGAGTGCGGCAGTCCTTATTTTGCGGGGACGGTGTGCCAGATGTTCTTTGCATACTCGTTTACCGCTCTGTCGGCGGCAAATCTGCCGGAGCAGGCGGTGTTCATCAGCGACATCGAGTTCCAGCGCGTTCTGTCCGCCCAGAGCTCGTCTATTTTGTTCTGCGCCTGGCGGTAGTCCGCGAAGTCCGCGAGCACCATGTAGGGATCGTGATAGACGATGGTTCCGCTTATCTCCGGGAACTGCTTGCCGCAGAAGCCGCGGTTTATGAAATCGATAACATTGCGAAGCTCCGCATTGTTGTTGTAGAAATTCATCGGAACATAGCCCTTGCTCTTGAGTTCATTGACCTCGGGGGTGGTCATGCCGAAGATAACTATATTCTCGTCGCCGACCGCGTCGTGAATCTCGACATTCGCGCCGTCGAGTGTGCCGAGGGTTATAGCGCCGTTCATCATCAGCTTCATGTTGCCCGTGCCGCTCGCCTCGGTTCCGGCGAGGGAAATCTGCTCGCTGACGTCGGCGGCGGGCATCATATATTCAGCCATGGATACGTTGTAGTCCTCCATGTAGACGACCTTGAGCCTGCCCTTAACGTCGGGGTCGTTGTTGATAAGCTCCGAGAGAGCGCAGATGAAACTGATTATCTTCTTCGCCATGAAGTAGCCGCTCGCGGCCTTTGCGCCGAAGATATAGGTGTGGGGAGTGAACTCGCCCGAGGGATTCGCCTTTATCGCAAGATATTTTGCGAGGATGTTGAGCGCGTTGAGATGCTGACGCTTATACTCGTGCAGGCGCTTGACCTGAACATCGAAAATGGAATTCGGGTCGAGCTCTATGCCGGTCTTTGCCTTGACGCGCTTTGCAAAGTCCGCTTTGTTCGCGGTCTTTATCTTCTCAATCTCCGCGAGCACCGCGGGGTTATCTTTATATTTCGCAAGCTCCGAGAGGCACTCGGCGTTATATACGAAGTCGCCGCCGATAAGGTCGTTGAGCATCGAGGTCAGGCGCGGGTTCGACTGGCAGAGCCAGCGGCGGTGGGCGATGCCGTTTGTGACGTTGCAGAACTTGTCGGGCGTGAGGGTATAGAAGTCGTGGAACACGCTGTCCTTGAGTATCTCGCTGTGGAGGGCGGAGACTCCGTTGACGCTGTGGCAGCAGGCGACGCAGAGATTGGCCATACGCACTACGCCGTTCGAGATTATAGCCATTCTCTCGACCTTGCCGGCGTCGTGGGTCTGCTCCCAGACGCTGCTGCGGAAACGGTTGTCTATCTCCTTGACTATCTGATATATTCTCGGAAGCAGGCGGCGGAAGAGATCCTCACTCCAGCATTCGAGAGCCTCGCTCATAACCGTGTGGTTCGTGTAGGCAAACACCTCAGTGACAACAGCCCATGCATCGTCCCAGCTGTAGCCGCACTCGTCAAGCAGCAGACGCATAAGCTCGGGAATGGCGAGAGTCGGGTGGGTGTCGTTGATATGGATAGCCATCTTGTCGCAGAGATTGTCGAGCGAGCCGTACTTGCGCAGGTGGCGGTTGATGATATCCTGAACGGACGCGGAGACGAGGAAATACTGCTGGCGCAGACGCAGGCTCTTGCCCTCGGGATGATTGTCCGCGGGATAGAGCACCTTGCTTATGACCTCTGCCATGGCGTTTTGCTCCATGGCGCGCAGGTAATCGCCCTGATTGAAGGAGTTCATGTCTATCTCGGAGCTCTTTGCGCTCCAGAGACGCAGGACGCTGACGCCCTTGCCGTCCTTGCCGGCGACCATCATATCGTAGGGAACGGCGTGAACCTTCTTCGCGTTCTCTATATCGACGCTGTGATAGCCGTCCTCCCAGCGGTCGACAACATTGCCCTCGAAGCTGACGTCAACGCTCTTCTCCTCGCGCGCAACGAGCCATACCTCGCCGCCGGGGAGCCAGAAATCGGGCATCTCGGTCTGCCAGCCGTCAACGAGCTTCTGCTTGAAGATACCGTATTCATAGAGAATGGAGTAGCCCATGCCGAGATAGCCGTCTGTTGCCAAAGCGTCGAGATAGCACGCCGCAAGTCGGCCCAGACCGCCGTTGCCGAGACCCGCGTCCGGCTCGCAGTCATAGAGCTTGTCGAGCTTTATGCCGAAATCCTTGAGAGCCGCCTCCATGACGGGGATGAGGTTGAGATTATAGAGCGTGTTCTTGAGCGAGCGCCCCATGAGGAACTCCATGCAGAGATAGTATACGCGCTTCGAGCCGCTCTCCTCGCAGCGCTTTTCAAACTCATGCCTGCCCTGTCTGAGCATATCGCGGGTTATCATCGCAATAGCCTTGTAAAACTGCTCGTAGTTGGCCTCCTCGGGAGTTACGCCGAAAAAGTGAGAGAGCTTTGCGGTTATCTGCTCCTCGGCGGCCTTCTTTGTCAGTGAATAATCCATTATATCAAACCTTTCGTTTGTTGCTGCATAGCTGTAAATATAGGTATAAATACAGCTCCTACTATTTTATACCCGATATGTAAATAATACAACCTGAAACTCGCAATTATTGCCCGTTCGGCCTCAGAAAAAACAGGCTTTGAGACAGAATTTTTCAATAAAAATGCCGAAAAAAGGCAAATCCTAGCAAAAGAACAGGAAATGTTTACAATTTGTTCATATTTATGTATACTTGATGCAATACGGCACAATTATTCTATATGTGTACCCGGGAGGTACTGAAGAGACAACTACTTATCTGGTTTTAATAATTGTCAACTTCTTTTTTCATTTTTATTTTCTCTTTCCCCAAAGCTAAAGCCGAATGCTGCACACATTCGGCTTTAACTTTTTTTCGGGGATTTTTTTTTACAGGTCGTCCGCGTCCTGTACGGGCTGCGAGCCGTCCAAGGGTGTGCCCGAGTAGCTGCCGAGCACGTCGGTCGGGATTTCGCCCTCCTTGTTCATCGGGTCGTTATAGGGCGGCATTTCTATTATTTTTTTCTTCTGCTTTTTCGGCTTGTCCATAAATTTCTCCTTTCTCCTATATTTATCTTGTTATTATAAATATGAGAGATTTTCTGGGAAATAATTTTCACATATAAAAAAGGAGAAAGTTGAATTTGCTCGTTATTTTTGATAAAATCATCTTATCCGGTCGTTCAGCCGAAAAACGGAGGTTAATATCATGAAGATTTTCAAAAAATATATCGCCGCTATGCTGATTTTTGCGCTCGCGCTGAGCCTCTGCTCGTGCTCGCTCATAGACCGCCTCAAGCCCGCACCCGCGCCGGAGACGGTGAGACTGACTTTCCCCGAGGGAACTACGGCAATTCAGGCGGCGCAGAAGCTCGAGGAGGGCGGCGTTTGCACGAAGGACGAGTTTATCGCGGCGGTCAACGACGCTTCGCGTGAGAATAAATTTGTGCAGTCGATAAAGAATCCGCGGGAGCGCCCGTTCCTGCTCGAGGGCTATATCTATCCCGATACATATGATTTCTATGTCGGCGAGGGCGCGGAAAAGGCGCTCGGCCGTTTCCTCTCGAACACGGAGTCGAAGCTCACCGACGGGATGTACAAGAAGGCCGAAGAGCTCGGGATGTCCATGGACGAGGTTATTACGCTCGCCTCGATAATCCAGCAGGAGGCGTCCGTGCCGTCCGTCATGGCAAATGTCTCGTCCGTGCTTCACAACAGGCTCAGTTCCCCGAGCTATCCGCGCCTGCAGTGCGACGCGACGATATTCTATTTAAAGCGCAGCGTCAAGCCCTATATAGGTGAGGAGCAGGCGGACAAATACGATGAGTTTTATAACACCTATGACCGAAAGGGGCTTCCCGCAGGTCCGATTACGAATCCCGGCATCGAGGCGATAAACGCCGCACTGAATCCCGCAGACACCGAATACTATTTCTTTGTCACGGATAACGACGGCAACTACTATTTCGCCAAAACTTACCGGGAGCATCTCGAAAACTGCAAAACGGCGGGAGTGGGGCAGTAAAAAAGCCTGCGAATTTGTCACTCTTGTCATTGAATTTTTCGGCCGCGCATAGTATAATTAGATTTTAGGCAAATCAAATATACTTCATCATAGGGGTATAGAGAGGTATTATGAACGGTCTTATCGCATCGGCAAAAAAAATCGAAGAATACGGCGCGCTGCTCGATTGCGTCCGAAACACCCGTCTGCCCGTCGGCATGACGGGTCTTTCCCATATCCATAAGGCACATTTTGCCGCCGCATTGAATGCGGACTGCGGCAGACCCGTGCTCGTGATAACGGCGGACGAGGCGCAGGCCTCGCGTTTGGCGCTCGATATGAAAACCCTCGGCTGCCGCGCCCTGCTCTATCCCGCAAGGGATTTTGTTTTCCGCTCAACAGAGAGTCAGTCGCGCGAATACGAGCACAGGAGACTCGGCGTGCTCGACAAGATGCTGCGCGGCGAGGTGCAGGCGGTGGTCTGCTCGGCGGAGGCTGCGTCGCAGCTGACTCTCCCGCCCGAGGAGCTCAAAAACCGCACGCTCGAGCTTAAAGTAGGCGACGAGATGCCGCTTGAGTCTATAGTAAAGGCGCTGTTGCGCGCGGGCTACTCCCGTTCGGCGCAGGTCGACGGAGCGGGTCAGTACGCGGTACGCGGAGGCGTGCTCGATTTCTTCACGCCCGGCGAGGAATATCCCTGCCGCCTTGAGCTCTGGGGCGACGAGATAGACAGCATGGCGTATTTCGATATTGAAACTCAGCGCCGCACCGACAACATCGAAAAGATAAAAATAACTCCCTCGAATGAGATACTCCCGCCCGACACGGAAGAATTTATCGAGCTGCTCGAACGCTTCCGCTCGGAGATACGCGGCAAGGGCGCGGTCAAGGCCCGCGAGTGCGTCGATAAGGACATCGAGCGAATAAGAGGCGGTCTGCGCCTGCAATCGACCGATAAATATATGCCGCTTCTCTATGACGTGGCCTCGATATTCGACTACGCAAAGGGCTATATCCTCTGCGTGAGCGAGAGCTTTTCCGTCAAGGAGCGGTTCAACGCCGCCATCGGGCTCATGCGCGAGGCCATGAAGGCGATGTTCGAGGAGGGCGAGCTCTGTCCCGGACTCGACAGATTCTCTCTGCAGCAGTCCGACCTCCTGCGCGCATATGAGCAGATGGGCGCCGTATATATGGACAATCTCCCGCGCGGCGGCTTCGACACGCCCGTAAAGGAGCTCATAGGCGTCAACGCAAGGCAGATAACCGCGTGGAACGGCTCTTTCTCCGTGCTCAAGGACGATCTCGATGCGCTGTCGGACAGGGGCAACCGCACCTGCGTGATTTTTGCGGGCACGCGCAAGGCCGCCGACGCACTGCGCGGCGATCTTATCGACGACGGCTACAGTGCGCTCTATATGGACGAACTGCCCGGGGAATTGGTTCCCGGTACGCTCACGGTAGTCCCCGGCTGTCTCTCGGCGGGCTTTGAATATCCGCTTGCAAAAATAACCGTTTTCACCCACTCCGGCAGGGCTGCGGTCGCTCAGAAGAAGAGAAGCGTGCGCAAGAATGCGAACGCGTTCCACAGCCTCGACGAGCTGCACCGCGGCGACTATGTTGTTCATGTCGCGCACGGTATCGGCGTGTTCGAGGGCATAAACAAGCTCGAAGCGAGCGGAACTATAAAAGATTATATAAAAATACGCTACGACAAGGGCGACATTCTCTATGTCCCGGTCACTCAGCTCGACCAGGTGTCGAAGTATATCGGCCCGTCCGGCGACGACAAGCCCGTCCGCCTCAACAAGCTCGGCGGCAAGGACTGGCAAAAGACCCGTTCGCGCGTGCGCAGCGCGGTCAAGGATATGGCAAAGGAGCTCACCGAGCTATATTCGCGCAGACTCAAGATAGAGGGTCACGCCTTTTCGCCCGACACGGATATGCAGAGCGACTTCGAGCGCAGGTTCGAGTTTGACGAGACCTCGGATCAGCTCAGATGTATTGACGAGATGAAGGGCGACATGGAGAAAAGCTGCCCCATGGACAGACTGCTCTGCGGCGACGTCGGCTTCGGCAAGACGGAGGTTGCGCTTCGCGGCGCGTTCAAATGCGTTGCGGACGGCAAGCAGTGTGCCATACTCGTGCCTACGACTATTCTCGCCTACCAGCACTATCAGACGGTGCTAAAGAGGATAGAGGGCTTCCCCGTGGAGGCGCGTATGCTCTCGCGCTTCTGCTCGAAAAAGGAGATAGAGGACACTCTGAACGGTCTGCGCCGCGGCAGTGTAGATATAGTCGTCGGCACGCACAGACTCATTTCAAAGGATGTTCAGTTCCGTGACCTCGGGCTGATAATAATAGACGAGGAGCAGCGCTTCGGCGTGGCTCAAAAGGAGAAGCTCAAGGAGCTTTATCCGAAGGTCGATGTTCTCACCCTGACCGCGACGCCCATACCGAGGACGCTCAACATGGCGCTCTCCGGCATACGCGATATGTCGATTCTCGAGGAGGCGCCGCACGACCGCTCGCCGGTGCAGACCTATGTTGTCGAGCACAATCCCGAAATGCTCGCGCAGGCGATGAACGCGGAGCTTAGGCGCGGCGGGCAGGTATATTATCTGCATAACCGCGTTGAGAGCATAGAGCACACGGCTGCAAATATAAAAGGTATGCTGCCCGATGCCGTAGTCGGCATAGCCCACGGCAAGATGAGCGAGGATGAGCTGAGCGAGGTCTGGCGCAAGCTGCTCGAGGGCGAGATAGATATATTGGTTTGCACCACGATAATCGAGACTGGTGTTGACGTTCCGAATGTCAACACCCTGATAATAGAGGATGCGGATCGCATGGGCTTGGCGCAGCTGCATCAGATACGCGGGCGCGTAGGCCGTTCGTCGCGCAGGGCGAGCGCGTATCTCACTTTCAGACCCGGCAGGGAGCTGACGGAAATAGCCACGAGCAGGCTCGACGCGATAAGAGAATTTACGGAGTTTGGCTCGGGCTTCAAGATAGCCATGCGCGACCTTGAGCTGCGCGGAGCGGGCAACGTGCTCGGCGCGCAGCAGCACGGACACATGGAGGCCGTAGGCTACGAGATGTATCTTCAGATGCTCGAGCAGGCGATAAGCGAGGAGCGCGGAGACCTGACGAAGAAGCCCAAGAAGGAATGCCTCGTCGACCTTCCCATAGACGCGCACATCCCGCCGACATATATCGAGAGCGTACCGCAGAGACTCGGCATTTACCGCCGCATTGCGGACATAACCTCTCGCGCGGACGCGGACGATGTCACGGATGAGCTCATCGACCGCTTCGGCGAGCCGCCCGCCCCGGTATTGGGCCTTATCAGAACCTCGCTGCTCAGAGCGTATTCCGCTCAGCACAACATCTACGAGATAGGGCGCAAGGGCGACAGACTGCTGCTCTATATCGATGACCTTGATATGCAGAAGATTTCGGCGATAGCCGCGGGCTTCCCCGGCAGAGTGACCGTCAGCGCCGCGGGCAAGCCGCATATCGCGGTTCGCATCATGCCGCAGGATAAAATGCTCGACCTGCTCGAAAAAGTGCTCATGCTCATGAATACCGCAAATAAGCAAAAAGACAGCTGACCGAAAGACGAATATCCATAAAACAGAAAAGCTCCGACGGTATAATACCTGTCGGGGCTTTTCTGTCTTATGATCGCCCTGCTGAATCAGCAGCTCTTTTAATTTTTTAAAAGGGAAGCGGCCACCCAACGAGTGCCGGGCGGTCGCTTGTCTTCTCCCCAAATAGATGCTGCGCGCCAAGCGCACAGCGAGTGCTTCTTTTTTCATCGGAATCTATTATATACCGAATCTGCTTGGGAAGTCAATATTTATCGCAATAAATAATACTTTACTTATTCTATGCCCTGTCAGCGCGCATTTCTTTTCTGCTCGGGCGAGATCTCGGCGTGTGGGCAGACTATCTCGTCGATGATTTCATGCGGAGCCGCCCAGCGCACGGCATTTGTCAGTATCTGCTGAACCTGCGGGATGTAGTAGGTGGGGTTGCCCTCGTGACCGGGCTGGAAATAGAACACCCTGCCGCGCCCTCTGTTCCAGCAGCAGCCGGAGCGGAACACGTCTCCGCCGGAGAACCAGCCGAGGAAAACAAGCTCGTCGGGCTCGGGAATGTCGAAGCGCTCGCCGTACATCTCCTCAACGGGAATTTCAAAATATTCGTCGAGCCCCTTTGCTATCGGGTGCGCGGGGTTGACTGTCCAGACGCGCTCGAAATCGCCGTCGCGCCAGTGCAGGGCGCAGGAGGTGCCCATGAGACGCTTGAACGGCTTTGAAAAATGCGCGGAGTGCAGTGCTATGAAGCCCATGCCGCGCAGAACTCTGTCATGCACGCGCTCAACAAGCTCGTCGGGCACTTCGTCGTGCGCCTTGTGTCCCCACCAGATGAGCACATCGGTGTTTTCGAGCACTTCGGGCGGCAGGCCGCAGTCGGGCTCGCGGAGAGTCGCGGTGCGAACCTCCATGTCCTCCTGCGCGCCGAGAAAGCTCTTCAGCTGACCGTGGATGCCCTCGGGGTAGACGGCTGCCACTTCGCGCGATTCGGCCTCGTGAACGCCCTCGTTCCAGACGGTAACTCTTATCATTTTATCATTTCCTTCCTTTTGGATTTATATTAACTCAAGTATATATTTTTGCCGGCTTTCTGTCAACGGGTTTTCTCCCGTATTGCAAAATCGCCCGCCGTTTGATATACTTTAATAAAGCTTTTTCGAGGTGATATTTTGCTTCTTAACAAAAATGACGACATTGAACTTCATATAGATTCAGTTTCGCTGACCGGCAGCGGCGTCGGCAGATACAACGGGCTCGCCGTCTTTGTTCCCGCGACAGCGCCGGGTGATTTTATAAAAGCGCATATAATCAAGGCGAAAAAGAGCTACGCCGTCGGCAAGTGCATAAAAATAACGGAGCCGTCGCCCGACAGGACGGAAAACGACTGCCCGGCATATCCCGGCTGCGGCGGCTGCTCGTTCCGCCACATGAGCTATGGCGCGGAGCTAAAGCTCAAGGCGGATGCCGTGCGCGACGCATTCTCCCGCATCGGCGGACTCAATGTTGATTTAAAGCCGATAATCGGCGCGGAGTCCCCCGACGGCTACCGCAACAAGGCGCAGTACCCGGTGGGGCGCGAAAACGGGAAATTAAAAATCGGCTTCTACTCCCGCCGCTCACACAGGATAGTCGATTGCCGCGCGTGCCGCCTCGCGCCGCCCGAGTTTGAAAAAATACTCGGTATAACGGCGGAGTGGATAGAGAAATACAATATTTCCGTCTATGATGAAATAAGCAAAAGCGGAGCGCTGAGGCACATCTATCTAAGAAAAGCGTTTGCGACGGGCGAGATAATGCTCTGCCTCGTCAGCGCGCAGGAGAATCTGCCGAATACAGACGCGCTTCTTGACGCGCTCAAAAGCGAAGAGAGCATAAAGAGCGTGCTGATAAACATAAACTCCGACGACACGAACGCCGTGCTCGGAGACAGGTGCATTTGTCTTTTCGGCGACGGCTGCATAACCGACATTCTCTGCGGGGTAAAGGTGAGGATATCGCCGCTGTCGTTCTATCAGGTCAACCGCGCCCAGGCGGAGCGCCTCTATAAAAAGGCCGCCGAATACGCCGGAGCGGAAAAAATAAAGCTCCTGCTCGACCTCTACTGCGGCGCGGGCACGATAGGGCTTTCCATGGCGGACAGGGCGGAGGAGCTAATCGGCATAGAGACGGTGGCGCCCGCTGTTGAGGACGCGAAGAAGAACGCCGCCGCAAACGGAATAGAGAACGCGCGATTTATTTGCGCGGATGCGGGTGAAGCCGCGGAAAAGCTTCTCGCCGAGGGCAAGCGCCCCGAGGTGATAATCCTCGACCCGCCGCGCAAGGGCTGCTCGGAGCAGACGGTAAGAGCCGCCGCAAAAATGGCTCCCGACAGGATAGTATACGTCTCCTGCGACCCGGCCACGCTCGCACGCGACTGCGCCGCGTTCAAGGAGCTTGGATATGAAGTCGAAGAAGCGACCCCCGTCGATCTGTTCCCGAGGACAGCGCATGTGGAGACGGTATGTTTGTTGTCCAAACTCCAAAGTAAGGAACATATCGAGATTGAAGTGAAGATGGACGAGTTAGATTTGACCGCTACGGAGAAAAAGGCAACCTATGAGGAAATCAAAGCGTATGTTCTGGAACATAATGGCTTGAAGGTCAGCCATCTCTATATCGCACAGGTGAAGCAGAAATACGGCATCATTGAGCGTGAGAACTACAATAAGCCGAAATCCGAAAACGCCAAGCCGCCCCAATGCCCACCGGAGAAGGAAAAGGCGATTATGCATGCGTTGAGATACTTTGGAATGCTGCCTAACAAAAGCTGAAACACTGCTAAAATAAATCTTTTGTGAAGTGTTAAAAGAGAGGAATGCAGAATGAATAAACAAGATGAACTATATTTTGCAGCATTATCAAAGGATAGAGCAGAAAGTGCAGACATGCTTGAAAAACCATCTATGCGTGGCATCAAAAACAGCGTAGTTGAAAAGTATTCGGACCAAGCCCACTTTATCTATGAGTTGTTACAGAACGCAGATGACGCAAAAGCCACAACTGCAAGATTTGTACTGGAACCGAATAGACTGATTTTTGCACATAATGGCACAAGGCATTTTTCTGTTTCTGATCCTGCAAAAGAGGAAGAAGATTCAGCTTCTGGTCGCTTGGGGGATATCAACGCCATTACGTCGATAGCGAATTCAAATAAGACGGAGGCGTCTATTGGTAAATTCGGCGTTGGTTTTAAGGCTGTGTTTCAGTATACCTCTACACCGCATATTTATGACCCAGAATTTCGTTTCAGAATAGATAGATTCATTGTTCCAACTCCGATAGACGGCGATTTTCCTGGACGTAGGAAAGATGAAACGCTCTTTGTATTCCCATTTGATCATCCTGAAAGAAAAGCAGAAGAGGCTTATGGAGACATCTCCGATAAATTGAGAAATCTCTCGTTCCCTCTGCTGTTTCTGTCTGGACTAAAAGAAATCGAATTTGAGTTCGGCAATGCGATCGGCTTATACGGGAAAAATATCGAAAAGATTTTTACCTATGACGATACAATCGCAGAGCGTATTTGTTTGACACAAAATGCTGGCGATGAGTTGTATGATGAAAATCTTTGGCTTTTCTCTCGGCTGGATGATTGCCAGAGACGTTATTCTGTTGGCTTTTTCATGGATTCCGATGGGCATTTGAAGCCTGTCAACGAGCCAGCATTTTGCTTTTTCCCTACGAAGGAGGTTACAGGACTAAACTTTATCCTTCACGCCCCCTTCCTGCTCACTGATAGCCGTGAGGGTATTCGCGCCGGTGTAGCGCATAACGATAAGATGATACAGCGTCTTTCGGAACTTGCTGCTGATTCTTTTGAATATCTACGGGACATCGGCGAGGAAACATCTATACGTCTGATTGAGGACAATATTGTAACAATTATCCCCGTAGACAAGGAAAAATTCAGTGAACCTTTAGATAAGCGCAAGGTTTCCTTTTTGCCCTTTTATCAAACAATCAAGGAAAAATTTGAAAAAGCGGACTTGCTACCTTCAATAGAAGGGTATATATCTTCGAAAGATGCTTATTGGGCAGCAGTGCCCCAATTGCCTCAATTGTTCTCAAATGCCCAATTGGCGGATATTTCTGATAACGAAAATGCGCACTGGGTTTTCACGACATTAGGTCGAGATGAAACGCAACGAAACAACAAAGCACTCTATTCCTATGTTGATTCTTTGGTACGCACGAATATCAATGAAGATGTAATTATCGGTGGCCGTTCCAGAGATTTTGTCTATATTCGAGGTGCTAGGCAATATCTCGAAAACATCAAGGGTATCACTGCAGAATTTATTGAAGCACAACCCTTTGAATGGCTGCATGGCTTCTATAAGTGGCTGTCCGAAACAAAACATAGAAAAGAAATCTCTGTAACCAAGCCTGTTTTCTTAGATCAGAACGGCAATGCTGTAGCGGCGTTTGATGATAATGATCAACTTATCCTGTTCCTACCAGTAAAAGATATTGAAGGATATACGGTTGTCCATCCAGAACTTCTCAAAAATCCAGAAACAAAGCAGTTTGTAATTGATATCGGAATAAAGCAGCCCTCCCTCAAAGATCAAATCTATAATATAATCCTTCCTCAGTATAGAAAAGGAGGAGAAATAGACACTGATCCGCACTTCATGCTGTTCTTTAAGTATTACTGTAAATGCTCAAATGACGAAGTGGACGAGTTCATCGAGTTAATCAAGGATTGCGAGTTTCTCACCTATTATAACGAAGGTGACACGCAACCATATCGTGGCAGTGCAGATTCTATGTATCTCCCCACAAAGGAATTAACAGAATATTTTGAGACCAAGAAGGATGTTCGCTTTCTTGCAATAGAGGAATACCGGGAACTCCTGAAGCCAACAAACGAAAAACAGCTAATATCCTTCCTGACAGAATTGGGAATCAAGAAAGAAATCTCTATTGTATCTCATAATATAGACTACTATTCTTCCGGAAGAAATGACCTCCCGTACCATCGATCTACAAGGGGAATTACATATGAGGAAACGGTCATTGAAGGTTGCAAAGAAATCGTAGAATACATTCATGATAACGATGATACCGAAAAATCCATTGTTCTGTGGAACAGCTTATTGAGAATTATTGAAACATATTGTAACCAGTGGCGTACTTTGGATGATGTTCTTCGAGGAACGGTTAGGTACTTTTATTATTCACCGCAATATGATAGCTTTATATCTTCCGATGTAAAACTACTTAGAGAAAGTGCATGGATTAAAAGTAGCAATGGAAGCTTTGTTTCACCAGATGATCTCTATTTGGATGAACTTTCAGATGTTTATGATACAACATCTGAATATGCCGCTCAACTGTTGAACTTCCTTGGTATAACGGAAAAAGACTCATCTGAGGATATCGAGGATGAGGGGGATGACAGTAATCTCACTGATGCTCAAAGGGAAAAAATAGCCCTTGCAGATAAGTTGAGAGAATATGGCATCGAGGACGAAGTCGATTTGGTAGAGTTTCAAGAGTTTCGCCGTCAGAAAGAAGCGGCGAAAAAGGCTGCGGAACAGAGTCGTGGTGATAGTCATATAGAGTCAACTCATTTCGGAAATTGCGATTCCACTGACGATTTGGACCATTTATTCGATGATGGTGACGATTACGATGCACCAGATGAAGAGTCCGCCTCTAAACCTCTTGAAAAAGGAGCAAGCCACAAAGCAACGGCTAATGTTATAAAGGACATTGTCCGCAGAGCAAAAGACAAGTCTACCAATCCAGCATCAGCAACTATGGAAGAGGCCGAGGATACGGATGAGGACGAATTTATGCCCTCTGCGGTTGATTATAGCAAAAAGATTGAACGTGCAAAAGAAAAAAGTGCAGCTGAGATCGACCGTATTGCGTATTTAGAAGGACTCAATAATAAGGCTGTTCAGCTTACGCAAGAAGGAAAATACACAGTGGCTTGGTTCAATACTTTGCTGGAAATGGAGAGCATCAACAGCGGCGAGGTCAACTCGAATAGCAAAGAGGTCTCCATTAGCTTTGCACGAGTCGAGCGTGAGCCGGGCACAAAACGAACCCTTGTACTCAAACATCCAAATCGCTATATTCCTCAGTTTATGGAGGACCTGGCTGATATTCCGTTGGTTCTTCATATGGGTGATCAGAAAAAAACGGTTGCCATTGAGGTTGCTAATATTAAGTCCTACACGTTGCGCGTCAAGCTAAAGAGCGGCGCAGATATCGAGGGAGTTGATCTGTCCTCTGTTACGGCAGCGACAATCGACGCAAAGAGCCCAGCTTTTTTGCTGGAAGAATTGAGAAAACAGTTTGCGGGATTAGGATTACCAGATGACTTCAATATGAAGGACAATCTGTGCGAAAATATTGAGTTCGTATTTGGGCCTCCCGGCACTGGAAAAACAACGCATCTTGCGCGGAATATACTCATGCCCATGATGAGAGATAACCGTGAGTGCAAAGTTCTTGTTCTTACTCCGACCAATAAGTCGGCAGATGTTCTGGTAAAGAGAATCATGGAGGTTTCTGGCGCTGATACATCGTACGCAGAGTGGCTTGTACGCTTTGGCGGAACCAGTGATGAAGAAATTGAGCAAAGCCCAGTATTTAGGGACAAGACATTTGATATCCGCACCCTTGCTAAAAATGTTACAGTCACAACTATTGCGAGGTTCCCATATGATTTCTTTATGCCGCACGGCGCCAGAGTGTTCTTGCACGGAATAAATTGGGACTACATTGTAATTGATGAGGCCTCGATGATTCCTATCGCAAATATTGTGTTTCCACTGTATAAAAAGACCCCCCGCAAGTTTATTATTGCTGGCGATCCGTTCCAAATTGAACCGATCACATCGGTTGACTTGTGGAAAAACGAAAACATTTATACCGTAGTTGAGCTAGATTCTTTTGTGAACCCAAAAACCAAACCGCACCAATATAAGGTCGAACTCTTAACTACACAGTATCGAAGCGTACCTGCCATTGGAGGTATCTTTAGCAATTTTGCATATGGCGGTATCTTGAAACATTATCGTTCTGCAGATAGCCAACGACAGCTTAATGTTGGTAATGACCTTGGAATTGAAACTTTGAATATTATCAAGTACCCTGTAAGCAAATACGAGAGCATTTATCGATCAAAGCGCTTACAGCATAGCAGCTCTTACCAAGTATATTCTGCGCTGTTTACATTTGAGTATGTTTGTTATTTGTCCAGAGCGATTTCAGCAAGCAATCCTGGCAGTTTGTTTAAAATTGGAATAATAGCACCATATCGTGCGCAGGCTGATATGATTGATAAGCTCCTTGCATCAGAGAAGCTGCCGCCGGAAGTCGACATTCATGTAGGGACGATTCACGGTTTTCAAGGAGACGAGTGCGATATCATTTTCGCCGTATTCAATACACCGCCCACAATTTCAAACTCGAAGGAGATGTTTTTGAATAAACTCAATATTATCAATGTTTCCATAAGCCGGGCAAGGGACTACTTGTTTATTGTAATGCCGGATGATAATACGGAAGGCATCTTAAATCTTCGGCTTGTGAAACGAGTTGAAAATCTTATTCGCAGTACAGATGAATGGAATGAGTTTTTGTCACCAAATCTTGAAGATTTGATGTTTGATGATCCTAATTATCTGGAAAATAATGCATTTTCAACGAGCCATCAAAGTGTTAATGTTTATGGTTTGCCTGAAAGACGTTATGAGGTACGTACTGAGGATAATGCGGTTGATGTTCAGATACACAGAGATGCACCCGAAATAATCACATCGTCAGCAACTACACAAACGTTAACAGTATCCGGTGATGATGTCGAGAGCCAAAGGTTACGGCCTACCGGAACAAATAAGTAGCCCTTAGATATCTCTTTATCCAAGGAGTTGCAACGAAGTGCGGTTGTAGTTCAAGTTTCAGGTGCTTATATGGGAAGATATTTCCTGGTTCCTTACAAAGGAAAGCTAAAGAGTTATACGACTAAACCAGCTATCAGTATGTTCATTCCTCAAATCCGCTCTGGAAAAAAGAAAATGATTCCTGTATCTGTGGTTGAAGAAGATCGTATCATTTATGTTTCAAAAGAAAACTACAGGATGTACGAAAAATGGTTGACTTCTCCCAACGGAATCGAGTTGCGAAAGACAACTTTCAACTAATACAATGGATTATGGAAACGCAGGAAGATTGTATGCTATTTTCCTGTGTTGGCACTTTTAAAAAGGAGCCTGTACTAGTTTGTGGTGCAGACTCCTTTTTGCATTTTCTGAGCAGGTATTCCAAACTGCATTTTTACAGTTTGGGTACTCACTGCGAAGAAAATATGGGGTATTCAGAGGGGCGCAATTCCCTTTGACGCTGGGTTTCCAATAGGGGCGCGAGCATCCCTGTTGGCACACGATTTTGCTTGCAAAGTCTAGTGTGTTATACCTTTGCTTCCAGCTGGCGCGGAAAAGGGGTTGGCGGCGTACTCTGCGGTGCGGCAGAGTGTGGCAACAACCGCTTTTTCGCGGCAGTAGGACAGGCGGATTTTGTGACGCGGGTTACGTCACAAACGCAGGATTTTTGAGAAGCAAAATCCGACTGGCCGGAAAAGGAAGGAAAGGTATATAAAGCCCCTCGTCTCGCCGCAGCGTTGCGCGCTAGAACCACCACGGCAACTCCAGCCAGAGGTTGTCCATCGCCTCGTCCTCCAACTTCTTTGCCCTGTTCTCGCTGAGATGAAAATGAATCGCTGTGCCGATCAGCGTGTGCTCGATATCATCTGTGAAACCGAAGCGATACAGAAGATACGTCTGCTCCCGCGGCTCCAGCTTGTCCAGTGCCGCATAAAGCTCCCACAGGTTTTCCGCTTTGATGAAGGCTTGCTCCGGAGGCAGGGCATACGGATCGGCAATCGCCTCAATCCGCAGCAGCCGCTCATCGCTGGGTAGAATCTCATCGAGGTACACTCGCTCAAGGCCAAGGCCTTCCACACCGTCTTTCACTTTTACAGTTGCCATGCGATGCTCGAAAGACATCTGCGCTGTATGTACGAGGTCGAGCATGGCGTTCTTGATGGCAGGTGCGGCATAGGTCAGGAACTTGAGCTTCCGCGCCGGATC
>ERZ772820.1666-NODE-1666-length-16937-cov-6.046499_pt1 | contig 16937 bp, 12 predicted proteins | sample MGYA00511377_ERZ772820 | MGnify/ENA primary metagenome ERZ772820 (study PRJEB29015, sample SAMEA2737684) | human gut metagenome | biome: human gut; feature: human-associated habitat; material: faeces | place: China | collected 2012 ...
TTCCCCGGGGCTTATTCTTACTTTTCTTCCTCTCACGCCCCGGCTTCTTGACTTCTCCGGGGCTTATTCTTACTTTTCTTCCTCTCACGCCCCAACTACCTAGAACCCCAACGGCTTATTTTCTTCTCAGATACCCTTGCAGCCGGTTTCCGTGACTGTCGACGGTTACTGTCAGGGCTCCATAGTCAGTGGTGAGGTACCAGGGGACCTTAGCATCTTCCAGGCGCTGTAGCGTCGCGGCATGGGGATGGCCATAGGAATTGTTACGACCACAGGAGATAATGGCGGCAGCGGGGCCGGCGGCGGCAAGGAACTCAGAACTGGTGGAATAGCCTGAGCCGTGATGCGCTACCTTCAGGATGTCTACCTTGAAGCCCCCTTGTCTCCGTGATTCCCACAACTCCTGCTGTTCTCGCGGTTCCTGCGATTCCTGCAATTTCTGCGCATTCTGCAAAGCCTGTGATTCCTGCGCTACCCGTAACGTCTTCGCTTCCTGTAACGTCTTCAACGTCTGCAATTCCTGTGTCAGCTGCTGCTCCCCTTCGCCTTCCACATCCCCTGTCAGGAGAATGCTTAGCTTCCCGACACCCACGCCGAAGTTTTTCCTTTCACCGGTATCGCCATGACCGGTTCTCTCACCAGTAACTCCGACAGCAAAGCTGCCGTTCTCACCGTAAACTTCGCTAGCAGCTCTTCCGCCCTCTCCACTTGCTTCCATCCCCTCTGCCGCGCCCCACTTCACTGCTTTCGCAAATACCTCCACGTAGAAGCATTCCGAATAGGCATTGGCATCCGCAAGGGTCGTATTCTCCTCCGGGTGCAGACACCGCAGCCGGAGTCGACTATCCCTGATCTCATCGCCACATTTTATGTAACTTACCGGTACTCCGGCATATTCCGCGGCAACAAGCAATTTTTCAAAAGCCTCCCTGCGCTCCGCTTCCGTAATCGCAGGCAGAAACATCTGCTCCACGGTAATTCCCCATTCTCCACCGTTCTCCAGCAGTTCCAATATGCCATTCATATGGTCTTCATCTGGGTGCGATACAAACACACCGCGTAGAGACTGGATTCCCCGGCTCTTGAGATAAGGCTTCAACACATATTCACCGATTTTCCTCCGACTGGTACTGCCGCAGTCAAAAAGATATGCCCCCTGCCCGGTCTCCACCACGATACCGTCTCCCTGTCCCACGTCCAGAAAAGTCACACGGCTTCCCCGATCAAAATTGCCGGTCAGTAAACCAACTATTAATACCAAAATCATTGCGGCTACAATTCGGTACATAACTCCGTTCCTATATTTCATCACTCCCTGCCATGTATACCAAAAATTTACTAAAACATGCCGCCATCTGGTGGGACATATTTCAGAGTACCTGTCAAAATGCTGCATCTTTTTTCTGTTACTCTCTCTTTTTCTACCCCTAACGCTATCATCCACTCCGCGTGTTTCCCTACGCTGCCTTTCTCTTTCAGCGTGGTGTCCGTCTCCATGATTATTTTCCGCCACATAAGCTGCATAAAGTCTTTGCCGCTTCCATTTTTCCGCATAATTCCTGCCAATGATTAACACAAAGAGCCCACTATAATAAACGGCCATCTGCCACTTTGCCGGGCGCCCCACGCACCATACCGCTCCCGGCAGTTCTCCGAACCGTTCGCAGATCCATTCATACCACCACAGGATCAGACAATCCACCGTCCCTGCAATTCCCAGTCCAGGGATCAATGACAGGATTCCCCCTGCCATCACCACACTCATAAAGGGCAACACCAGCAGGTTCAATAATACCGAGTAGACAGGGATCTCATAAAAGAACCAGAGCTGTATGGGCAGCGTAAAAAGAATAACTCCGGCACTGGCGGCAAAACCTCTTTTAAGTGCTGACACCATGCGCCAAAGCCTTTCATACACCACCTTCCGCCAGCCTTCCCGGTACTTGTTCCTCTCGTAAGCGGAATCACCCAGAATATCTGTCACGGTCAGAAGCCATGCCACCACGCCACTGGCCGTTTCCACACCGGCATTATCTTCCCTACCATCCCCGGCAAACACCGGTGTCAACAAGCAGATCCCCAGCACCGCCCCAAAAGACATCAAAAAGCTCACATCCCCAAGCCGCTCCGGTTGCTGCAACACCAGCAATGCCGCCAACAGCCCCACACCTGTCAGCATATCGTAAGTCCTTCCCACGAATATCCCCAACATCTGCAGCAGATACATTCCTATGGCACGGCTGGCGGATACACTCATGCCCACCATCATACCGTACAGAAGCAGTGTCATGGCACCTCCCGCTGCTGCCACTCTGACCGGAGCCCCCAGTCTCTTAAGCAGCCGGTAGCATCCCATCCCAAGCAAAGTAATATGTAGCCCCGAAATGCTTAAGATATGGGCGATCCCATTCCTCTGGTACAGCGCCTTTACCTCCTCATCCAGTTCTTCCTTCTCCCCCAGCAGTAATGTCTGCATAACGGAAGCCTCTTTCTCCGGGAATACCTTTGCCAGTCTGTCGTGTAATCTCCTTCGAAAGGCAAACAACTTTTCTCTCAAAAAGCTATAGTCCTCCTCCGCTGCCAGAACCTGTGCTTTCCGCACTCTGCCACCGATGCCCTTTCCCGCAGAATAGGCCCGCACGTCAAATTCCCCGTGATTGGTCGCAGCATCGAAGTGCGAAAAAAAGCCTTCCAGAACAATATGCTGGCCCAGTCTCAGGCTCTGTACCTCCTGTGTGTTTGTCAACTCACATTGTAATTTTCCAGAATAGGAATATTTTAGATCGTTTTGAATAATAGAAATTGATTTCAGAATAATCGTTTCAGAAGTTCTTGTGTCTATCCGTCCCGTGATCCTCACCGGACTTCCGTCAGGCGGCAGTACGCCGGCATCCCCGGTGTCTGCCCCCGTCAGTATTCTTCCTATGGTGAGCACTATCACGAGACACAAACACGCCATAAAAAGCGGTCGTCTCATTAAGCTCCCTTCCGCAGGCAATCCCGCCTGCCCACAGTCAGGACTGTTCCGACAGTCCAACGCAAAAACAGTCCTGTCCCGCATAAATTCAAAATTTACTGTTCCAAAGTCGTTACATAATCCAGATTCCGTTCAAAAGTGGAATTGCTGAAGGTAGATGGCACTTCGCCGTTGACCAGGATCTGTACTTTATTGATATTATCCAGTTCCACCAGGGAATTCACGATGGAGTAAACTGCTACCTCCGTGGAAACATTGTTCACCACGGTCAGGAAGCTGGAATCCAGATTCACATAGCAGATGCCATCTTTGGTCAGGATATTGATGATCTTGGTCTCCGGATTGATCACCGGGTACAGACCCTCAATCTGTCCGCTGGGTCCCGCGATCAGTTCCTCCACCACGAATCGCTCCAACGGAGTATTGGTGGAATAATGCTTTTCTCTGTAGGCCGCGATCAGCTTATCACCGTCTGCATTGGCAAAATACAGCTTTACCTTCACCAGTTCATAGGTGTTGATCTCGTTACCGTCATTATTGATGAACTGCTCGGCATTCATCCAGCCTACCAATTCCCCTGCATTGTCATATAACTGACTGCCTTCCACGGTAATCGTCACATATTTCACATTGGACAGCTGCGTCAGTGTCCTTACAACGGCCGCCCGCACCAGTACTTCTGTGGTGACCGAAAGTTCGGAATATGCCTTATCCACATTGATCACAAGTTTTCCGTCTTCCACTTCATAATCCAGAACCTGAAATCCCATGTCAAAAGGCGCCTTATATTCCAGCTTTTCCGGGGTGGTGGAGAGAAATGTCATGGTCTCTTCCAACTGTTCCTCCGGTGTCTTGGTGTTCAGATACTGGTCATGAACCTCAACCTTCGTCTCTGCGGTATTTACATAATACACCGATATCTTTTTGCCGGTCTCCGGCTCTCTCGTGCCACAGCCGGTCAGGACTGCCAGCAACATCAGAAGCATACCGGTCAAAACATATTTTTTAACTCTCTTCATAACTACACAATCTTTCTTACAACAGCTCCGTCTAAGAGGCGATATATGTCAGCGGGATCTTCACCAGGAAACAGGAGCCCTGCCCCTCGGTACTCGTCACCGTAAGGGATCCCTTGTGCATCAGGACGGCGCTCTTGGTGATCGCCAGTCCCAGTCCCGTTCCGCCGATCTCTCTGGAATGAGACTTGTCCACACGATAGAATCTCTCGCAGATATGTGCCAGAGCCTCCTCCGGGATACCGATTCCGGAATCACTGACTTCAAAGGTAAAATACTGATGATCCGCATCCAGTATCACCTTCACCCAGCCATGATCCTTATTGTATTTGATGGCATTCTCCACCAGATTCGTCATGATCAGGGTCATCTTGACTTCATCCACCTCTGCCACCACAGGACGGACGCTTTCAAATACCACTTCCACATCCTTCTTCCGGGCGATGGGCCGCAGTCTCTTTAAGATCAGTTCCGTCAGATCATTGATGTTCAACGATACAATATTCAGATCCTGTACCTTTTTATCCATTTTTACCAGTGCCAGCAGATCCGTAATGATCTGGTTCTCTCTGTCAATCTCGGAAGCAATGTCTTCCATGAATTCTCGATACAGCTCCGCCGGTACATTTTCCTGTGCTAGCAGGGAATCCGACAATACCTTGATGGATGTCATGGGTGTTTTCAACTCGTGGGACACATTTGCCACAAATTCCTGTCGGGAATCGTCCAATGCCTTCATCCGCTTCAACAACTGGTTGAACGCATCTACGATATGTACGGTCTCCACATAATCTGGCACAGAGATCGTCTCATCACTGAAGCCTTCCTTTACCGCATTGATGGCCTGTGTGACTCTGTTGAAAGGTCTCGTCAAAGCTCTGGACAGTATGATAGCCAGTGCCAGGATTGCCACCATCATGATCACTTCCAGAATGTACGCCTTACGATTCAGCACTTCCTTGGCATTTACGATACTGTCATTGGAAATGCTGGTCAGCATAACGCCCCGGATGGCATCCGGATTCCTTTTTCCGTTTTCGTCCGTAGTGTTTGCCGTGGTATCCATGATGGGAGTGGTCATTTCTATGTAACCGTGCTCCGGGTCATAATGGGAAATGTTTTCCCCCTGAAAACATTTGATGACCTCCTCGGAAATGATGGTCTTTCCTTCACTGATGCCGTAGGTATCTTTTTCCACCTTGAAATTCTTGTTGATGATCATAACGCGGCCTTCATACAGATTGGACAGCATCTCCAGTTCCGCATTGATGACTTCTCTGGAATTGCCGGTGTCCTCTCTGACACCATGGCTGCTTAAATAATTGTTGCTGATCAGATGATTGGCCAGGATCATCAACTGGTTCTGTACCACTGTGGTCCGCTGTTCCACCGCCAGATCCTCGTAATTGCTCACGATGCCGTGGCGCATGGCAATACAAGGCACCAGGCCGATCACCAGCGTCAGCAGGAAGATCCTCGCCCGCAGACTTCGAAGCGCGATCATGCTCTCCAGCTTTTCCCATATAGTTGCAAAACGTTCTTTATTCCATTTTTTCACAGTATAAAAACCTCAGTTCCGAACCTCTCCACGCCATTCACAAAACCGCACGATAAATCGTGCTCTCCGCTGCTTCGCAGCTACTTTTGTTCATTTGCGTGGCGGTGGCTCTATCCGAGCCACCTTCAAAGATAAGAGAAATGGATTCTTACATGCAAGCATGGCGAATCATTTCCTCTTATCTTTGCCGGTTCTCATAGTCTCACTTATTATTAAAGTAGTACCCGACGCCCCATTTGGTATGCACGTATCTGGGCTCGCTGGGATTGGACTCGATCTTCTCACGCAGTCTCCGGATATGTACATCCACTGTACGCACATCACCGGGATAATCCGTACCCCATACCAGCTTCAACAAATTCTCCCTGCTGTATACCTTGTCGGGATTCAGCATCAGAAGTTCCAGCACTTCGAACTCCTTGGCCGTCAGTCCGATCTCCCTGCCCTGGATGTAGGCTCTTTTGCCGTCACGATCCAGCTTCATATCGCCGCTTTCCAGAATACCGGTGTTCTCTGTGGTTCCTTTTTTCGGCTCCATTCTGCGGAAGATAGCTTTGATCCGGGCTTTCACTTCCAGAATGTTAAAAGGCTTGGTTATGTAATCGTCCGCGCCGTATTCCAGTCCCAGGATCTTATCCATGTCATCACCCTTGGCGGTCAACATGATCACCGGTACATTGGAAAATTCGCGGATCTGCTGGCAGACCTCAAAGCCGGTCAGCTTCGACAGCATGACGTCCAGTAATATGATGTCATATTCCTTGTTATGCGCCATCTGCAATGCTTCCTCACCGTCATAAGCACAATCCACTTCCATGTTGTCCTGTTCCAGACTGAAACGGATTCCCTTCACGATCAGCTTCTCATCATCCACTACCAGCACTTTCTTGCCTGCCATCTTTCCTTAACCTCTCTATCCCTTACTTTTCTCTTCACGGTCCCGGCATAAGCCCTCATTGTACCGTGATCTTATCACACAATTTGTCATACGCGTTCTGTTTGATCCCGGATACCTTCATAATGTCTTCCTTCGTCTGAAAGGCTCCGTTTTGCTCCCGGTAGCGCACAATATCTGCCGCCCGGGAAGCTCCGATCCCCGGCAGCGCACACAATTCCTCCGCAGGTGCCGTGTTGATATTCACAAGTCCCTCCGCCGTCGCTTTTACCTCGGCTTCCAGAGTCTCCGCTTCCTCCAACGTTGGAAAATACAGCTTCTGACCATCCGTCACCGTTTCCGCCAGATTCACATAAAAAGGATCCGCCTCCGCCGTCATACCTCCGACCAGTCGCAGGGCTTCCTCCGCTCTGCTGCCCTCCGGCACTTCCACGACTCCGGGATCCCGCACTGCACCGCAGACATAGACATATATCATCTGCGGTTCAGCCTTTGCCGGTTCCTGCACTGTCACGCTGCTGCCTGCAGGCTCCGCTGCCTGTTCCACCGCTTCCAGTGAGGGAAATTCCGCCACATCTTCTCCGGATGGAATCAGCACAATGGCCTCATCCTTCCTCTGACAGCCGGTCATGAACATCACCAGACTGAAAAACATTCCGATCAAACCTGCATATTTTGTTTTAAAAAACCTTATCGAAAACATCATAGTCCCCTTTCCATTTTCCTGATTCCTTCACAAAATTTCAGGGGATTGCCTCTCTATGCTGTTAACTTTCATTGTACTGGAATCACACGGAATTTACAAGCCGTTTTCGCATTTGTGGTAACGATTCAGAACCCATTCGCAAAATTGCCGCTACGAGGATAGCTCTGGATCATTTCCACTTGAAAATCACAATACCCACAATCGCCACGGCCATGCCGATGGCTTTCCGCCACTCCCAGGGCTGCTTCTCCACACCGAACCATCCGAACAGTTCGATAATATATGCTACAGCAAGCTGAGCGACCACAATAAGCATTACCGCTTTGGCCGGTCCCAGGGCATCCATACTGCGGATCACAGTGTAGGTGATAAAGGCTCCGATGGCCCCTCCCAAAAGCATATATCTGGGCTCCACCTGCGCTATCTTCAAGAAGGAAGTCCGCTCCGTACACAGCCATGCCCCCAGACATACCAGCAATGCTGTAAACTGCACAAATGCACTGGCGGTCCAGATGCCGGTGGATTTCGTCACCTGGGTGTTGAACACTCCCTGGATGCTCATCAGCGCACCGGAAACTAAAGCAATCAAAAAACCGATCATAGGATTCTACCACCTTTTCTTTTTAGTAGTAGTCTATCCTGTGACCGGTTCGTTCATTCATATTTTATTGTAACGGTTTTAGTTCTCTGTACCACCTACCTGTCCGGCTATGGTCTCGTCCAGCTGCTGTACCAGAGTAGTCACGTCGTCACCGTTCCATACCTTGGAAAACAGTACTTCCAGCTGCATCCAGAAATTTCCCGTCTCCAGCATCTTCGGCAATGACACACTGTCCGCATACTCATCGGCAAAGATCATAAGTGCACCGTTGTCTGCATTCTCTGCCGCCTGAAGACTTGCCGGCATTTTGCCGGAGCGTTCATACAGGCCGTCCGCATATCCTTCTGCCAGATACGCTGCGAAGCAGTCCGCCAGTTCCTTGTGTTCCGAATAGCCGTTGATGACTGCCGCTCCCGTAACAGACAAAGATCTGCTCTGCAGTTCGGCGCTGACATCCGGCATACGGGCAATTCCGTAATTAAATGCAAGGCTGCCGTCCGCTTTTGCCTCTTCCAGCCGTTTGACCACATCCGTGGTTCCGATGGTGAACATGGTCTTGCCATCGATAAAGTCCTGGATCACAGAATCATAAGTCACCGTATCGGATTCAATAAAGAAGAACTGGTTCAGTGCCTTGTACACTTCCAGACACTGAATGGTCTCCGGATTATTGATATCAATATCATTTCTGTCATCCCCGGGATCACCGCCTACGATCATGTAGTTGCCTACGATCCAGTAGTTGTAGAAAATATTGTTCACATCCCATTTCATGACACCTTCCACACCTTCCGGTGCATCAAAGGTATCTGCAATATTCAGCAGATCATCCACTGTGGAGGGAAGTGCTTCCGCGAAATACTGCTCTGCCAGCGCATTTACCGCTGCCTCATCCGCTGTCACCTGTTCCGTGGTCTGGTCTTCCGGAAGAGAATCTTCCTCGATGATCTCTTCTCCTTCCCCTATGGGTTCATCATTCTCACTGCTTCCCGCCAGTTCCTTCTCCGCCTGCTGGGTTGCCCAGGTTCGAAGATAATCTTCATTATATACCAACGCACTGGTATCAAAATAAACCGGATAACCGATCAGCTTCTGATCATAGGTTACCGCAGACAGAGCCGCCTGGGGAAAATGGTCTGTATTGCAGATTCCCACGGTGTCAGGCACTTTCGATGCCAGTCCTGCCAGATAAGCCTTTTCCAGAGAGTCGCTGCTCAACAGGTAGATATCCGGTATCTGATCGGAATGCAGGGTCTCCTGATTGATAGCTTCCAGATATTCACTGTCAGAAGTAAGTACGGGAATCACACGAACTCCACTGTTCTGTTCTCCGAAGGATACTGCTGCCGCATTGATATAACCGGACAATGCCTCATCGGAATACCAGCAATAGATTGTCTCCTTTCCTCGAAACAGCTGCAGTCCGCTTCCGCTCTCCTGTGTCTGACTCATCTCCTGCGTACTTCCGTAAACAGCTGCAGCAGCCATGGCGATCACAGCTGCTGTAGCGATAATTCTTTTTTTCAAAAACATAAATTCACCTAAACCTCTTATTCGATACAGGTGTCCAAAATAGCAATCATTTCGTCCACATTTTCCCGGGTAATCACGAGAGGCGGTACGAAGCGGATAATGTCCGCACCGGCATTGATCAGAATTAATCCCTTCTCCAATGCTCTGTTAATAATGTCTCCTACCGGATGGTCAAATACCAGTCCCTGCATCAGTCCCACACCACGGCGTTCTTTGATACAGTCATACTTGTCTGCCAGTTCGTTCAGACGCTGTTCCAGATAGGGAGCCACCTCTCTCACATGTTCTATTATATGGTCCTCTTCGAATAAATCAAGCACTTTTTCCACTGCTGCGCAGGCTAAGGGGTTACCGCCGTAGGTGGTTCCGTGATCTCCCGCTGTCAGAGAATGCTGTGCTACTTTCTCCGTCATCATAAATGCACCTACCGGTACACCGCAGCCCAGTGCCTTGGCAGAAGTCATGATGTCCGGCTTCACGCCGAAACGCTGCCATGCATACATGTAACCGGTACGTCCCATGCCGCACTGGATCTCATCCAGAATCAGCAGGATATCCCGCTCATCGCACAGATCACGAACCTGTTTTAAGAATTCTTCATTAGCGGGACGCAGTCCGCCCTCGCCCTGTACAGTCTCCATAATGATGGCACAGGTCCTGTCTGTCACCTGATCCAGCACACTCTGGAAATCATTCAGTTCTGCAAATTTGATATGTCCGATCATGGGCTGGAACGCCTCACGATACTTGGGGTTGCCCGTTACTGACAAAGCTCCCATGGTTCTGCCGTGGAAGGAGTGATTCATGGCAATGATCTCATGGTCGGTACAGCCATCCTTCAGATACGCATATTTTCTGGCAGCCTTAATGGCACCTTCCACTGCTTCCGCACCGGAATTGGTGAAAAAGACACGATCCATGCCGGATACTTTTTTGATCTTACGAGCCGCCTCGATGGCAGGCACGTTGTAATAATAATTGGAGGTGTGGATCACCTTGTCGATCTGTGCTTTCAGCGCATCGTTGTATGCCTTGTTCTGATAGCCCAGGGCAAATACAGCGATTCCCGCTACGAAATCCAGATATTTTTTCCCATCGGTGTCATACAGATGTACGCCTTCGCCCTTATCCAGAACGATCTGATAACGGTTATAGGTATGCAGCAGGTCTTTTTCCGCCTCTGCAATATATTCTTTCATAGTGTCGCTCATTTTATTTTTCCTCCTCATCGGATACGATCGCAGTTCCGATACCCTGATTGGTGAAGATCTCCAACAACAGGCAGTGTGCCAGACGTCCATCCAGAATATGCACACGGTTTACACCGTTGCGGATCGCAGAAGTACAGTTGTTCAGCTTCGGCAGCATACCACCGCCGATGTAACCGTCGTGGATCAGTCCCTCTGCCTCGGAAGCTGTCAATCTGGAAATAAATGTGGACTTGTCATTGATGTCCTTGTACAATCCCTCGATATCCGTCAGAAATGCCAGTTTCTCCGCATGTACTGCTTTTGCGATAGCGCAGGCCGCATCATCCGCATTGATATTGTAGGTGTGATAATCCTTGTCCAGTCCAATGGGAGCGATGATGGGCAGGTAATCCTTCTCCAGCATGTCAAAGAGAATATCCGGATTCACGCCGGTGATCTCACCCACATACCCGATGTCCTGACCGTCGGAATATTTTTTCTCTACCTGAAGCAGGCCGCCGTCTTTACCGCTGACACCTACTGCTTTCACGCCCAGCTCTTCCACCATGGTCACAAGGCTCTTATTTACCTTGTTCAGTACCATTTCCGCGATCTCCATGGTCTCCTCATCGGTGACACGCAGACCGTTGACGAACTTTGCCTCTTTTCCGACCTTGCCGACCCAGCGGCTGATCTCCTTACCGCCGCCGTGAACGATGATGGGCTTGAAACCTACCAGTTTCAACAGCGTTACGTCCTTGATGACGTTTTTCTGCAGTTCCTCATTGCTCATGGCGCTGCCGCCGTATTTTACCACGATGATCTTACGGTTGAATTTCTGTATGTAAGGAAGCGCCTCGATCAGCACCTCTGCTTTTTTCATTACCTGTTCCATATCTTTTTCCATTTTTATCCTCATTTCCGCAGATACCGTGATCCGCCTGTCATTTATCTTTCCGGTCGTTCTTTTTTAGGAACGATAGTCCGCATTGATCTTCACATAATCATAGCTTAAATCACAGCCCCATGCGGTAGCTTCTGCCTCACCCATATGCATATCCACCAGTGCGGTGACTTCCGGATCGGAGAGGATCTTCGTGGCCTCTTCCTCGCTGTAATCACATGCCACACCATTACCGAAGATATGAATCTTGCCGCTCTTGCTCTCAAAATACAGATCCACATTTTCCGGGTCGAATTTGGCTCCGGAATAACCCAGTGCACAGAGGATACGTCCCCAGTTGGCATCATGTCCGAAGATAGCTGCCTTGGTCAGAGAAGAACAGATCACGGATTTTGCCAGAGTTCTGGCATCTTCCTTGCTGACTGCGTTTATTACTTTGGTCTCGAACAGTGCTGTGGCGCCTTCGCCATCTCCTGCCATTTTCTTTGCCAGGAATGTGGTGATCTCATGCAGTGCCTTGCAGAAGTTGTCGTAATCCTCGCCCTCTGCGGTAATCTCCTCGTTGCCAGCCATACCGTTGGCCAGCACCAGCAGTGTATCATTGGTGGAAGTATCTCCATCCACGGAGATCATGTTGAAGGAATCCACTACATCTGCGCTGACGCACTTCTGCAGCATCTCCTTGGAAATTTTCACATCTGTGGTTACAAAACCTAACATCGTGCACATATTCGGATGGATCATACCGGAACCCTTGCACATACCGCCCAGAGTCACAGTCTTGCCACCGATCTGTGTCTCGATGGCGATCTCTTTGGAAATGGTATCGGTGGTCATAATGGCATGGGCTGCATCGGAGCCAGCCTCCAGAGTATCTGCCTTGGCTGCCACCAGTTTCTCGATGCCAGCGGTGATCTTGTCTACGGGAATCTGCATACCGATGACACCGGTGGATGCAACCAGTACGGCATCGGTGGGCACGCCCAACAGTTCTCCGGCACATTTTGCTTCTGCTTCACAGCAGTCCAGTCCCTGTTTGCCGGTGCAGGCATTGGCGATTCCCGAATTGACTACCACTGCCTGTGCAAATGCAGAATGTTCCACGATCTGCTTATCCCACAGTACAGGAGCCGCCTTTACCACATTGGAGGTAAAAGTACCGGCTACGGTACAAGGTGCCTTACTTACGATCAGTGCCATATCCTTACGATTCTGATATTTAATGGCAGCCTCCACACCTGCTGCCTCAAAGCCTTTTGCTGCGGTCACACCGCCCTGGATCTGTTTCATGTTGGAATAATCTCCTTTCGCTTCCGTTTTATTTATGATGTCTGGATCAAAAGCCCCCGACTTTGATGCCTACGGATTGCTTCGTGCTACGCACTTCCACAATCCTGGCATCTATTTATTAAACGCCGTAATGTTCTCTTCATTCAAAGTAAAGTCGTAGTAGTTCAAGTCTTCCCGCTTTGTCCATCCAATGCATTTCCAGAAAGCGTTTCCGATGTCATTCTGGGTAAAAGCGATCAGGCTGACCTTGTTGATATGTTCCGCTTTCAGAGCATTCATGCAGTGGACGACCATGGCTTTGCCAATGCCAAGTCTTCGGTAATCTTCTCTGACGCATACATGGTACAGACAGCCTCGTCGTCCGTCATGGCCGCAGAGGATGCCGCCCACTACGGCTCCATCCTCCCCGATGGCTACCACACTGGTGCCGGGATTCCGGTTGATAAAACGTTCCACACCTTCTCTGGAATCATCGATGCTCCGGATACCGAAACCGTGAATGGTCATCCAGAGGGCATGCAGACCGTCATAATCTTCTATGGTCATGGGTTTGATCGTAAACTGTTTGTTCATGTATGTATTTTATCCTTTCTAATCCTTTCCGTAGCTGCTTTAAGGGAAGCAGGGAACCAACTCCAGGCCTTCGCTCTCAGGAAGCCCGAACAGCAGGTTCATGTTCTGTACCGCCTGTCCTGCGGCACCCTTTACGAGGTTATCCAGTGCACCCATCATAATGATACGGCCGGTACGCTCATCAATGACAAAATTGATGTCCACGTAGTTGCTGCCTTCCACCCACTTGGTCTCGGGGCAGCTGCCCTTATCCAGCACACGGACGAATTTCTCGTTTGCATAATATTTATCATAGACAGCTTTTACTTCCTCATAGGTAGGAAGTGTACCGTCCGGTTTTCTCTTCAGTGTTGCATACTCGGTTGCCAGAATTCCTCTGTTCATGGGTACGAGGTGCGGGGTAAAATTAATGGTCACCTGGCAGTTGCCCGCATAGCCTAACTGCTCCTCGATCTCGGGGGTATGTCTGTGGCTTGCCACGCCGTAGGCTTTCATGTTCTCGTTCACTTCGCAGAACAGGTTGGGCACCTTGGCGCCTCTTCCTGCACCGGAGGTACCGGACTTGGCATCCACGATCAAGCTGTTCACATCAATCATGCCTTCCTTGACCATGGGATAGGCCGTCAGGATCGAACAGGTAGTGTAGCAGCCGGGGTTGGCTACCAATCTGGTCTTCTCCGTGATCTTGTCACGATTGATCTCGCAGAGTCCGTATACTGCTTCCTCAATGAACTGAGGAGATTTGTGCTCGATGCCGTACCATTTTTCATAGGTGGCCACATCCTTGATCCGGTAATCAGCAGACAGATCCACGATCTTCACCTGAGAGAGAATCTCCTCTGTCAAAAGGCCCGCCAGAAATCCCTGAGGGGTTGCGGTAAAGATCACATCTACCTGCTTCGCCAGTTCTTCCAGATTGTCATCCTTGCAGATATCCTCCACCAGCTGGAACATGTTCTGGTATACCTGATAATACTTCTTATCTATATAGCTTCGGGAACCGTACCATACGATTTTGGCATCCTTGTGATTCAACAGGATACGTACCAGTTCTCCTCCGGCATAACCGGTTGCTCCGATGATTCCTACTCTGATCATTTTTCTACCTCTCTTGTTTATGTCATCGTTTTTTATTTCTGTCGCCGCCATACTTGTGTCAACGAATTGCTTCTGTCGCCGCCATACTTGTGTCAACGAATTGCTTCGCAGCAAGCTGCTCACGCAATTCTGTAAACATTCGGAATCCGCTGATTTGCTACGCAAATCGCTACTTCCTCATGTTTAGCGGGTCACAAGTTCAAAAGCCTTATCATGCAAGCATGAACGGCTTTTCGACCTTTTGACCCTGACACCATGATACCACTTTTTGTCTAAATGTCTACTACTTTTTTCATTTTTATGCACGTTTCTCGGATTGTTGTGTATATTTATGCATATATTCATACTATTTTTATGGTTTTATGCATTATGGTGGAATAATATTCATTCTGTTTTCCGCGTACTTTTCTTTCCTATAAAAATCTGTTACAATAACTATGCTGTACTTTCGTTTGCAGCATATCTATTTTGTGGCTCTTTATGGTCTGTTTTTCCCGGATTCAAAGAGCAGAAATGAGGAAATTATGGCTTTTGACGGCGTTACCATTGCCTGTGTAATATCAGAATTAAAAAAAGAACTCATCGGCGGACGATTATATAAGATCGCCCAGCCGGAAAACGACGAACTGCTGTTGACCATCAAGCAGCCCACCGGACAAAAGAGACTGCTTCTGTCCGCCAGCGCTTCCCTGCCCCTGATCTATCTGACGGAGAGCAACAAACCCAGTCCCATGACGGCCCCAAACTTCTGTATGCTGCTGCGCAAGCACTTACAGAACGGCCGTATCGTGAACATTTCCCAGCCGGGGCTGGAGCGTATCGTGCATATCGATATTGAGCATCTGGATGAAATGGGGGATCTGCGCCACAAGACGCTGGTCATGGAGCTGATGGGCAAACACAGCAACCTGATCTTCTGCAACGATGACAATACCATCATCGACAGTATCAAGCGGGTATCCGCCGCAGTCAGCAGTGTCCGGGAAGTCCTGCCCGGCAAGCCCTACTTCATCGCCCACACCCAGGATAAACTGGATGCTCTGACCTGCGACGAGACTACTTTCCGGGAAACCCTTGCCGCCAAGCCTCAATCGGTCTTCAAGGCAATCTACGGAAGCTTCACCGGTATCTCCCCGGTACTGGCACAGGAACTGTGCCACGAGGCAGGCATCGACGGGGAACGCCCTACAGCGGCATTGACGGCAGAGGATTATCATGCCTTGTACGAAGTTTTTTCCAAAATGGTCACTTCTATCAAGGAAGAAACTTTCTCCCCCTGCATCGCTTACACCGGCACCCGCCCCGTGGAATACGCGGCGGTTCCCCTGACCATGTACAGCACCGGAGCGGATCATCTGGAATCCTACACCTCCATGTCCGCCCTGTTGGAGCATTTTTATGCGGAGAAAAATACCCTGACCAGGATCCGTCAGAAATCTTCTGACCTGCGCCGTATCGTGCAGACCGCTCTGGAACGGGATATTAAAAAATACGATCTGCAGCTGGCCCAGATGAAGGATACGGAGAAGCGGGAAAAATACCGGATCTACGGAGAACTGTTGAATACTTACGGTTACAGTGCAAAGCCCGGTGACAAATCTCTCACGGCGGTAAATTACTATACCAACGAACCGGTGACGATCCCCCTGAATCCTACTCTTTCCGCTACGGAAAATGCGAAGAAATATTTTGACAAATACGGAAAGCTAAAGCGTACTTATGAAGCATTATCCGAATTGACTACTCAGGTAAAAGAAGAGATCGACCACTTGGAGACCATCAGCACGGCCCTGGATATCGCCCTGAAAGAGGAAGATCTGGTGGAGATCAAGGAGGAACTGACCCAGAGCGGCTACATCCGCAGAAAGGGCGGCACAAAAAAAGCGAAGATCACCAGCAAGCCCTTCCATTACCTGAGCAGTGACGGCTTCCATATTTATGTAGGAAAAAATAATTTCCAGAACGATGAACTGACCTTCAAATTCGCCACCGGAAATGACTGGTGGTTCCATGCCAAGGGCATTCCCGGCTCCCATGTGGTGGTAAAGACCGAAGGGAAGGAACTGCCGGACCGGACTTTTGAAGAGGCCGGCCGGCTTGCTGCCTACTATTCTAAGGGCAGGGAGCAGGAAAAGGTGGAGATCGACTATGTCCAGAAAAAACAGGTCAAAAAGCCGGCCGGTGCCAAGCCTGGCTTCGTGGTCTATTATACGAACTACTCTCTGATGATCGACAGTGATATCTCCGGAATTGAAAAGATCAGCGACTGACTTTTGACGATTCCGGCACATCTTATATGGTCGTTACCGTACTATGCATCAGATAGCATATTTTATGCATAAATATACTGTATATTTTTCATTCTATGCATTTATGTGCATATTTTAATTTGTTTTATTCATATTTTTGATTTATTTATGCAACTTTTCTGCTTGCTTTTGCGATTATAATGTTGTATAGTAATTGTCAGAGCGTAACACACGATCCTAACATCTGATGCATTACGGATTGCTTCGTGCTAGAGCATCGCGGTTTCAGGGTTTTTGCCCCTGGCATCATACACACTATAAAACGGAGGATTTTATCATGAAGGAAA
>ERZ772820.1672-NODE-1672-length-16906-cov-3.731589_pt1 | contig 16906 bp, 10 predicted proteins | sample MGYA00511377_ERZ772820 | MGnify/ENA primary metagenome ERZ772820 (study PRJEB29015, sample SAMEA2737684) | human gut metagenome | biome: human gut; feature: human-associated habitat; material: faeces | place: China | collected 2012 ...
GGGCGTGGGCGCTTCCGTCGGTTCCGGCGTAGGCTCCGCCGTCGGCACGGCGGTGGGCTCGCTCGTGGGAAGGGGCGTGGTCTCCGGCGCGGCGCTCGTGCCGCACGCGGAAAGAATGCCGAGTGCCGCGATCAGTACGGCGGCGGCCAGGCGTTTCGTGCTTCTTCTCATGGGCTGCTCTCCTTAGTACAAATTTTCACACATATACGATACTACATTTTTTACTTTCTGTAAAGCGTCGATCAGCAAGGGCACCTGTATTTCCGCCCGGCAGAAGCGCGCGCCCTTGACGATCGGCGCAGCCTCCGGGACGCGGTAAAATCTTTCATAGACTCTTTTCAGCGGCTGACGAGTATGCTATACTTCAGTTATAAGACAAGTATAAAAAAGGGGGGCTTTCTCCTTGGATACATACCGCCCGGAACAGGCTTGGATCGACGGGACGAATTTCGACGCGCAGAAGCTCTTCGGCGCGCGCGCAGAGCCCAACGGCGTATCGTTCTCCGTATGGGCGCCGAACGCGCGGAGCGTTCGCGTGACGGGCGATTTCTGCTCGTGGAGCGACGGTGCGCACTGGCTCAGCCGCGGCGATCTCGGCGTATGGCGCGGCTTTGTGCCGGGCGCGTGCGCCGGACAGCTCTATAAGTACATTATCGAGGGCGCGGACGGCTCCGTTGTATGGAAGGCCGATCCCTTCGCGCTCGCGGCCGAGGTGCGCCCCGGCACCGCCTCGCGCATCCACACGCTCTCCTATAACTGGACGGACGGCGAATGGATGGCCAACCGCCGCGCGCTCGGCGGGCCGCGGAATATTTATGAAGTCCACGCCGGTTCGTGGCGGCGGCATCCGGACGGGAGCTTTTATACCTGGTATGAGCTCGCCGATTCGCTCGTGCCGTACACCAGGGACATGGGCTACACGCATCTCGAGCTTCTGCCCGTGACGGAGCACCCGTTCGACGGCAGCTGGGGCTATCAGGCGACGGGCTTTTTCGCTGCCACGTCCCGCTTCGGCGAGCCGGAGGGTCTGATGCATCTCATCGACGAGTGCCACCGCGCCGGGATCGGCGTCATTCTCGACTGGGTGCCGGGGCATTTCTGCCGCGACACGCACGGTCTCGGCCGTTTTGACGGCACGGCGCTCTATGAATCCGGCGACATGCCCGGCTGGGGCACCTATAAATTCAACTACGCGCGCAACGAGGTGCGCTCGTTCCTCATAAGCTCGGCGCTTTTCTGGCTGGAAGAGTACCACGCCGACGCGCTGCGCGTGGACGGCGTGAGCAGCATGCTCTACCTGAACTTCGGCGTGGACGATCCCGCGCGGAAAAAGTATAACGAGCGCGGCGGCGAGGAGGATCTCGCGGCGGTGGCGTTTTTGCAGACGCTCAACACCGTCATCGGCAAGCGCGTCCCCGGCGCGGCGACGTATGCCGAGGAGAGCTCGGCATGGCCGCTCGTGACGTATCCGCCGGAGAAGGGCGGGCTCGGCTTCCATTATAAATGGGATATGGGCTGGATGAACGACACGCTCCGGTATATGTCCATCGACTTTGACGGCCGCAGATACAATCACGGCCTTCTGACGTTCTCGATGATGTACGCCTTCAGCGAGAACTACATTCTCCCGCTCAGCCACGACGAGGTCGTACACGGCAAGCGCTCGCTCATCGGGCGGATGCCGGGCGACTGGTGGCGGCAGTTTGCGGGCGCGCGGCTGCTGCCGCTGTATGCGGCGTGCCACCCCGGCGGGATGCTCAGCTTCATGGGCAACGAGTTCGCGCAGTTCATCGAGTGGCGCGATTACGAAGAGCTTGAATGGTTCCTTTTGCAGAACGCGACGCACGCGGGCGTGAAGGCGTTCATCCGCGAGCTGAACCATGTTTACCGCGCGGAAAAAGCGCTCTGGGAGATCGACAACAGCTGGGACGGCTTTGACTGGATCGACGCGGACAACAACGAGCAGGGCATCCTCTCGTTCGTCCGCAAAGCGAAGGACGGTTCCGCTATCCTCTGTGTGCTGAACTTCCGTCCCGAATCGCATGAGAGCTTCTGTCTCGGCGTGCCGCTCGCGGGCGCGTGGCAGGAGATTTTGTCCTCGGATGATACGCGCTTCGGCGGCAGCGGAAAGACGAACCCGCGCCGTCTGCATACAAAGAAAATCCCCTCGCACGGGCGCGATGCGTCGCTCGTGCTCACCGTGCCGCCGCTCGGCGGAACGCTCATCAAATACATAGGAGAAACGACCCATGCCCGGAAGAGAAGAGTTTAAGAGAGAATATCTGGAGAGCATCGCCGAGACCTGCTCAAAGCCGTTTGCTGAGTGCTCGCGCATGGAGCGCTATACCGCGCTCGCGGCGATGATCCGCGAATGCTGCTCGGGCGTGCGCGCCGAAACGCTGCGCCGCCGCGCCGCCGCCGGAGAAAAGATTGTCTATTACTTCTCGATGGAATTTCTCGTCGGACGGCTGCTTGAAAACTATCTCATCCAGCTCGGCATCCGTGACATGACCGCCGACATTCTCGCCGAGCTCGGCGAGGATCTGGACGCGCTGCTCGAATGCGAACGCGACCCCGGTCTCGGCAACGGCGGTCTGGGCCGTCTCGCGGCGTGCTATCTCGATTCGCTCGCGGCGGAGGACGTGCCGTGCGTCGGCATGGGCCTTCGCTACCGTTACGGTCTTTTCCGCCAGCGCATCCGCTCCGGCTGCCAGACCGAGGAGCCGGACGACTGGCTCTCGGACGGCTACCCGTGGGAGACCGCGGTGCCGAGCGAAGCCGTGGAGGTCCGCTTCGGCGGCACCGTGGACCGGCGCGAGGAGAACGGCCGCATGGTGTATGAGCTGCGCGATTACCGCAGCGTTCTCGCCACGCCTTACGACGTGCCCATCCTCGGCTACGGCGCGCACGCGGTGAACAATCTCCGTCTCTGGCGCGCGGGCCCGGTGCACAAGCAGCTCGATCTCGACGCCTTCAACGCCGGAGACTATTCCCGCGCGCAGAAGGCCAACAACGACGCCGAGGCGATCACCTGCCTTCTCTACCCCGACGACAACACCCCCGCCGGGCAGCAGCTGCGTCTCCTGCAGGAATATTTCTTCGTCTGCGCCGGGCTGCAGAGCATGCTGTGCACGTTCCGCGCCACGCATCTTCCCTGGGACAAGCTGCCCGAGCGCGTCGCCATTCACACGAACGACACCCACCCCGCGCTCTGCGTGCCGGAGCTGATGCGCCTTTTGATGGACGGCGAAGGTCTCTCGTGGGAGGAAGCGTGGGACATCACCTGCCGCACGATCTCCTACACGAACCACACCGTCATGCCGGAAGCGCTCGAAAAGTGGCCGGTGTCGCTCATGCGCTCTCTTCTGCCCCGCCAGTTCCAGATCATCGAGGAGATCGACCGCCGCTGGCGCGAGAGCTTTGACCAGTCCGTTCCCGGCTGGCACGACCGTCAGCAGGCGACCGCCGTCATCGGCGGAGGCTTCGTGCGCATGGCGAATCTCTCCGTGATCGGCGGCCACTCGGTGAACGGCGTGGCGAAGCTCCATACGGAGATTTTGAAAAACACCGTCCTGCGCGATTTTTACGCCATCTCCCCGGAGAAGTTCAACAATAAGACGAACGGCGTTTCGCACCGCCGCTTCCTTTTGCAGTCGAACCCCGGCCTCTCGCGCTACATCGCCGAGCGCGTCGGCGACGGCTGGGTCGAGCAGCCGGAAAAGCTCGAAGGGCTTCTCGCCTATGCGGACGATACCGAGTCGCTGCGCGAGCTTGCCAAGGTGAAGCTCGCGGCGAAAAAGAACCTCTGCGATTATATCGCGCGCGACTTCGGCATTGCGTGCAACCCAGACGGCGTCATCGACGTGCAGGTCAAGCGCATCCACGCCTACAAGCGTCAGCTCCTGAACGCCTTTAAGATCCTCGCGCTCTACGACCGGCTCAAGGACGATCCTTACGCGAAGGTCCCGGCGAGCACGTTCGTTTTTGCCGGCAAAGCCGCGCACAGCTACGCCTTTGCCAAGGAGAGCATCCGCTTCGTGTGCGCCGTGGCCGATCTCGTGAACGCCGACCCGGTGGTGAGCCGCCGGATGAAGGTCGTGTTCATGGAAAACTTCGGCGTCACCATGGGGCAGCGCATCTACCCCGCCGCCGACATTTCCGAGCAGATCTCCACCGCCGGAAAGGAAGCGAGCGGCACCGGCTGCATGAAGTTTATGATGAACGGCGCCGTGACGCTCGGTACGCTCGACGGCGCGAACGTAGAAATCCTTGAGCGCGTCGGCGCGGAGAACATTTCGATCTTCGGCCTTACGAGCGAGGAGACCGAGCGCTTCACCACGCAGGGCGGCTACAACGCCCGTGAATGCGCCGAGAGCGATCCGGTACTCGCGCGCGTGCTCGCCCACCTCACGGACGGCTCGCTCGGCAGCAAGTTCTGGGATCTTGAGGACGCGCTGCTCAAATATAACGACGAGTTCTTCGTCCTGCGCGATTTTGCGCCGTATCTCGCGGCGTGGGACGCCCTCGCCGGAGAGACCGGCAATCTCTCCTTCCAGCGCAAGGCGCTCGTGAACATCGCCAAGTCCGGCTGGTTTTCCAGCGACCGCGCCGTCGCCGAGTATGTGAGCGACATCTGGAAGATCCGCTGAAAGCGGGCGGGGCAGAGCCCCGCCCCTACGGGAGCTTCCCGATATCTTCCTGTAGGGGAGGGGCTCTGCTCCTCCCTCCCGGAGAAGCCCTTTTATTCCCCCGTTTGTTAAGTCCATTACGATATACTTAGGGAGGTACTTGTCCATGCGAAAAAAAGAATGCGTAGCCATGCTTCTGGCGGGAGGCCAGGGCAGCCGTCTGGGTGTTCTGACGGAGAAGATCGCCAAGCCCGCCGTTTCGTTCGGCGGGAAATACCGCATGATCGATTTTTCCCTTTCCAATTGCGTCAACTCCGGCATTGACACCGTCGGCGTGCTGATCCAGTATAAGCCGTCGCTGCTCAACCGGTATCTCGGCACGGGCGCGGCGTGGGATCTGGACGCGGCCTGGGGCGGCGTGCACATTCTCCCGCCGTATGCCACGCAGACCGGCGGCGAATGGTATGAAGGCACCGCCGACGCGATTTACCACAACATCGACTTTCTCGACGGCTACGACCCCGAGTATGTCATCATCCTCTCCGGCGACCATCTCTACCAGATGGACTATAACCTGATGCTCGACTTCCACAAGCTCATGGGCGCGGATCTCACCGTTGCGGTCAAGACCGTGCCGTGGGAGGAGGCCAGCCGCTTCGGCATCATGTCCGTCGATCAGGACATGCGCATCACGCGCTTTGCCGAAAAGCCGAAGCAGCCGGAGAGCAATCTCGCCTCCATGGGCATTTACATTTTCACTTGGCCGGTGCTGCGCGCAGCGCTGCTCGCCGACCACGCCGATCCCGAAAGCGACAAGGACTTCGGCAAGAACATCATCCCGACGCTGCTCGGCCAGGGCAAAAACCTATTCGCCTATCAGTTCTCCGGCTACTGGAAGGACGTCGGCACAATCCCGAGCTACTACTCCACGCAGATGGAGCTGCTCGGCGAAAACGCCGAGTTCCGTCTGCACGACACGCGCATGCACATCCTCTCCAACTTCAACGAGCACCCCTCCCACTTCATCGGCGGGGATGGCCGCGTGGAGCACAGCATGATCTGCAACGGCTGCGAGATCTACGGCGAGGTATACAATTCCATCCTCTCCCCCGGCGTCACGGTGGAAAAGGGCGCGGTGGTGCGCGACTCCATCCTGCTTCCGGAATCGACCGTCGGCGCGGGCGCGTGCGTCGAGCGCACGATCCTCAACGAAAACGCCTCCATCGCCGCCGATACGGTCATCGGAGCGCCGGGCAAGATCACCGTCATCGGCGAGAACGCCGTGATGGAAGTGGACGTTTAATTTAAGGGAGGGAACACTATGAACCGCACGATCGGCCTTATTTCCACCAACTATTCCGTCCCCGGCTTCGGCTCCGTTACCGAGGTGCGCCCGGCAGCGAGCATTCCGTTCGGCGGGCGCTACCGCCTGCTCGACTTTGCTTTGAGCAACATGGTGAACTCCCGCATCCAGACGGTGGGACTCGTCACGCCGTATTTCTACCGCAGCATCATGGATCACGTCGGCGCGGGCAAGCCGTGGGACCTCTCCCGCAAGGAGGGCGGTCTTTACATTCTGCCCGGCACGGTGTTCGGCTTCCACGAAGAGAACGCCCGTTTTCTCTTCCGCGATCTGCTGCACAATCTGGAATATCTCCGTCAGGGCGACGGCGACTATATCCTCGTCAGCTCCGGCACGCTCGTGGCGAATATCGACTATCAGCCGATGATCACCAAGCACGAGCTGGAGGGCAAGCCCGTCACGCTGCTCTATAAGAAAATGCAGCCGGGCGAGAAGCGCCCGGGGCGCTATCTCACGCTCGACGGCGACACCGTCGCCGGCATCCGGCGCGCGGACGAGGGCGAAAACCTTCTGCTTGACTGCTTCATCGTCGATAAGTCGTTCCTGCTCCGCATGGCGCGCGACTATGCCGCGCTCGACTATATGGATTTTCTTGACATTCTCGCCCACGTTCTGCCGGAGGTCGCCGTCGGCTGCTGCGCTTTTGACGGCTATGTCGCCTTCATGGACGGCATGGAGGACTATTTCCGCGCCAGTCTTGATCTGCTCGACAGCTCCGTCCGCCGCGAGCTCTTCCAGTCCGACCGGCCCATCCGCACCAAGGCGCACGACACGCCGCCCGCGCTCTACGCCCCCGGCTCCGCGGTGAAAAACTCCGTTATGACCGCCGGCAGCATCGTTGAGGGCAGCGTGGAGAACAGCGTGTGCTTCCGCAACGTCCGCATCGAAAAGGGCGCGGTCGTAAAAAACTGCGTGCTGATGGAAAAGTGCGTCGTCAAGGCGGGCGCGCGGCTCGAAAATGTCGTGTGCGATAAAAACGTCACCGTTTCCGAGGACAAGATCGTCTGCGGCACGGCGGAGCATCCCTGCGTGCTGGCGAAAGGCGGCGTTGTATGAAGGAAAAGCTGCGCGTTCTCTTTGCCGCGTTTGAAGCCGCCCCCTTTATGAAGACCGGCGGTCTCGGCGACGTGGCGGCGTCTCTCCCCGGCGCGGTGCAGTGCCCGACGATCGAGATGCGCGTCGTGCTGCCGAAGCTCCGGCAGATCCCCGCCGAGTACCAGAAGAAGATGAAGTTCCTCTGCTCGTTCTATGTCCCGCTCGGCTGGCGCAGCCAGTACTGCGGGCTCTTCGAGCTGCGGCGCGGCGGCGTCACTTGGTATTTCCTCGATAACGAATATTACTTCGGGCGCGACGGCGCTTACGGCTACTTTGACGACGGCGAGCGCATGGCGTTCTTCGCCAAGGCCATCTGCGAATGCTGCCGGTATCTGCCGGACTTTTTCCCGAATATCCTCCACTGCAACGACTGGCACACGGCGCTCGCGCCGGTGTTTCTGCGCGAGCAGTACCGCTACGCCCCCGGCTACAGCGACATCCGCACCGTGTTCACAATCCACAATCTCAAATTCCAGGGGCAGTATAACCCCCACGTCCTCAGCGACATTCTCGGTCTGGACGGCGTGGCCGCGGCGCGCAATCAGCTTCTGCGGGACGACGGAAAGTGCGTCAACTATCTCGCCGGGGCTGTCAGCTACTCCGACCGCGTCACGACCGTCAGCCCGACATACGCCAAGGAGATCTGCACGCCGTATTTCGGCGAGGGACTGCAGGATCTCTTCCTGCGGCGGCACGACATTCTCTCCGGCATCTTAAACGGCATCGACACCGTTTCCTACGATCCCGCAAAGGATAAGGCGCTCGTGCACAACTATACCGACCCCGACGGCAAAGCGGCGAACAAGAAGGCGCTGCAGGAGGAGCTCGGCCTCACCGTCGATAGTGAAGTCCCCCTCTGCGTGTGCGTCAGCCGTTTGACGGAGCAGAAGGGCTTCGATCTTCTCAACGCCGTGGCGGAGGAAATGCTCTCCTGCGCGCAGATCGCCGTGCTCGGCACGGGCGACCGGGCGTATGAGGACTACTACCGCGCGCTGGAGGCCCGGCACCCCGGCCGGTTCAGCGCCCAGATCCGCTTTTCCGAGCCGCTTTCCCGCCGGATGTACGCCGGAGCGGACATTTTCCTCATGCCCTCGCGCTTTGAGCCGTGCGGCCTGAGCCAGATGATCTCCATGCGCTACGGCACCGTACCCATCGTGCGGCAGACCGGCGGACTTGCCGACAGCGTTGAGCCCTACAACCGCTACACCGGCGAGGGCACCGGTTTCGGTTTCCTGAATTTCAATGCCCACGAGCTGCTTTTCACCACGCAGGAGGCGTGCCGCCTGTACACCGAAAGCCCCGTCGCGTGGGGCAATCTCGCCGCGCAGGGCATGGCGAAGGATTTCTCCTGGCGCGCGAGCGCGCTCGAATACCGCAAGCTGTACCGAGGTCTTTTCACATGATCGTACACGAATCCAGAAACAGTGCCTTCCGCCGTCCGTTCGGCGCCGCCGAGACCGGCACGGAGGTATATCTCGCCGCGGAAAAGGCGGGCGCGGCGGACATGACGCTCCGGCTACACCCGTTCACGGGCGAGGATACGCTCCTCCCCATGGCATCCGAGGGCGGCGGGCGGTTTTCCGTCACGGTGACGCTGCCCGAAACGCCGTGCGTGCTCTGGTACTCGTTCCGTACCGGAGACGACGAGACGTGCGCCTGGCAGATCACCGTATACAAAAAAGCCGCCGTCCCCGACTGGTGGAAGGACGGCGTCGTCTATCAGATCTTTCCGGACCGCTTTGCCCGTGAGCGCGACTGGACGCCGCGCGAGCCGGAGGCGCGCCGCGGCACGCACCGCTTTCTCGTGCGCGACTGGGACACGCCGGTGTTCTACCCCCGCGCGGAAAACGGGGACGTATCCTCGTGGCCGTTCTGGGGCGGAACGCTCCGGGGCATCGAGGAAAAGCTGCCGTATCTCGCCTCGCTCGGCGTCACGGTCCTGTACCTGAACCCGATCTTTGAAGCGGCAAGCAACCACCGGTACGACACGGCGGACTACACCCGCGTCGATCCGCTGCTCGGCAGGAAAAAGGATTTTGAATCGCTCTGCGAAGCCGCACGGAAGCGCGGCATCCGCATCGTGCTCGACGGCGTATTCAACCACACCGGCGCGGACAGCGTGTACTTTGACAAGTTCGGCAACTATGGCACGGCGGAAAAATACCGCTCGTGGTTCCGCTTCGGCGATCAGTACCGCCACGGCTACGAATGCTGGTGGGACGTGCCCGATCTCCCGAACGTGGAGGAAAACGATCCCTCGTTCCGGGAATTCCTCTGCGGCGAGGACGGCGTGGTGCGCCGCTGGCTACGGCGCGGCGCTTCCGGCTGGCGGCTGGACGTTGCCGACGAGCTGCCGGACAGTCTCATCCGCGACATCCGCGCGGCGATGAAGGAAGAGAAAGAAGATTCTCTCCTTCTCGGCGAGGTCTGGGAGGACGCCTCCAACAAGGTGAGCTACGGCGCGCTGCGCGAGTATTTCCTCGGCAGCGAGCTGGACGCGACGATGCACTATCCGTTCCGCACCGCGGTGCTGGACTTTCTGCAAGGCAAGATCAACGCGCAGACCGCCTGCGACACGTTCTGGACGATCCAGGAGCATTACCCGAAGGAGAATCTCTATGCCGCGCTCAATCTCATCGGCAGCCACGACCGCGCCCGCGTGCTCACGGTGCTCGGCGGCGATGTGAACGCGCTGAAAATGGCGATGTTCCTCCAGTTTGCTCTGCCGGGCGTGCCGAGCATTTACTATGGCGACGAGGCCGGCATGACCGGCGGCACGGACCCCTACAACCGCGGAAGCTTCCCGTGGGGCAAGGGCAACGCCCCGCTCACGGATTTTGTCCGGAGTCTCACCGCCATGTATCAGGAAACGCCGCTGCTGCGGCGGGGCGAGTGCGAAATGCTGTTCTTCGGCGAGAACGTGCTCGGCTGCCGCCGGTTTGACGAAAGCGGCTCCGTGCTCGCGCTTGTCAACCGCGGAGAAGAAGCCGTTGAATGCTTTGGCGTCACCGTACCGGGAAGGGGGTATATTCTGGAATGAAGCACTACATCATTTCCAAATTCCGCCCCGGAACGCCGTGGCGGGAGTATCTGCCGGAGATCGAGGCGATCTTCGCCCGGACGCTCACGATCGAGGGCGTCCACGGCGTGGACATATTCACCTCCTGCTCCGAGCGGCCGAACCGGTTTGATCTTATGATCTGCATGGACATGGACGCCGCCGCGCTCCCGCTCTACGACGCGAGCGAGCCGCACCGCACCTGGAAAGAAAAGTTCGGCCCCCTGCTCGAGGGCAAGACCATTTTTGACCACGAATAAGCAGCAAAAAGCTCCCTCGGATTGAACCGCACCCCATTTGTTAGACAAGTATGATAAAATACTTGTACTAAGGAATGGGGTGTGGTTCTTCATCGCGGCGGGAGACTTTTCGCTTTTATCCGAAGTATTTGGCGGCATCCTCGGCGGAGACGCCGAAGAAGGCGATGGCCTCGTTCTGCATCCGCGCGGCGCGGCCGGAGACGAAGCCGCGGAGATTCGCCATCTGCGTGGCAAACAACGTGGACGACTTGCCCCAGCGGGCGAGATCGCGCGCGCTCTCCGGCTCGACGATCGCGCGCAGCTCATCAAGCGTTTTCTGCGCGTTCTCGTCCGAGAGCGGGCCGCGCAGCATTTCGCCGAGACGCGTCAGGAACATATCGCGGAACTCTTCGTTGTAACGCAGCGCCGAGGGAATGATGCCGTGGAGCTGGAAGTTGTTGAAGCCGACGCTCATCGAGTCCATGCCCATCATCGTGAGATCCAGGTCCGCGAGACCGTAAATGTACTTCCCGTTTTCGTACTCGGGGCTCGCGTAGAAGCGGACGTTTTCGTATACGTCGATATCGCCCGACCAGCACTCGAGAATCAGCCAGTCAATCATCTCCGGGATGTCCACATGCTCCTGGATGTACGCCCAGCCCTCCGGCGTGCTCAGCGAGTTGTAGCGCGCGTAGTTCAAGATCTCGCTCCACGCGGTCTGACCCTCAAACTCGCCCGTCTGCATATCGACGGTGTCGGCGTCCACGCCCTTGTGCGAGGCGAAGTATTCCGCGCTGTGGTGCTCGCGGATGGCGTAAATGCCCCAGTACTCGCCGTTGAGGAAGAGCGAAACATACCGGTAATTCTGCGCGGGGACATCTGTATAGTCCATGGCGATGCGGGCGAAGAACTCGTCGCGCATGTAGGAGGTGTAGGTATCCTCCACGCTCGCGCGCAGCAGCAGCGAGGAAAAGTCCGTCACGACGCCGTCGCCGAACACGTCATAATTGAGATCCCCGCCGTACCGGACGCGGAATTTGAGCGTGAACGATTTCTTTTCGCTCACGCGGCGGCTCGTGCGGCCGTGCATACGGATGCCGCAGTCGATGGAGAACTCGCCGCCGTCCTCGTACATGGCGACGGTCGCCTCGCGCTCCCACTTCTCGCTCCACGCGCGTTCGTGGTTGGAGTAAATGCCCTGCGCACCGGTGAGATTGTCCGGGTCGGTCACAAGACTGACGACGGGCAGCGTGCTGTTCTCGCGCAGGAAGTACGACCATGTCGCCGGTTTGCCCGGCAGCGCGTCCGCCGGGAAGCTCGCGGCGCGGACGATCGTCGTTTCCGTGATCGTGATGGGAGCGGTATAGGCCGGATCGTCCGCCGTCGGGTCGCTGCCGTCGAGCGTATAGTGCACGTTCTCGCCGGTGAACGTCAGCGTAAGGCTCTCGGCGTCGTCGTACACGCCCGCGGCGATATCGACCGTGGGCTTTGCCGCCACCATGCGGCACCCCGTGCCGTTGTCCGCGCCGCGGCTGCTCTGCGCAAAATAGAAATACCCGTTCTCCCCGTTTAGACGGCCGCAGCTGCCGCCGGCCGGGATATCGCGCAGGAACGCCCAGTCGCAGAGCGTGCCGGAAGCATCGAAGAGATAGAGCTCGTCGCGCTGCGCGCTCAGCCCCACGTTTTCGCACTCGAACACATAGCTTTCGCCGGGCGCAAGCGTCACGGCGGGCAGCGCGTCGAGTGCCGGTTCCTTGAATTTATCCGAGATCGTGTATCCGGAAAGATCGATCGTCTCACCCGACACGTTTTTGAGCTCCACCCAGTCGGGCGAACCCGCCTCATACACGACGATCTCCCACAGCAGAAGCGGCGATGTGCGCGTGTCGGCATCGCAGAAGCCGGCGTAGCCCTCGGCGGTATTTTCAAACCCCGGCGTTGGGAAGTCGGTCACGGCAAAGCTGCCGTCCGGCTGCATCGCGAGCGAGGCGCCCTCCGGCACGGCCTCGATCTTCACGCTGCGGATCTCCGCGCCGTTTCCGGCGGAGAGAATGACCGTGTCGCCGTCGGTGAGCGAGAAGCTCGTGTGAAGCTCGCCCTCGGTGCGGTTCTTGCCGGAGGCGAAAATCACCGCATACTCGCCCGGCGCAAGCGTCAGCGACGGGATCTTCCATTCGTCCGGCACGTCCGGATCGTCCGAGAGATACCAGCCCGCAAGATCGACGCTCGTCTCGCCGAGGTTTGCGATCTCGATCCAGTCGGAGAGGTCGCCGTCGCTGTCGGCGAGCGTACTGCGGTTTTGCGCCATGACCTCGGTGATGTAAATTTCGTCGTTTTCGTAGCCGCCGGAGCGCAGCCACGCCTCATACCCCGCGTCGTCGTTGGAATATCCCGGCGTCGGGCGGTGAGACACCGTCCACTCGCCGTTTTCCTTGGCATAGGCCGTGTTTTTCTCCAGCATCGGCAGCTCCACGCTCTCGCTCTCCGCGCCGGAGGGCGCTGTGAGCACGACCGTTTCCCCGCCCGCGCTCGCCAGCGCAAAGGACGCATATTCCGCGCCCTCCACGCCGGGGGCGCACCATACGATCTTATATTCGCCCGCGCCGAGCATTTCGTCCGGGAAGGCGTACTTCGTTTTGTTCGCGCGGTCCGAGAGCTTGTAGCCGGAGAGAGATACCGGCGAATCCGAGGGGTTATGTACCTCGATCCAGTCGTAGAAATTCCCGTCGGGCGCGGCATAAAGCGTGTTTGAGGACTGGATCTCGCTGAGCTCAAGCGTACCGCCGCTGCGCTGCGCGAGCGCCTCCTGCCACGCCTTTGCGCCCGCTTCGCTGTTCGGGTAGCCGGGCGTCGGCGTATCGGCGGGAATGAGCGCGCCGTCGCTGCCGCGGACAAGCGACTGCCCGCTCCGGCACGCAGCGGTCACGGCGCTGTCGAGCACCGTGCGGTTTTCGTTCATAAGGCACACCGTCTCCCCGCCCGCCTTGCGCAGGGCAAAGGGCGCATAGTCGCCCTCCTCGTCCGGCGAGCACCACACGACAAGATACCCCCGCGCCGGGACGACCGTCCCCGCCGGGAAGCAGTATTTGCCTTTGCCCGTCTCGTCGGAGAGATAGTATCCGCCGATGGAGAAGTCCTTCGAGGACGTGTTTTCGATCTCGATCCAGTCGCAGAGGACACCCTCGCCGTTCGGGCAGGTCTTATTATCGGTCATGACCTCGCTGATGTGGACGCTGTAGCCGCCGTCCCACGCCGGTCGCTGGTTATGGCGCACAATGGCCGTGACCGTGAACGCCGCCGCGGCGAGTATTGCCAGCACGATCAGCCAGAGGACGATCTTCTTTTTTTCTTTTGCGTTTGTCATGGTATTCCCTCCGCTCATTCCTTCAGCCGGGCGTCCGCTGCCGCGCCGCGCAGCCCCGTGAGGCACATGCGGCTGGCGATATCGGAAATCTCCTCGATGGACTGCCGGCGCTCGGAATTGAACCAGCTCTGATACACCGCCACCATGCCGGAAACGGCGTAGTCCATCATCACCGAGATACGCTCCGGCGGCAGATCTATGCGGCTTTCAAAGCGTTCCTGTGCCTTCTGCTGGAGCGTCAGCCGGATCTTATGTGTTAACCCCGCGTTCCGGCTGGACCGGAGCAGCGCGCCGTAAAAATCCATATCGCTGTTGATGATCTCCGTGAGCTTCATGAACACCGCGTACGGGTTCTCGACAAAGTCGATCTCCTGCATCGCCGTATCAAACGTGCGGATGACCTCGTTTTCCAGCTCGTCTACAAGCTCGTATACACCGCGGTAGTTGTTGTAAAACGTCTTACGGTTGATTATCGCGCGCGAGGCGATATCCGTTACGGTGATATCGTCCATGTCCTTTTCGGTCAAAAGCTCCGCGAACGCCGTGTGGATCGCCCGCTTCGTTTTTATGACGCGAAGATCGCTCTTCCGGTTTGCCGGTTCCATCGTACGCCCTCCTTTTCGGGAACAGGATCGGATTCCACATCTTTTTTGCCAAATGTGTAGTAATCCTCATCGGGTGTTTTCTCTGGGACTTCCGCCACGGTTTCGCGCCGGCGTGTCCATTGCCGCGCCGCGGAGGTCTCCTTATTATAATACACAGACGTTACATAAAGCAAGCAGAGGAGAGAAAACCGTGAAAGTTCTGATTTTGAGCTGCGACACGGGCGAGGGCCACAACAGCGCCGCAGCTGCCGTCGCCGGGGCGCTGACGCAAAGGGGCATCGAAAGCCATGTCTTTGACCCGCTCGTGCTCGCGGGAAAGTACGCCGAGCGCTTCGTATCCGGCGCATATACGACAATTATGAAAAAAGCGCCGTCGGCGTTCAACGCGCTCTACCGCGCCGGGGATATTTACAGCTCGACCGGCATCACCTCGCCGGTCTACCACGCAAACGCCCGGTACGCCGCAAATCTGCGCGCATTCATCGAAACGAACGGGTATGACCGCGTGGTATGCACGCACCTCTACCCGATGGAGACGCTGACCGCCATCCGGAAATCGGGAGATTTCACCGTGCCGTGCTACGGCGTGCTGACGGACTACACCTGTATCCCCTTCCTCGCCGAGACCGATCTGGACGGTTATTTCATCGCGCACGAGGATCTGCGCGCCGAGCTTGTGGAAAAGGGCATTCCGTCGGAACGCATCATCGTCACCGGCATCCCGGTGGACGAAAAGTTCGCGCATCACATGGAAAAGGCCGCGGCGCGCAACTATCTTGCCATACCGCAAAATCAGGACGTATTCCTCATTATGAGCGGCGGCATCGGCGTCGGGAACGCGGGCGCGATCTGCGACGAGATTCTCCGGCGGCACAGCGGAGCGTTCACGGTCTATATCCTCGTCGGGCGCAACAGCGATCTCAAGCAGACGCTCGAGGAGAAGTACGCCGGAAACGAGCACGTCCGCATCGTCACGTTTACGAAAAAGGTGAATGTATACATGAACGCCGCCGACGTGATGATCTCCAAGCCCGGCGGACTTACAAGCACCGAGGCGGCGGTAGCGCAGGTCCCGCTCGTGCAGCTTCTCGTATATACCGCGTGCGAAGCGCCGAACATCGCGTTCTTCTCCTCCCACGGTCTTTCGGAGCGCGCGGAAAACGCCGCCGACGCCGCGGAAAAAGCCGTCGCGCTCGTGCGCGACAAGGCGAGAGCCGAAGCCATGCGCGAGGCGCAGCGAAACACCATTGCGCCCGACGCTGCCGATAAAATTGCGGAAAGGATCGTGCTGTCATGACCGGAAACGAAGCTCTTCTCACCTTTGCTCTGATCGCCGGGGGCTTTCTGCTCGGCGGCGTGATGTTCAGCCGCGCACTGCCGAAGCTTTTGACGGGCAAGGATGTGTGCGCGCTGCGCGCCGACAAAAATCCGGGCGCTGCGAACGTGTTTGCCGTGTGCGGCGTGCCGATGGGCCTTTTGTGTCTCACGCTCGATATGTTCAAGGCGTATCTCCCCGTGTCGCTCGCGGCGCAGTATCTCGACACGCAGTCGGTCTGGTTTGCGCTCGCGCTCGCCGCGCCGGTGCTCGGCCATGCCGTCGGCGTATTTAACGGCTTTCACGGCGGCAAATGCATCGCTTCGGCCTTCGGCGCGATGCTCGCGCTCGCGCTCACGGGCGTTTCTCTCAGCGGGCTTCTCCTTCTGGCGGGGCTTTACATCTTCTTCTCCGTCGCCGTGAAGATCCGTCCGCACCGGCTGCGCAGCATACTCGTGTTTGCGCTCTACGGCGTGAGCGCCGCGGTATTCTATTCGCTCCACGGCGAGGGCGCGCTCGCACTCGGCTGCGGCATGATCGCCGTGACCGGAGTGCTGCGTCACACGCGCCGCTTCTGCGTCCCCGAAGACGAAAAGCCGCACATCTCTAATTCTGAGTTTTAATTATTCTAGTATTCTCAACAGGGACGACTCTCTCTGGCAACGTTTTGCGTCAGAGAGAGCCGTCCCCGTTCTTTTTTGAAAACCGTGAGTTTAGATAATCCGCCACACCGGTTTAGGAAAAACCGCACAATCGCTCTGTGAAATACGTTAAAATGCTCTCCGTCAAATATAGGCAGTCTAACGGGATATCAGATCCTTTTAACCCCCGAAAAGACTCCTGCGGTTCAAGCACGTCCGGCAGGGGTTTATTTTCAACTGCGCGGTCTGTATGGTAGCGTTTTTCTGCCATCTGACAACGCACAACGCCCGGAAATTTGATAAGATGAAAGGAATGACCCCAGTGAAAAAACGCGATCGCACACTTGCGCTGCTGCTGATGTTGGCCATGGCGCTGGCGCTGCTCTCCGGCTGCGGAAGCATGGCGCAGGCCCCGGCAGCGGAAGCTCCTATGGAAGCGCCCTCCGCCGAACCGGCGGCAGACGCAGCCGACCTTGTTCTTACAAACGGTACGATCCAGACCATGGTGTCCGAGGACGACACCGCGGAGGCCGTCTCCGTGAAGAACGGCGAGATCGTCTATGTCGGCACCTCCGAAGGAGTCAAGGACTTCATCGGC
>ERZ772820.1679-NODE-1679-length-16847-cov-6.860588_pt1 | contig 16847 bp, 13 predicted proteins | sample MGYA00511377_ERZ772820 | MGnify/ENA primary metagenome ERZ772820 (study PRJEB29015, sample SAMEA2737684) | human gut metagenome | biome: human gut; feature: human-associated habitat; material: faeces | place: China | collected 2012 ...
AGGTTTATTTCGCGTGCAAATAGTGCGCTTGAATTGCGCTTTTTCTCGAAATTTTTGCCCAGCGGGGATGATGTGGATGGTTTGGGCACAATTATGAGGGGATCCTTAATGATATAGTAATCTGCCTACACGTTTGATTTTAAGTAATGCAAACTATTCAATTTGTCTTATGATTGGATGAAGTATAAAGATCCCTTATTTCCTTTCTAATGAAACTTATGTTTGCCTTCTTCATTTCACTCCATGGGTCGGATAGATTGCCGCAGGACAAAACTTCATAACAGAACAACCAATAACGATCCATATCTGTGTCTTTTAGCTCTCTGGCCATTTGATTAAACGGTTTTACCTCCGTTGCCTTTGTATTTCCATGATTTTGCTTCATAAAATAAATCCACGTCATAGTCAGCAGCAAGCAATCGCTAGTGTCTTTTATATATTCCATCCTGTTGGCACGGTTCTCTTTTAACTCATCAAGCCCAAAATTAAAACGAACTGCAAAATAAGTTGAATAGCATAGACTTTCATAATCATTGAGTTTGGTAGCCTCCTGATATATTACATCTGAAAACGCCTTGATATCACATATGTCAACGTTATATGGAGTAAACACATATTCCTCCATCAGAGGTAAAAGATATGGATAGAGTGTAGCCATATGCATAAGACGTTTTGCTGCAAGCTTCTTTCCGTTCTTAGAGAGTTTTGCTCCTTTCAGCTTTTTAATGGCATAATTCATAATAGCAAAATTTCCCGTTTCCTTAGCCGGCGTTAATGCAGTATCAATAAATGCGTTCACTTGTGGATACTCAACCAGTCCTGATACACCAACTTTGGGCAGGTCGTCCAGCTGACGTTTCCAGTTTGCATCTATGCAAGTTGGGAGCTCTACAATCTTGGTTTTTTTATGATTTAACGGCAAATCAAATTTGCGGAGCTCCTGTTCGAGATCCTGTAGAAATCGTTGTGCTTCATCACGGCTGGTAACATAGCAGTCGTAGTCATCAATATGTCTAACATATCGATAGCCTTTATTGTAAAGTTCTTTATCAACGACAGTTAGGATAATCTCTGCCAGTAGATTTGAGGCATGTGGCCCAATAAGGAGTCCGTGTGTTTCGCCATTGCGCATATTAGTACATGCTTTATCAATTCTGTTATAATACAATTCGTCATTCCCGATTTCTTGTTTTGCGATACCTTTTCCAGCTAAAGCCCATGGTATCGAATGCGTATAAACACTGGCAAAGCAAGTAGAAATATCAGCTTGAACGATAAAACGGCATGCTACTTTGCTACTGTCATTGTTTTTCCCAACATTATGAATTAGCAAATCAAGTTCCGGGTTGCCATCTGTTCGCCAGTTTTTATAGTTCATTTCAAAAATACGTTTGCTGTCGTATTCCTTACGAACGTGAATTCGACTGACACGATAATTCTGCCCGTCCGTCTGCTTGTGAAAGTGGGTGCGCAACTGATCCCAGTCATTTTTAAGTTCAGCGCATAGCATTTGATACCTAAAAGGATTTGGAATTCCCATAAGTCGTGGTATGCTAATATTACGCATTACACGAAAAGTAATGTATTCATTACAGTGCTTATTAAGATTAAATTCCTCTGAATGTGTTTTGCAGTAATTGAAGAAAGGAACAGAAGTAAATACGGGTGGGAGTTTTTCAGCAAAGAGCCCATATGCGAGAAGCCCTTCATAGAGTTCATCGGATGATATTTCATCCATAAAGTCTGTATACTTTTTGTCCATGAATATGTTCGCCTCCTAAATTGATTTTTAAGTAACGTAACCAGCAAATAACAGGATATTTGTTAATTACTGGTTGATTGTTTGTGCCGACAGTGCCACGTCTTGACCGCTCTTTTTGCGTTCTGATTGTTGATTACAAAGGTCGTGTCAATATTTTTCGTAATGAGGCTACGATTTTGTCCACTTGTTCCTCATTGTTGTCCATGCCGAGTGTGATGCGAATTGTTCCCCTCGCATACGCTTCTGGCACTGCTATTGCCTTGATTACATGTGACAGCACTGTGTTTTTGGAATTACAAGCTGATCCTGTTGCAACGGCAACCCCCATCAAGTCAAGACGGTGCAGCAGCATTTCCCCATCAACGCCTCTGAAAGAAATGGATATGCTCCCCGGAACGTGTTTCTCAGCGCCGTTCACAATAAAATCCAGAGAGGCGGAATGAAGCCCGCAGATTAACCGATGCCGCAGATTTTCAAGGTATTGCTGCTCATTGTCAATAGACTGCATATGTTCTTGCAGCGCAACTGCCATACCAACAATCGATGCTACGTTTTCTGTTCCGGAACGCATACCCTTTTCCTGTCCACCACCATGCAATAGCGGTTCAAGCGGTGTGCCTTTTTTTAGATAAAGGAAACCGACACCTTTCGGACCGTTAAATTTGTGCGCTGATGCTGATAACATGTCAACATCAATCGTATGCACTTTTACATGCTCATGCCCCATGATTTGAACAGCATCCGTATGAAAAAGTACCCCGTGCTCATGCGCAATGCGACTATACTCCCATACCGGCTCGATTGTGCCGATTTCATTATTGGCATACATGATGGACACTAAAACGGTAGCATCATTGATTACATTCCTTAAATCAGATTCCTTAATTAAACCAGAATGATCAACGGGAAGATACACCACTTCATAGCCCAGCTTTTCAAGGAAGTCACAGGTGTGCAGAATTGCATGATGCTCTATACAGCTTGTAATGATACGCTTACGCTGGCAGGGAAAGCGCAATGCCGTGCCCAATAGTGCCCAATTATCGGATTCCGTTCCACATGATGTGAAGAAAACTTCATCAGGGTTTGCATCAATTGCTTCAGCAATGATTGCCCGGGCATCAGCAATAGCCTTGCGTGGATTTCGCGCAAGGCTATAAAGCGTTGAGGGATTGCCATACTCGTCACACAACCAAGGGCGCATTGCCTCCATGGCCTGATTAGAAAGCATCGTGGTAGCAGCATGGTCAGCGTATATCATCAGAGAATCACCTGCTTATTTACTTATGGGTTATTTCGGGAATGCTCTTGCTAAGAACATCGTATTCCTTGGGATCAATGATGCAAAGCTGCTTGTAGATAATCGAACGCATATCAATGGCCGGTTTCAGACAATACTTTTCAAATTCTTCCCATGAAATATCGTCCTTAGATTGCACATGGGGGAATAATAACTTCAGCAAGGCAGTACATAGTCTTGTGATCGCTGTCATATGTCGCTTATCTGCTTTGGGCGGTGCTGAAATGAGCTCATCCACGATAGATGCGTAGCTTAAATCATCGCGTAAAGCGTGCAGCACTTCAGCAAAATATTCAGTATTGATGGCCCAGCCCTTGGCAATCATTCCGGTTGTCATTCGAGGAATTTCCCATCCGGGAATAAAGCCATGAAAACGGTCTAACGTTGCTGATTCACCGAAAACTTCACTGATATGTTCAACCATGTTCTTGTTGATGTCGAAGCGATCTGCATCAATATTGCCCAGCACAATGACACCGGCATCTGCAGTCAGCATCGCATCAAAACCTTTGATTTCGCCGAACTCCATATAGTGCTTCAATGCCTGCTGAATTTGACCGGGCTGCTCGAAGGTTATTGACTGCACTTCATCAAAACCAACATAGTCGAACCGGGTAAGCAAGCCGCCCACTTTTTTCGCATTGTCATAAATCAAGGATGCACGAGAAACTGTACCGCCGCTGATAAGCCAACCACGTTTGCTGATTTTCTCAAACACATAACTTTTCCCAGTGCCTTTCGGTGCGAGCTCAATCATATTGAGTCGCTTTTCCACAAAAGGCAAAAGCCTGCGCAAAAAGAACAGCTTCGTTTCTTCGCTGACTTCACCATCTTTGTTGCAGTAGCCATCCGGATTATAGTCAACAGCACTAATGATGACGTCAATCCATTCCTGCGTTGTAAATTCTCGCCGCGCTTCTCGGTAAAAATCCAAGTCAATGGAATACGGGCAAAACGGCTTGTAGCCCACCATCGTGATGATGCCCTTCGGCTTCGAAGGTGTTCCTTCCATCGTCCATGAAAGTGAAACAATGCCCCAATTTTCACTTTCGTGCAGAAGCGTTGATTGCCATTCTTCCGCAACATCGAATGCGACAACGCCAGCTGCACCACCGCGAGAACCACCGAAATCAGGCAATTCAAACATGGTTTTCCCGCGCTTGACATCGACGGACACCCGCACTCGTGCCAAGAATTGCACAGTTTCCCCATTCACCATTTGGAACTTATATTGTTCGAAGTCATCTCGATTGGGAATGTACCGTTTGATGTATCGACGAACACTATTGTAGTCAATGCTGCCATCATCATCCGAAAACTTCATGACCAACCAGTCTCGCATGTAAGATGGAATACTGAGGTTGGAGAAATACTGGCTGCGCTGGGGATCTTTAAGCACCACCATATCAGCAAATACTTCTCTGACTTTCTCTTCAAGCATGATAAGCCTCCGTTATAAGAACAAGGTACAGCCTTGTTCCTTGAACTCCTGAATTTTCTCGATTAAATCCTGCTCCGTACAGCCAATATACTCAGCAAGACAGCAAATGCAGTAGAAATCTTCAGTATCCGCATCAATCAGTTTTCGGCTTAAAGCAACTTCGTCTTTCGATAGTTGTTTTCCACAATCGCAGCAGGTTTTCTTCCGCGTCAAGGCAAATCACCATCCCCTCCACCAAGTGCAGAAAGAATCTTAAGCGGTTCGGTAACAACAAGTACACCATCGGCTGCAATAGATGCAGCATAGGTGTTAGGTGCAATGCACGGGAACTCAATTGTCCACTGCTTTTTGTCGGAAGAAGGAGTGCATTTCCCCTCATGGCTCCCCAGCTTGACTTGAAGCGAATGAACAGGACGGCTAAATTTTAGAACAGGTTTTGCCTTCTTCATCATTATCTTAACTTCAGACTTTTGCCATTGAGCAGTTAGCGGCTTTTCCTTTATGCTGTCATAAACAACAACAGGGACTAACATTTCTTCCGGGGTTGCACCACCGTGTACCTCACCGTAGATTGCATTTTCATCGTCAGCGCCAGCTGCAAAGCCGGATTGCGTGAAATGATCATAATTGGTAAACACAAGGTACTGGCAACCAGCACTATCTTTGGCAATTGTCTGATATGTCTGTGCAATTGCTGGCGCGGTTAATTTGCAATAGCGGCCATGACTGCATGCAGTTGCACCTTGCGGCGGATTCATTCCATCAGATTTATGGAAAAAACGTGCTGCCAAACGACTTGTGCCGTGATCACCGGTAATAATTACGCGATGATATGACGCAAGAAGTTCGTCAACCCTTGCGGCAAGGCTGCCCACAAAAGAAATCTGTTCTTCTATGCAGGCATAGTAATCCGGAACATCAACGACTCCCTTATGCGCCAATTTGTCCAAACGATCCAGTTTCATATGCGGCGCATTCATCTGCTTCCACTGCTCATTAAAACAGGTTTCAGTTGGGAGCGTTGCCTGTGCAATTGAAATGCTGGCAATCTTGCCATTATGATTCTGTTCAAGCGACCAAGCAAGCAGTGGAAGCCATTCTGCGCCCAGTGCATCAATCCACAAGACAATGCAATCGTCTGTTACCGATTCGCTAAGGAGCGCATATCGATAATCGTAAGAATCAGTCCGAATGCCAGAGAAATAGAGCTCTTCATCTGTTGGCAAAGAATTTTCAAGTTTATGGGATTTGTAGAGTGCAAAATATCTGCTCAAATCAGAATCATATGTTTTACCACCGAGGTATGCATAAAGCGCCGGATATGTCTTTTCAAGGAGTTCACAGTTTCGTACTTGATTTGCATCCTCGCGCATCCATTTACCAATCATGTGAAGCAAATATACTTTCTCTTCTTTACTTCCACCTGATAAGAACTTAAGCCGTTCTTCATACACAGCAATCTTATCCAATTCGCTGAAAAAGATACTATCTTTTTGCAGTTTCATAGCTGAAACGAGATGCTGACTATCGTTATCCCATTCGGGATGAGAAGAGCGAAGATGAAAAATATCATGTAGTACATGCTCGGGAATATCTTGTAGATTGGTACTGGCCTGAATGCAGTGATAGAGATAACTGTTCTCTGGGTGACGTTTGACCCAAAGAGATACCAGTTGCTTTTGTCCTTCTGAAAGCACAGTCCATTTACTCATGGCATCAATTTCACGAAATGCTGCCATATTAAGCGCAGATAAAATAGCGTCATCCAGTGTTTTCCCCGCCAACGAATATTCGAATAGTATATGTTGTGCTTCCGGTGGGCAGGTATCTTTTGTCAGTGTGTAACCATCCTGAAGGTTTTCCTGAACAAAGGAAAAGGTATCTCGAATCACGCGGATAGAGACATTCCCCTCTGTAGTCTGAATAGATGCATGTCGATTAGTTAATAGTAGAAATTTGCTTTGATTTGCAGAAGGATCTGCCCAATGTTCATACCACGCCTGTAATCCGTTAAGCACAATTCCCGTCTGTGCAGATAATTGCGAAATATATTGTTCAAATGCCCCAGATAAAACTAATAGACTCATATGTTCTTCCTCTTCGTCTGACGAAGAACAATCCATGTAAAAATCATTTTGCCGTTCATCTTCACAAAGATGCAAAGAACGGTCATGCCATTGCGCTTCGCATCCCCATAGTGGAATAATGATTCGGCCACGGCTGGTTGCGGGAACTTGGTGGCTCCACAGCGAAGAAAAACGGTTATTTACTGATTCACTCTTGCCGAACAAGCGAAGATATTCGCTCACACCAGTCAAAATAACCCATTGATTGGCATACTGGGAAGCTGTTAAGTTGATATACTGCGGCATTACATCAGCAGAGGAAAACAATTCAGCAGGCGAAACTTTCACGATGTCAGGAATTTTTTGAAGTTCAGAAAGAAGCTCGCAGTATTGCTGCACATTTTTAACCATGATAGCGCGGCAAGGAAAGCGGGAAGGGATTCCCTCCTGCTTTTCCTTGTTCAGCTTATCAATAACCTGCAAAATAGTCATCTCTATTTCCTCCATTATTTGGCGAAGAAATCACAGGATTCCGGGTGCTCGTCCAAAAATTGCACAACGCGGCTGCGCAGATCACTTTCAGGCATAACGGCAACTTTCTTCTTTGCACCCGCCAGTTTCTCCTTCTTTGCTTTTTCTTTCTGTGCATTCTTTAGCAACCCAAGAAGCGTCGGCAGATCAGAAGTGTCCCATGCACTCATGTCGTTGCCAATGCGCATTTTGGCCTGTGCAAGGATAACCGGGCCACATTCTTGGAAGAGCGATGCATATTCAATGCCTATAATTTTCATAAAAGCATCATTAATCTTTGCACTATCGTTCAGAATGGCAGCGTCCATAGTGGACAGTGTGTTGATTGCGTTCTGAACACTTTGATCAAGCACGCGATTATTCTTCTGCACATCAATCAACGTGACAAAGTCCTTTTTGAACTCCTTTGGAATAATCCAGAGCAGCGGTGCGCTATGATCGGAACGCCACGCCTTAACAGACTCTTTGCCTGTCAAGCTAAGCCAACGTTCTTGAAGCAGCGCACGATTTCTAACCTGACTAATGCGACCAATCTGTGTTTTCAACTCTTTCTCGAACTGAGATAGCGATGTATCGCAGGTCATATCTTTAAGACCAGCATAAATTGAATCAAGTTCCTGCTGTGTGCAGTCAATATCCTCGCTTTCCAGAATATCAGCCAGCACAGGTCTGGCATCTTTCAAGCAGTCCATGGCATTTTTTCCATACTGCGTTAGAACTGCAATGTCAGCAGTACGCTCCTCTTGCGTCATATGGCTGATGCCATTGTGAGAAACTTTATACAGAATTTGCATTGCTGAAAACCAAGACTTATCAAGCTTCGCAATGGCTGCTATAGAAACTCGCAGAAACTTGAAAAGGTTAGCAAGGTCTTTCACAGCATCTTCTGTGCTGTGGTAGACTTTTTCCAAGGCACTGTTCAGCGCATCAAGATAGCCGTATTCGCTTACGATGTCCGGCAACTTTCCCTTTACCTGCTCCTCTGTCCAAGTATAGATGGCATTTTGCATCACCATGTGCAGCTTGTCGCTAAGCGCTTCTGGCGTCACAGAGAGCTTGCCTGCAATCGCCTTCAATTCAGGCGATGCATCAAACAGGAAGGTGCGGAAAGCAACAGCCATTATGTTCTTATCTTGGAATGCCTTTGTGAGATTGACTCTCAGTTTGCCGCGACCGTTAAAAAGCTGAAGAACATTGCTCATTGCACCTTCACGGTTATTTTCAGCAGCAATGAATTCTTGCATATTGTCAATAATCTTCATCGCTGCCTGCTTGAAATCAGGACTGCCGTAGGATGCATCTGGCAGATACTTGAGTGCCCAGAACGGAGAACCGGACTTCGTTACAGCTTCACGCATATTGTGCCAGCATTCTGTTTCATTGGCAATCTGTGCATCCGACAGATTCAGAATACATTTGGCATACTGACGGAAGTTCTGGAATGTAACGCTGCCTGCAGAGAGGTAGTCGGTTGTCATGATTCCCTTAACCATGTTCAGAATCAATGTTTTGAGCGTGGCATCACCCAGAACATGCGTGCTTTGCACGTTGTCTGTCCAGCTAAAAGCACTATCCTTATAGCAACCGGGTTCATCAACTTAGCGCAATCGCTGGATGATGGCGTTCGGGAAAGTACGATAGAACCTTTTCCGTTATACGGCATGTCCAGCAGCGATCTGATTTTCAGCGGATACTTCTGCGCAATATTCTCGCAGAAAGCCGCGAAAGCCTCAGCCGGTGAGTTGCCCTGATAGAAAGTTGTTTTCGTCTGAAGGATATACAGCTGTTCCGGGGCACTCTGCTTGATAGGCTTGAGGCGAGACATAATCTGCTTATAGATTGCCTGACGCTGTCCGATGCTATATAAGCCGTAACGATTCATGAATGCCCAAGGATTTATCTTCTCGAACTGCTCTACCGTCGTGATGCCTTGCTGAAGCAAGCATTCCAGTAGCGGTGCATATTCATCTTCGGTCAGCAGTGCAAAAAGTTCTGGACTTATAGACTTTTCGGGATTGACAGCTTTCGGTGCTTCCATTGGCTGTAATGGACTTTCAACGACAAGCTGCGGTTTCTTTTGCAAATACCATCCCGGTCGACCATCAGTAGCCTTTGCGCCACCCTTGGCATATTTGAAATCGTAACCCATCTGATGCAGTTTGATCGTATGTGGATAGATGTTCATATCGCCAATCAGCCAGAGGCAACCGTTTTGATGACGCTTATCAATCCATGCAATTCCGTTTTGATCGGCATAGACCAGAACCGGATCAGCTGTGACACCTTCCATTACAAGCTGCTGTGTAATAACAGGTTTCTCTGCCGGCAGTTCTTTAACTGCGGAAACAGGAAGCACTTGAGCTTTTGTTTCTTGCGGCAGCGGTTTCGGTATTGCAGAAGGCTGATTAAGGGGAACGTTCTGTTTTGCTTCAGACGCTTTAGCAGCTTTATTCGCTTTCAGCATCCGCACATAAAGCTGCACGGCAGATACACAGCAGTCATTATATTTGTGGTTTAACTGATGAAACGCATCATCTGCCAGCAGCGAAAGAAGTATGTGATTGACTGCGGCATCACTCGTTAGTTCGAGTATACTTCCACCATAGTCTGTGTTCTTCGAAATAAACTCATCAGTAGCTAATAATGCATCAATTAACCGCTGAATAGCTGATGCCGAATTTCCTTGCTTGCTCAAAAAACTACGAAAGCACTCTATCGAGTGAGCAGCAGCCTTGGAGAGCGTTGCCGATGCGGACGTTTGCACAATCACAGTAGAATGTCCTGCTGCAGTAGCCTTATGCGCAGAATCTTTCGGTCTACTATTTGGCGCGGATGCCGCTGCGTGAAACTGTACTTTCTCGAAAATATTAATGGATATATATTTCGCATAATATTGCAAAAATGACAACATGCGATCTGCCTTTTTGCGATTGAAAAGCTTAAAAATCTTGTCACGAGAAAGGCAGACACGAAGGCGATCAATGGTAGCTGCATCAGATACTTCGAAGATAGGTTCGTTCAGAAACTTTTTGTTTACACAATAAGTTTCAAGATCTGTGGCTGCTACATACAAATCTGACAGACATGCAGGCGATACGTTCTGTGCAAGCCATTCAAAGAAAGCGCTTCTTGCATTGGCATCAGTCTGCTGTTGCGCCATAACTCTCATCCTTTCATCGATTACAACAGGAGTGCTTCTTCTCAGTAGCGACGCAACCGATAGCTTACGGTTACTCAATCCACAGGAGGGTAGAGAGCTGTAATGCAACGTTCGTCTTTTTGCCTGCTATATCAATTTAGTCGGGTTCCTTTGAAAGAAGTGCGACCTTTACCAGCATTTTCTTTTGGCAATGCTAAAAAGGTAACTAAATGGCGATGACATAATCCGCGAATAGTCACCGACAAACACCTCCAATCTACCAATTATCATTATATAGTGCATTTCCATCATTGTCAATATCGTTAGCCTTTATTTTCTGCGTTATGATGCACTAATAGAAGAAAATAAAGTTTATGAGCATTATTATTTTATAGCGCAGCAGACAAAAAAGAGAACATAAGAGTTGCTTGAACCATCGCATATAGCGACTCGGAATAAGGAAGCATCGTATTCCAAAACCCCAGTGATATGAATCGCACTGGGGTTTTGAAAATTCTTCAGAGCTTGTTATTTGTAATCATTTGTGTTTGAGCGGATCAATTTCAGAAAATGCAGGGATGGCACTTAGTTCAATCGGCTTATTGATGGAGCTTGCAAAAGTATTGTCCTGTGGAATCTGCGGCATTGGAATGTCGGAGAATCCAGCAGAAGTGGGAACGGTTGTAGGCATGGCGGCATTGTTGTTGGGCAGCGAAGTGAGGTGGGGGGTAGCAGTCGGTTTTACAGTAGGCTTAGGGGTAGCGGTCGGTTTCACCGTGGGCTTAGGAGTAGCGGTCGGTTTCACCGTGGGCTTAGGGGTAGCGGTCGGTTTCACAGTAGGCTTAGGAGTAGCGGTCGGTTTCACAGTAGGCTTAGGGGTAGCAGTCGGTTTCACCGTGGGTTTGGGGGTAGCAGTCGGTTTCACCGTGGGCTTAGGGGTAGCAGTCGGTTTCGCAGTCGGCTTCGGCGTAACCCGCGAAGTCGGTGGATTGGTGATGATGGTGCTGCTGTTATGCGTGGGTGCAGCCACCGAACCGTGCGAGGAATGCGAAACAGACTGGTGCGAGCTATGTGATTCATGCGAAGAATGTGAACCGTGCGAACTTCCATGCGAACTGGAACCATGCGAGCCATGAGAGCTGTGCGAACTATGAGAACGATGCCCTGCAAAAGCCTCGTCAGCATAGAGAATGCTGAGCAAGAGAATCATAGACCCAAGCGTCAGCAGCTTATTGCGCGGGATGTTTCCTTCCTCCTCATACAGGAAGTCTGTGATGCTCTTTTTGACTTTCGGAAAGAATGAATCCGCCATGTTCTTCCTCCTCTGCGTTACTGCACGCGAACGCCGTTTTCCCACTGGGTACGGAGCACGCTGCCGCTTTTTGAAATATAAATGAGTACCCCGTGTGGGTGATTATCGCTGAAAGTCCCGGACAACTGCGCTGGAGAAGCAGAATCATCATAGTAGTAGATACCCTGACCTTCCATTTTGTCCTGCACCCAGTGACCGATGAAGTGCGCGCCATCCGCCCATGTGTAAGTTCCAGTGTCATCTTCCTTCAGGCTGTTGACCAGAATGCCGGCGTAGGTATCTCCGTTCGCATACTGAATCTGCGCCTGACCATTGAAATAACCGCCCGTGTAGAGTCCGGTCACAGTTGTGCCATCCGCATAAATGATGGTTGTCTGCGGATCCAGCTGAAACTGTTCGACCGATTGCTGCCATGTGATGCCGCAGGATTTGTAGACAATCGTGCCGTTTTTGAGCTTCCCGGCCTCAAAATCTCCTGACAGCGTGTATCCTTCGGGAAACTGGAGCACGCCGAAGCCGTCCATTTGGTCGTTCGCCCATCCGCCGCTGTAAGTGACGTTGCTTGTCCAGCGGAATGAACCCGTGCCGTTGCGTTTCCCGTCTTTGAGGTCGCCGGAATAGGAACCGCGAAAATTGGATGATGATGCGGTCTGCCCGGCGCTTGCGTAAACATCAGCAAAAGCGGGCGCAGCGGCAGAATCATCAACCGAAAGCGAATAAGAGGCAATAGAGGGTGTATTGTTTGCGGGCGTTTTATTGTGGTCGGAGGACGAATTGGCGAACGCGGCAAGTCCACAGACAACAAGCAGGGCAATGCCAACTTTACGAAAGCGTTTTTTCTTCTTCATGGTGTTGCTCCTTACGAAATCCATTGCTTCAGAAAGGCGATTTTTTCATCGTCCTTGCGGTAAAACAATTCAAACAGCGTATCCAGCATGCCGTGGTAAATTTTGCAGCGTTCACTGTGGAGAGGATTGCAGTGCAGCAGACCAGTCTGCGCATAGTGAACGACAGGGCAGACACCGCAGTACGGCTGATAGACGCAGTCACAGCAACCGGGCAGCGTTTCAAGCAGGGAGGCTGAGCAAACTGCCTTGCAGACGTTGCTGTTCAGCCACTCGTCATACCCGTTTTCAAAGACGTTGCCGAGCTTAAATGCATCGTCTCCCATTTCCGCCATCATGCGCCCCTCGTCACAGGTGTAGACGTTGCCGGAAGCGGTAAAAGCCAGCTGTCCCAGCGCTGCACCGCATGGAGAACGTAGCTCCATATAATTTTGCCCGCCGTTGCAGAACAGTTTGGAGGCAAAAATGGCTGCATGGTTCTCAAGAAAGAAAGTGCCTTGCTGATTCAGCTCAAATACCGCTTGCAGTCCTTCGCGGTAGAAGGCTAAAAACTCTTCCGGCGTATATCCGATTTCGTTCCAGCGTCGTTTTGCTGCACCAAGGCAAGTCAGCGGGCGGAGAAATACGGATTGAAAGCCTAATGAAGCATATGTTTCAACGATTTCACGGGCATATGGGAGCGCGGCCCGTGTTGTCGTCTGAATCGCACCAACAGAGCGATTCCGCACTCGCAGGCGTGCCAGTCCTCGCAGCATTGCCTCGTAAGAGCTGTTGCGGTCTTTGCGCGGACGCTGCAAATCATGGAGGAACTTTGGCCCATCCAAGGAGGTGGATACGGAGATATTGTTCTCCGCAATCCAATCCGCCACCTCCTCCGTGACCAAGGAGAGGTTGCTGACCAGCGCGAAGGAAACGTCCTTGCCGTTCAGCTTTTCGCGGCTGTAACGAACGACCTCCTGCAAGATTGGGAAGTTCATAAGCGGCTCGCCGCCTTGAAATTCGATGGTAAGGTGCTTTGCTGGGGACGCGGCAATGCGGTCAATGATTTTTCGCGCGGTCGGTATGTCCAAATCAGCACATTTTGCGCCGCCGTTCGCCTGACAATAAACGCAAGCATTGTTGCATCGATTTGTAACAGCAAGGATAAACAGGCTTGTGGGTGAAAATAGATGGGCATGATTTTTGCGAACTGCAGCCATTACGCTGCGCAGATACACTTCGCGGTCTGTATCATAGCAGAAGAAATTTTCCTGCAGCCGCTGCCAAGTTTCGCTGTCATGCGGAAGCTGATGATGCACGAACCGGGAAAAATCCTCCGGCGGAAGAAAGGCGAAGCGACCTGCATCATTCGTCAGCAGAAACTGGTCATGGAAGCGCGCAAATCGGAAACTGCCGTTCAATCAAGCACCCTCTTTCCAATAGGCTGTACAGGAAACAAGTGCAGCAGATAAGTGGAGTAAAACATACCGCCGCAAGCATCGCGGACAGTGCATTGACTGCACTTTTCATCATAGCGGATTTTCCAAGGCGAAATGCTCCGCCTGGCTAACGGCCAAGCGTGCTGGGGCAAAGCGCAGAGCGGAAAGTCGTACAGATTGACATCAATGCCATGCGACAAAAGCTGGAAAATTCCCGGCTCAATGAGCGGATAAATCTTGTCATAGGGCATCCAAATTTGGTCGCGGTGATAGGCAGCGCTCCCTGTCATCTCCATTGCGATGAAATTGACGCAGGTAATCCGCAAACCGCTGTGGCAGAGCATCCAGCAAATGCTGCTCAAATCATCTTGATTGAGTGCACTGCATACAATGCGGACTTCAATATCAGCAGGAGAATCGGCAAGAAAATGCAGTCCGGCAATGGTCTGCGCAAAACTGCCGGGCGATTGCGTGATTGCATCATGAAGCGCGGCATTGCTGCCATGAATCGGAATGCCGAAACGGTCGTGCACATCAAGAAGTTCTTTGAGCTGTGCTTGAATCTGCGGCAGGCAGAGCGCCCGGCCGTTTGTCAGCAGCAGAACGGGCGTGTCGACCTGTGTATCCCGCAGCGTGCACATCAACGAAAGCAGCCGCTCCGCCATCAGAAAGGGTTCGCCGCCTGTGATGGAAATGTGGCGATACCGCCGCTTGTGGAGCACTGCCAGCGCTTCTGCCCATGCATCATCCGAACAGTGATTTCCACGCTTGCGGGAATCGCGGCTCATGGGACACATCACGCAATTGGAGTTGCACGATTCGGTCATGAATACGGTCAGGTCGTCGTTCTCTTCAATCAATGGAAACAGCATAGAACATCACCTCACCAGCTGGAACAGGTAGAATACTGCAAAGCCAAACGCAATCAGCGGTGCAAAAGGAATTTTGCGGACGATGACAACATCCGCCTTGCCCTGCTTGCTGTTTCCCCAGTGCCGAACTGCCTCCGCTTCGGCTGCGCTTAATCGGGCGCTCATGTCCTCCGCGGTGTTTCGGGGGAGGTTCTGGATTCGCGAAGGCAGAAATTGCAGCACCGTACCGGCGGACAGAATCTGCCCGGTCTGCACGCTGCCTGTGGGGATTCGCTCATAGTTATACTGCGCAGACCACGATTGCAGCAGAAGAATGGCGGGCACAAGCAGGTAAATCCACCAATTCACAGAAGCAAATGAAAACTGCACGGGAAAGAGGTACATTGCAACAACGAGTGCCGCTCCGTGAACGGCAATGCAGATAGGCCGCTTGAAGAAGCCGGACGTGCTGCAAAGATAGGCATATATCATGGAGATGGCGGCGTGAACCAGTGGATTCTGCGCGAAAAAGTCAGGGGAAATTAGGGTGGATAGATGCTGAAAAGCAACAACCTCCAAGAGAATCCAAACGTAGCCTTTTAGCTCAGCGCGCCAATCGTGCGGCATGTGGAACTTCTCTTTCCGCAAAATTGCTTGGTGGATGCTGTCCACCACTGTCCAGAAAAATGCGGGCAAAAAAATGAAAATATAGGGCAGAAAGCTGTTGGTCAATGTGCTGTCACTCAGCAGCGAAATTGGGAAGCACAAATAAGAGAACGCGAACAGTTTGCTGTCGCCAGCGCCCCAAAGATGCCCTGCATACAGCAGAACAGCCACGATATCGGCCGCAATCATGCTGAACAGCCACGGCAGCGCCTGCTCGCTGGGAAAGAAACACAGACGAACGGTCTGCAATATAGCGGCGGCAAGGCAGCCAATCAGCAAAATCCGATTCGGAACACGCTTCACTCGGCAATCCGCAGCAGCAGAAACACCGCCAATGCCGACGCAAAGTGCAAGCAAAAGAACATCCGGCAGCGGCATCATGTTCCCTCTTTCTGAACGGTGGATGACAGCACATAATTCGCAAACTCATACGCGGTCTGCTGCATGTCATATTTGCTTTGGCGCAGCGTGCAAATGCACTGATTTTCTGTGAACTCCGCAGTGATTTGGCAAAACGCACGATATGCCAGCAATGCGTCATGGATGGCAGCTTGCGAATAAATAGAGAGGTCAAACGGTATCGTCAGCATTTTGCTCGAACCATCCCTTCAAAATGTCATTCGAAAACGGCGTATCGGCAGAAACGGCAGGATTGCTAAGCGTTTCGTCCGCAGTCTGGGAGGTTTCAACCAGCGTGGAGGCCATTGCCCGTGCGAGCAGCACCGTGCGTAAATCGCGGCTCTCACGAAGCAGCTCTTTCCTTAGCTGCTGTTCGATGAGGGCGTTCTCGAATGCTTCTGATGTCAACGTTTCACCGGGTTTGTTATGCCACGAAACGTACCAGTTCTTGTCATCTTGCGACAAGTGCAGATACGCGACCTCCGTGAAGGAGTAGGCGGCTTTCAGCAGCGCACTTTTTTCATAAAGCCCCTTGGAAAAGGCTAATTCCATGCGACGCACCTCTCTTATCAACGAGATAATTCTTGTAGTCAAAATCAGTATACTACAATTATAGAAGAAAGTCAACCAAAATGCCGCGCAAATCAAATATTGTGAGACAAATTCTTCTGTAATTACAGAAACAGTTATCCGTAGCTTCAAAACGCCATCCCCCTCAAAAAGTTGAGAAACTTTGAGAAGGTTTGAGAAGCTTTGAGAAGAAATGAGAAAGTTTGAGAAAAAAATCTGTGCTATACTATATCGTGTTATCAAGCACTCCCGCCACCAGCCCACCTACTTGATAACACATCACCCCCGCTGTACTCACAACCAGCAGCGCATAGCATCCAACAGGACAAATTAGCAGCAAACAGCACAAAACAGGACGAAACAGCACAAAATAGCACACTTTAGCAAATAAACCTGTGCTATGATAGTATCGTCGGAAGTTCGCAATCACCGATAGAGGCAATCAGCGTCATGCTGACTGCCTTTTTCTAGTGCGCCCGGCATGAGCAACAACTATAGCACTTCTCACAAAAGCGGTCACCCCTTTACAGCAGGTGTATAATAGGCA
>ERZ772820.1681-NODE-1681-length-16837-cov-8.503873_pt1 | contig 16837 bp, 17 predicted proteins | sample MGYA00511377_ERZ772820 | MGnify/ENA primary metagenome ERZ772820 (study PRJEB29015, sample SAMEA2737684) | human gut metagenome | biome: human gut; feature: human-associated habitat; material: faeces | place: China | collected 2012 ...
TGACCCCAACACTGCCAGTGTTGTGCGCTACCAACTGCGCTAATGCCCCGTCAACAGCGATTAGTATATCATGCCAATTTCGGCTTGTCAAGTCCGAAGGACGAATTTTGAAAAAGAATGTTGGAAGGGCACAGAAGCGTCCGCATAGGCAGGAATTTGTCGTTTTGCAGATTTCGGCGGAGGCGAAGGCGGGTTCAGAGCGCTTTTTACAAAGCGTGGACTGAAACACCGTGAAATCTGACATGAAACAATGTGTAACAATCGATGAAAGAATTCCATTTACATATTGACAAGACGTACAAGCAACGAATATACTTAAACCAACAAAGCGACAGAAGATTGTGAGCGTCGGCAAAAGTGGTGCAAAACGGAACGAATATTTGCGCCGCATTTACATAATCGCAGAGAAACGAATTTTGAAAAATGCACAAAAACAGGTTCGGACTGGAAAATGCATTTTTACCCGGCGTCGTCCGGATGAACAGTTTCTGAAAACACGGCAATGTTCCATGAAAAGGCGCAGATGCCAAGAATTTTTCAAGTGATTCGATCCGCGGCGGAAAGCGGATTTGTATTTTCGAAACAATCGGTGAAAGATTGCCATTTCGTACATAAAAAACGGAGGAAGATAAACATGGATACGAAGAAAATCTGCTCGATGGTTGACCACACCGTACTGAAACAGACCACCACGTGGGAAGACATCAAGGCTTTGTGCGACGACGCCATCGCCTATGGCACGGCCTCTGTTTGCATCTCGCCCTGCTACGTCAAGCGGGCGCACGATTACGTGGATGGCAAGATGGCCATCTGCACCGTCATCGGTTTCCCGAACGGCAGCAACACCACGGCCTGCAAGGAGTTTGAGACCAAGGACGCCATCGCCAACGGCGCTGACGAAATCGACATGGTCATCAACATCGGCGAGCTGAAGGCCGGAAACACCGACTACGTGCTTCACGAGATCAAGACCTTAAAGCGCGCCTGCGGCGACAAGATTCTCAAGGTCATCATCGAAACCTGTTTGCTGACCGACGAGGAAAAGGTGACCATGTGCAAGCTGGTGACCGAATCCGGCGCGGATTTCATCAAGACCTCCACCGGTTTCTCCACGGCCGGCGCGACCTTCGCCGATATCGAGCTGTTCGCCAAGAACGTCGGCCCCAACGTGCAGATGAAGGCTGCCGGCGGCATTTCCTCTCTGGCGGACGCGGAGAAGTTCATTGAGCTGGGCGCGACCCGTCTGGGCACCAGCCGCATCATCAAGATTTTGAAGGACCGCGGCTGCGAAGGGCAGAGCGGCGAATATTGATTGCAATACATGAAGAAGGAAGGGACGATCCCTATGGCACAGAAAGTGACGGTATTCGGTAGTTTTGTAGTAGACCTGATGGCTCGTGCGCCCCGCCTGCCCGTTCCCGGTGAAACGGTGCTGGGCAGCTTCTTCAAGCAGGGCGCGGGCGGCAAGGGCTTCAATCAGGGCATTGCCGCGCACAAGTCCGGCGGCGACGTCACCATGATTACCAAGCTGGGGCGCGATTCTCTGGCCGCCGTGGCGACGGACGCGATGGATAGCGTGGGGCTGAGCAAGGATCACCTGTTCTACAGCGAGACGGAGCCGACCGGCGTGGCGCTCATCAGCGTGGACGAGAACACCAGCCAGAACGAGATCATCATCGTTCCCGGCGCGTGCGCGACCATCAGCGACGAGGATATCGCCTCCGTGGCCGAACGCATCAAGGAATCCGCTTATCTGCTCCTGCAGCTGGAGGTCAATCAGGACGCCAACGAGAAGGTGGCGGCCATGGCCAAGGCTGCGGGCGTGAAGGTCATCGTCAACACCGCGCCGTATTCGCCCGTGACGGACGAGTTCCTCAGCGGCTGCTATCTGGTCACCCCTAACGAGGTGGAGGCCGAAGAGCTGACCGGCATCTGCGTCAGCGATCTGGAGAGCGCCGACAAGGCGGCCAAGGTCTTTAAGGACAAGGGCGTGCAGAACGTGGTGATTACGCTGGGCAGCCGCGGCGTGTATGTGAACGAGGACGGAAAGAGTGAAATCGTTCCCGCCTACAAGGTCAATGCCATCGACACCACCGGCGCGGGCGACGCATTCAACGGCGGCCTGCTGACCGCGCTCTCCGAGGGCAAGACCATCGGCGAGGCGGCGCGCTTCGCCAATGCGCTGGCGGCCATTTCCGTGCAGCGCATCGGCACCACACCCTCCATGCCTACGCGGGCGGAGATCGACAAGTTTCTGGAAGAACATCCCTGAGTGACGGGATTTGAAATGAAAGAAAGAGGAGGAGATTCCTATGCTGCGTGGTATTCCCGAAATTATTGGTTCTGATCTGCTCAAGGCGCTGGCCGATACCGGCCACGGCGATCTGATCGTCATCGCCGATCATTTCTATCCCCCGATCACCAAGTCGCCCAACGCGGTGAGCATTCAGGCCAAGGGCACCAAGGCTGCCCAGATGGTGGACGCGATCCTCAAGCTGGTTCCGCTGGATGTGGAATATGAGAAGCACCCCATTCAGTACATGGTTCCCGACGCCGATTCCGGCGTGGTGATGGAATCCTCCCCTGTGTGGGAGGGCGTGAAGGAAGCGGTGGTCAACAACGGCTACGACGTTTCCTGCGTGGGTGAAATCGAACGCACCAAGTTCTATGAGAAGGCCGGCCGCGCGTATGTGACCGTCTGCACCAGCGAGACCAAGCCCTATGGCTGCATCATCCTGCAAAAGGGCGTGCTGTAAGTTGAATCGCCGTCGCTTGAGAAGCGGCTGCATATAAAAAAAGGAGGATCCCCACCATGAAAAAATCCGTCGTATTTGCTCTGGTATGCGTGTTGCTGATGGGTCTGCTCGCGGTTACGGCGACGGCAGAATCCTACGACATCATCTACCTGACCCCCTCTACCGCCTCCACGTTCTGGAGCCAGGTTGAAGTCGGTATCCTGCAGGCCAAGGCCGACCTGGAAAAGGAACTGGGCATCACCGTCAACTACACCATCGTCGGCCCCGCCGAGGAGCAGGAGACTGAGAAGTACATCACGGCCTTCGAAAACGCCATCGCGCAGAACCCCAACGCGATCGTGACCGCGACCCTGTCTATCGACTCCACCGTGCCGAAGGCGCGCGAAGCCTCCGAAATGGGCATCGTGCTGAACTTCGTCAACTGCGGTCTGGGCTCCGGCAACGACGGCGCGTATGAGCAGTATTACAACGAGTTCTACTATTGCTCCAACGACACCATCGGCGAACTGGCCGGTCAGGCTTTCCTCGCCGCGATGGAAAAGAAGGGCGTGCCCACCGATAACGGCATCATCGGCGTGAACATGAACGTTGAAAACGAAGCGCTGAATCACCGCATTCAGGCCTTCCGCGACTACATCGCCGCGAACGCGCCCGCGCTGAAGATGACCGAAACCTACTACAACAACAACGTCGTTGAAAACTCTCAGACCAATGCCGAAAACATCATCTCCTCCTATGGCAAGGAGCTGATCGGCATGTACTCCGGCAACAACATCACCGCTGACGGCGTTTGCAACGCGGTGCGCAGCGCGGGTCTGGGCGAGAAGTTCGTGTCCGTCGGCGTTGACTCCGACGACATCGAGATCAAGGCGCTCCGCGACGGCTTCCTCGACGCCATCATCGTGCAGAACGCTTACGAGCAGGGCTACAAGTGCATGGAAAACGCGATCCGCACGGTCGTGACCGGCGCGAACCCCGAGGCTGAGAAGCAGGTCAACTGTCCGCCGGTTATCGTCACCACCGATAACATCGACAGCGCCGAGATCGAGTTCATTATGAACCCGCGTCTGGCCAACTGATCAAGCTCCTGCCGGTTTGAATTGAACATCGCTATACATTGAACGGCTCCGGCAGCGCGAGTTGCCGGAGCTTTCTGCTACCGACGCTGACGCCGGGAACGGAAAACAGCAGAGCTAAAGAGGGTGAGTTTTTGCAGGATACCATTTTGAAAATTGAGCATGTCAGCAAGTTTTACCCCGGTGTTACCGCGCTCAACGACGTGAGCTTTGAAATCAAAAAGGGCGAGGTTCGCGCCCTGTGCGGGGAAAACGGCGCCGGCAAGTCAACCCTGATTAAGTGCATCATGGGCGTTGAACACAATGACAAGGGCACCATCAGCATGAACTACGATGGCGAATGGGTTGTGAACAGCGACGCCATGGAGGCGCAGAAGCACGGCGTATTCGCCAATTACCAGAGCGTCAATATCGCGCCGGATCTGTCCATCGCCGAAAACTATTTTCTGGGCTGTCAGCCGAAAAAGGGGCTGTTTGTCGATTGGAAAAAGATGAAGCAGGACAGCCAGAAGGTCATTGATAAATTTGAAATGCACGTGGACCCCGCCGCGAAGATCCGCGAGCTGCCCATCGCCATGCAGGCGATGGTGACCATCAGCAAGATTTCCATCAACAAGGATATCCGTCTGGTCATTCTGGACGAGCCCACGGCGCTGCTTGAAAACGACAAGGTGGAGATCCTCTTCCGATTCGTGCGCGAGCTGAAGGCGCAGGGCGTCAGCGTGATTTACATTTCCCACCGCATGGAAGAAATTATGACCATCTGCGATTCCGTGACCATCCTCAAGGACGGCACCTATGTGGATACCATGCCCATCGAGGATGTGACCAAGGATAAGCTGATTGCCAAGATGGTCGGCCGCGAGGTTTCGGATATCTACAACATCCGCCACTTCGAGCCCGGCGAGGAGCTGCTTCGGGTGGAAAACTTCGCCGACAGCAAGCATTTCCGCAACATCAACTTCAAGCTGCACCGGGGCGAGATCCTGGGCTTCGTGGGTCTGGTGGGTGCGGGGCGCAGCGAGATCATGCGGGCGTTGGTCGGCGTTGAAAAGCGCGAGACCGGCGAGGTATACGTCAACAAGCAGAAGGCGGATATCAAAGACCCGTCCGACGCGCTGAAATACGGCATCGGCCTGCTGACGGAGGATCGCCGCGCGGACGGCTGCGCGCTGGGGCTGTCCATCAAATACAACATCAGCATGTGCGCGATGGACACCATTTCCAAAATGGGCTTCCTGAACCTGAAGAAAGAAACGGAGCAGGCCAAGAAGTTCTCCAAGGATGTAAACGTCAAAACGCCCTCTGTGGAGCAGCTGGTGGGCAACCTGTCCGGCGGCAACCAGCAGAAGGTCGTCATTGCCAAATTCCTGTGCTGCAACCCGGATGTGTTCATCTTCGACGAGCCGACCGTCGGCATCGACGTGGGCGCGAAGGAAGAAATCTACAAATTCATTGAAAAGCTGACCGAACAGGGCAAGGGCGTTATCGTGATTTCGTCCTATCTGCCGGAGGTCATGGGGCTGTCCGATCGCCTGATCGTCATGGCGCAGGGCAACATCACCGCGGAATTTGACAAGGAAGCGCTGAAAACGCTGACGGAAGAGGAAGTGCTGAGCAAGGCTTCCATCGAAGGCTGAAAAGGCGAAACAAACATAAGGAGGGAACCCAATGGCATCCAATAAGAACAGCTCGGGGAAGGCCGACAGCTCCATCTTCAAGCGGACAGAGTTCACGCTGAGCGTCATCATCATCATCCTGTTCATTCTGGCTTCCAGCTTCACCAAGAGCTTTGGCAGCATGTATAACCTGACCAACCTGACCAAGCAGGGCGCGATTGTCGGCGTGATGGCCGTCGCGCAGACGATCATCATCATCACCGGCGGCATTGATATTTCCGGCGGCGCGATTGCAGGCTTGGGCTGCATGACCATGGCGCTGCTGCAAACCCGCACCGGCACCCCCTTCATCCTCACCGTGCTGGCCTGTCTGGCGGTCACCACCCTGTGCGGCCTGATCAACGGCGCGATCATCTTCGACCTGAATGTTCCGGCCATGATCGCGACGCTGGGCACGCAGACCGTGATTCGCGGCATTGTCAAGCTGCTCTGCGGCGGCCTGAACGTGACCTTTGTGGACGAGCGTATTCTGGGCATCGGCACCGGCAAGCTCTTCGGCGTTGTGCCCTATCTGGCGTTGATCTGGATTGCGGTGGCCATATTGATCTTCGTGGTGCTGAAATACACCGTCTTTGGCCGCAGCCTGTACGTCATGGGCTCCGGCATGGACGTGGCGCGCCTGAGCGGCATCAAGGTTCGCCAGATGTCCTATAAGGTGTATTCCTTCGCCGGCCTGCTGTACGGCATTGCCGCCATCATGCTGGCTGCCCGCGTGGGCATGGCGCAGCCCGGCACCGGCGAGGGTTACGACATGAACGCCATCGCCGCGGCCGTCATCGGCGGCGCGTCTCTGGCTGGCGGCCGGGGCGCTGTGACCGGCACGCTGCTGGGCACGGTGCTGATGGTGCTCATCACCAACGCCGGTACGGCCTTCAAGATCGACCCGTACATTCTGGACGTGACCACCGGCGTGCTGATTATCTTCGCCGTGGCCATGGATATGATGAAGAGCCGCAAGAAGGGCTGATATTTGCTTATCCGTGCACGGAAACGGGCGGTCACTCAGATTTCCCGGCTCCGTGCGCTTTTTCGTTTGACGGATGCGGCAAAACCTGTATAATGGATGGAGACAGATGTGAAGCGAGGTGACCGGACGTGGATTCGCAGGCGATTGAGTCCATGGTGGATCAGATGATGACCCTGATTTTTCTTCTGTGCGGAATCTACTGCGTGGCGCTGTTTTTTCTGCGCGGGAATGAAAAGGCCATGAGGAAGTCGAAATTTCTGTATCCGAACGGCTGCACGCCGGAAACGTGCCGCAGTCTGCCGGATTATCTCGGGGCGCTCGCGCCCAAGGTTCTGGTTTTGGGCGTGGGGCTGATCGCGTTTGGCGCGGCGGGGATGCTTTTTCCCACGGGCACGCTGGCGGCGCTGCTGCTGCTGATTCTGCCGCTGTGCCTGCTGGCGTGGTTTGTGCAGGCGCAGAAAAGGCTGGCCGCCCAATACTGGAGGAGCCATGGCGGCAGGCGCTGACCGCCTGCGGGCGTCACGGCCATGAAGGACGGATAACGAATGAAAGTTTCAATACAAACCATTGCGGAATTGGCCGGGGTTTCCACGGCGACGGTGTCCCGCGTGTTCCACGGGGACAGCTATGTGAAGGAGGAAACCCGCCGGCTGATCGAGCGCATCGCGGAGGAAAACGGCTACAAGCCCCGCGGATACAACAAGCGGCAGACGGCCCGATCGGACGACATGCTCATCGGGGTCGCGGTGGCCGATATCACCAACCCGTTTTTCACCACCATCATCCGCCACATCATTGATTTCTTTGAGCAGCATGACATCGAGTGCATCCTGTGCGATTTGAACGAAAACCCCAACCGCGAGATCCGCTATCTGAGCATGCTCAAGCAAAAGAACATCAGCGGCATCATCATTTCGCCCACCTCGGAGAGCGCGGAATACAACGCCGCCTTTCTCAAGGAGCTATACGCCAGCGGCCTGCCCATCATTCTGCTGGATCGGGACATCAAGGGCATTGGCCTGAACGGCGTGTTCCAAAACAATCAGGACGGCGCATACGTGGCGGTGGATACGCTGATTCGGGAGGGACATCAGAAGATCGCCTTCATCGCCGGTCCGCTGACCTCCAAGCCGGGGCTGGATCGAATGATGGGCTACATGGACGCGCTCAAGACGCACCGGATCGAGGTGAACCACGAGTACGTGCTCTACGGCGACTTCCGGCAGGAGAGCGGCTATCGGCTGACCAAACAGCTCTTGAGCGACCACCCGGAGGTGACGGCGATTCTGCCCAGCAACAACATGATGGCCTGCGGCGCGTTGAAAGCGATATACGAAAAGGGGCTGCGCATCCCCGAGGACATCAGCTTCATCTCCTACGGCAAGCCTGAGTTCAGCCCGGATATGAACAACGCCGGGATCAGCTACCTGAAAGAACCCATGGAGCAGATGGCGGAGGAGAGTGCCCAGATGATGCTGGAGCTGCTCAACCGCGGCAAAAAAACGCGCCAGCAATCCCCCAAGCGCGTCTCCTTTGACACGATCCCCATGCTGAAAGGCTCGGAGAAGCGGGGAAGATGACGCCCGAACGTCGGGATGACGACGGAGCGGAAGGGATAAACAGACAGAGCCCTATGCCCGCATCGGCGATGGATTCGCCGGCGGGGATAGGGCTTTTTGCGCGCTGTTCTGACTGGCGTGAAGCGGAAAATTTGCCGACTGGCAAGGAAATCGGCGGAGGAGGGGCGAAGGCGGGTTCATCCCGCTTTTCCTGATCTTTTCCCTTTTTTTACACGTCCGCGCTTTTTGATTTTACACGTCGGTTTTACAATAACCTCGTTCTCAGATGAGGACGAAAAAAACCCGACATTCACTCAAAGAACGTGAAGAAAGAGGAGAAAATCAACATGAACAAGATGGCCAAAATCGCGGCGCTGGCCGCGCTTGCCCTGACCTGTGTGGCCTCGACCGCCTGCGCGGATTTCAGCGCGGACAAATCCATCACCGTCATCTCCCGCGAGGAGGGCTCCGGCACGCGCGGCGCGTTTGTCGAGCTGACGGGCGTGGAGCAGAAGATCGACGGCAAGAAGGTCGATATGACCACCGACGACGCGCAGATCACCAACAACACCGCCGCCATGCTGATGACCGTCGCGGGCGACGCGCAGGCGATTGGCTACGTCTCCCTCGGCTCGCTGAACGAGACGGTGAAGGCCGTGAAGATCGAGGGCGTTGAGGCGACGGCGCAGAACGTGGCCGACGGCAGCTACAAGATCGCGCGCCCGTTCAACATCGCCTACAAGGCGGACGGCCAGAGCGACCTTTCCAAGGACTTCATCGCCTACATGATGAGCGCCGAGGGGCAGGCGATCATCAACGAGAACGGCTATGTCGGCAGCAGCGACGCGGCGGCTTACGCGGCCAACGGCGCGAGCGGCAAGCTGGTCGTCGGCGGTTCTTCCTCCGTGTCCCCGGTGATGGTGAAGCTGATCGAGGCCTATAAGGCGGTCAACGCGAACGCGGACATCGAACTGCTGACGAGCGATTCCACCACCGGCATGACCTCCGCCATCGAGGGCACCTACGACATCGGCATGGCCTCCCGCGAGCTGAAGGAGGACGAGGCGGCGGCGCTGGCGCATCAGGCCATCGCGATGGACGGCATTGCCGTGATCGTCAATCTGGGAAACCCGACGGAAGATATGACCGTCGAGCAGATCGCTTCCATCTTCCTCGGCGACGCGACGAAGTGGAATGAGATGGTGAAGTAAAGAAACATCCTTCCACTGCCGAGGCGGTTCCCTGAGGGGGATGGCGCGGCGGTGGAAGTTTTTTTGTGGGTGATGATATGGAGCGAAGCTACAAAAAACGGGCGCTGCTGGAGCGCGTGATGGAATATGTCTTTCTGGCGGCGGCGTGCGTGTCCGTGCTGTGCGTGGCGCTGATCTGCGCGTTTCTGCTGGCCAACGGTCTGCCCGCGATGGGGGAAATCGGCGTGCTGAAATTCCTTTCCGGCACGCGGTGGAAGCCCGGCGCGGATATCTACGGCATTTTCCCGATGATTGTGGGCAGCGTGTATGTGACGGCGGGTGCGCTGCTGCTGGGCGTGCCGGTGGCGCTGCTGATGGCGGTTTATCTGGCGTTTTTCTGCCCGAAGGGGCTGTATCGCGTGCTCAAGCCCGCGGTGGAGCTGCTGGCGGGGATTCCGTCGGTGGTCTACGGCTTTTTCGGCATTGTGGTGCTCGTGCCCGCGGTGCGCGCGCTCGGCGAAAGATGGGACGGAAGCGGCAACGCGATGCTCACCGCGTCGATCCTGCTGGCGATGATGATTCTGCCGACGATCATCGGCGTGGTCGAGCCCGCGCTGCGCGCCGTGCCGACGAGCGATTACGAGGGCGCGCTGGCGCTGGGCGCGACGCACGAGCGCAGCGTGTACACCGCCGTCGTGCCCGCCGCGAAGAGCGGTATTCTGGCGGGGATTATGCTGGGCGTGGGGCGCGCGATGGGCGAGACGATGGCCGTCATCATGGTGGCGGGCAACCAGCCGCGCATCCCCAAGGGCATTTTGCAGGGCGTGCGCACGCTGACGGGCAACATCGTCATCGAGATGGGCTACGCGACCGGGCTGCACCGCGAGGCGCTGATCGCCACGGGCGTGGTGCTGTTCGTGTTTATCCTGCTGATTAACCTGTGCTTTTCCGCGCTCAAGAGGGGGAAAAAGGCATGAGGCGATACAAAAACCATTTCGGTTCGCTGGCGCTGGCGCTGCTGACGCATCTGGCGGCGGCGGTGACGGTGCTGGTGCTGGGCTTTCTGGTGGGCTATGTGCTCGTTCGCGGCGTGCCGAACCTGCGGCCGGAGATGTTCGCGCCGACGTATACGTCGGAAAATCAGTCGATGCTGCCCGCCATCGTCAACACCTGCACGATGACGCTGTTCTCGCTGCTGGTCGCGGTGCCGTTCGGCGTCGGCTCGGCCATCTATCTGGCGGAATACGCCAAAAAGGGGAGCCGAATCGTTTCGCTGGTGCGGGTGACGACGGAGACGCTTTCGGGTATCCCCTCGATCGTCTACGGCCTGTTCGGCATGCTGTTTTTCTCGGGCAAGCTGCATTTTGGGTACTCGATGCTCTCCGGCGCGCTGACACTGTCGATTATGATTCTGCCGCTGATTATGCGCACGACGGAGGAGGCGCTGCTCTCCGTGCCGGATATGTACCGCGAGGGGAGCTTCGGGCTGGGCGCGGGACGGCTGCGCACGGTGGCGCGCATCGTGCTGCCCACGGCCATCCCCGGTATTCTCTCGGGCGTGATTCTGGCCATCGGGCGCATTGTGGGCGAAACGGCCGCGCTGATGTATACCTCCGGCACGGTGGAGCGAATCGCCGGATTGACGAAATCGGGCAGCACGCTGGCGCTGCACATGTACATACAGGCCTCCGAGGGGCTTTACACCGAGCAGGCGTATGCCACGAGCGTCGTTTTGCTGGCGCTGGTGCTGCTCATCAACCTCGGTTCCTCGCGGATTGCGAAAATGATGATGAAAGGCAGGGAATAAAGCCCTATGGCCGATGCGTTTACCGTCAAAGACATGGAGCTGTATTACGGCAGCTTCCATGCGCTCAAAAACGTCAACCTGAATATCGCGTCGGGGGAGATCACCGCGTTCATCGGCCCCTCCGGCTGCGGCAAATCCACATTCCTCAAGAGCCTGAACCGGATGAACGATCTGGTGGAGGGGTGCCGGATCACGGGCGACATCCGCCTGATGGGCGAGGACATCTACGACAGGGACATGGACGTCAGCGTGCTGCGCCGCCGGGTGGGCATGGTCTTTCAAAAGCCGAACCCGTTCCCGATGAGCGTATACGACAACATCGCCTACGGCCCACGGACGCACGGCGTCAAAAAGAAGGCGGAGCTGGATGAAATTGTGGAAAAGAGCCTGCGCGACGCGGCGATTTGGGATGAGCTCAAGGATCGCCTGAAAAAAAGCGCGCTCGGCCTTTCCGGCGGCCAGCAGCAGCGGCTCTGCATCGCGCGCGCGCTGGCGGTGAAGCCGGAGGTGATCCTGATGGACGAGCCGACCAGCGCGCTCGACCCGATTTCCACATCCAAGATCGAGGATCTGGTGATGGACATCAAAAAGGAATACACCATCGTGATGGTGACGCACAATATGCAGCAGGCCGTCCGCGTTTCGGATACGACCGTGTTCTTTCTGCTGGGCGAAATCATCGAGAGCGGCGCGACCGGGCAGATGTTCTCCATGCCGAAGGACAAACGCACGGAGGATTATATCACCGGCCGGTTTGGCTGAGGAGGAAAAAGCATGACAAGCCGAAAATATTACGATATGGAGCTGCAAAAGCTGAACGAGGCGCTGCTTGAGATGGGCGAGATGATCCGCATGGCCATCAGCGGGGCGGTGGCGGCGCTGCTGGAGCACGACCACGACCGGGCGCGCTCAATCATCGCCTACGACGAGGAAATCGACAAGCAGAACCGGCAGATCGAGCGGCAGTGCTACAACCTGCTCCTGTCGCAGCAGCCGGTGGCGGGCGACCTGCGCATGGTTTCCGCGGCGCTGAAGATGACGACGGACATGGAGCGCATCGGCGACCACGCGGCGGATATCTCCGAAATCGAGCTGATGCTGGAAAAGCTGCCGGCGCTCAACTGCGAGATGATTCGGCAGATGGCGACGGAGACGAGCGTGATGCTCATCAAGAGCCTGGAGGCCTTCGCCCAGCGCGACAGGGTCAAGGCCGAATGGGTCATCGAGCGGGACGACGTGGTGGACGACCTGTTTGACGCGGTGAAGGGCGAGCTGATCGGGACGATCCGCCAAAACGCGGACAACGGCGAGGCGGCGACGGATTTGCTGATGGTGGCCAAGTATTTTGAGCGCATCGGCGACCACGCGACCAACATCGCGCAATGGGCGATTTTCGCCATGACCGGGGAAATGCCGAAGGATTGAGGTTCGCGAGGGAAGAGACCCATTTTTCCCGCTTAACTCAAATTTTACACAGTGTTGTTTGCCGTTTTACAATGGATTGTTAAGATGGGAATGACCACAACGTTGTGATGATAGAGGAGAGAAAAGCGGATGGGTATGACTAACGCACTGAATTTACTCTGCGGCCTTGCGCTGTTTTTGTATGGCATGCACGTCATGGGCGAGGGGCTGACCCGCGCTTCCGGCGGCAGGCTGGAGGGAATTCTGGAAAGCCTGACCAAGAGCAAGATCAAGGCCGTGCTGCTGGGCGCGGCCGTGACGGCGGTGATCCAGTCTTCGTCGGCGACGACGGTGATGGTGGTCGGCTTCGTCAATTCCGGCATCATGCGCCTCTCGCAGGCGGCGGGCGTGATCATGGGCGCGAACATCGGCACGACGATCACGAGCTGGATCCTGTCGCTGACGGGGCTTCAGGGCGACAGCCTGCTGCTGACGCTGTGCAAACCGGCGACGTTCACGCCGGTGCTGGCGTTTATCGGCGTGTGCCTGCTGCTCTTTGCCAAGGGCGATAAAAAGCACGACGCGGGCAGCATTATGATCGGTTTCGCCGTGCTGATGACCGGCATGGAGATGATGAGCGGCGCGGTCAAGCCGCTGGCGAACGTGCCGGAATTTACGAACCTGCTGCTGATGTTCACCAACCCGATTCTGGGCGTGATTGCGGGCGCGCTGCTGACGGCGATCATCCAGTCGTCCTCCGCCTCCGTCGGCATTTTGCAGGCGCTGTGCGTGACGGGCGCGGTGAAATACAGCGCGGCGCTGCCGATCATCATGGGTCAGAACATCGGCACCTGCGTGACCGCGCTGATCTCTTCCGTCGGCGCGAGCAAGAACGCCAAGCGCGCGGCGCTGATCCACCTGTATTTTAACATCATCGGCACGGTGCTGTTCATGGTCGTGTTCTACGCCGTCAACGCGGTGTTCCCGTTTGCGTTTATGGATAGCGCGGCGAACGCGGCGGGCATCGCCGTCATCCATACGACCTTCAACATCATCGCCACGGCGGTGCTGCTGCCGTTCTCCGGCACGCTGGAAAAGCTGGCGACGCTCACCGTGCGCGACAACGACACGGTGGAGCGCATCGACGATTTCCAGCTTCTTGACGAGCGCTTCCTCTCCAACCCGGCATTCGCGGTGGAACAGTGCAAGGTCGTCACCGACCGCATGGCCGAGCTGACCCGCGAGGCGATTTTCGACGCGATTAACCTGATCGACGGCGGCACGTATACGCAGGAGATGGCGGATCGCGTCGAGGCGCTGGAAACCAAGATCGACCGCTACGAGGATAAGCTGGGCACGTACATGGTCAAGCTCTCCCGCGCCAAGCTCTCCCGGAAGGACGGCCACACGCTCTCCCTGCTGCTGCACAGCATCAGCGATTTCGAGCGCATCAGCGACCACGCGGTCAACCTGATGGATTCCGTGCAGGAGATGCACGACAAGAAAATGAACTTTTCCAGCGCGGCGGCGGGCGAATTGCACGTTTTTGCCGACGCGGTGCGCGATATCGTCAATCGTTCATTTGACAGCTTCCTGCATGATGATGTAAAATTGGCAAAGACGGTGGAGCCGCTGGAGGCGTGCATCGACGACATCAACGTGAACGTCAAATCCCGCCACATCGAGCGGCTGACCACCGGCCAGTGCACCATCGAGCTGGGCTTCGTGCTGACCGATATTTCCACCAACTTCGAGCGCGTATCCGACCACTGCTCCAACATTGCGGTGTATCAGATTCAGGTGCCGAAGGACGAATACGACACGCACGAATACCTGCAGAACGTCAAGCATCAGGAGCACGCGGAATTTGACCGCGAGGAAATGGCCTACGAAAAGCGGTATCGCCTGCCGGACGTGGCCAGAGCGCAGATGGCTGAGGCCGGAGAATAAAAAAGATGATTTACATTGTCGAGGACGACCGCAACATTCAGGAAATCGAGCTCTTTGCGCTCAAAAACAGCGGCTATCAGGCCGTCGGCTTTGAAACGGCCAAGGATTTTTACAAGGCCCTTTCCGAGAAGCTGCCGGAGCTGATTCTGCTGGATATCATGCTGCCCGACGAGGACGGCCTTTCCATCCTCAAGAACCTGCGCACCCGCGCGGACACGCAGAAGATCCCCGTGATTCTGGTGACGGCCAAATCCACGGAGATCGACAAGGTGAAGGGGCTTGACGGCGGCGCGGACGATTATATTGCCAAGCCGTTCGGCGTGATGGAGATGATCGCGCGCGTGAAAGCGCTTCTGCGCCGCTCCGGCGGGGCGGAGGAGAGCCTGATGACCTGCGGCAACGTGACGCTCGACAGCGAAAAGCGCATGGTGTATGTGGACGGCAAGCCGGTGGAGCTGACCTATAAGGAGTTCGAGCTGCTCAAGCTGCTGATGAAGAACCACGGCATTGTGATCTCCCGCGACGTCATCATGGAGCGCGTGTGGGATTCCAGCTTCGAGGGCGAGAGCCGCACCATCGACGTGCACGTGCGAACCCTGCGCCAGAAGCTCGGCGACGGCGGCGCGCTGATTAAGACCATCCGCAACGTCGGCTATATGGCGGAAGCAAAATAAAGTTTGGGAGGCCGGCGCGCGGAGCGACGGCCTCCCTTTGTATATACGGCGCGGGGAAACCCGCCGCCCTCCGAATGGAGAGATGAGCTGTGAAGAAAAAGATTTTTAAGTATTTCGCCTGCATGATTACCGTGGCCATTCTGGCGACGACGCTGCTGCTGTCCTGGGTGAACTATGAGATGTTCAAGGGGCGCGTCATGGACGATCTGGAGGTATATGGGCGGATGTTCGCCGTCGAGATGAACGGCGAGGCGGAGGCGCAGAGCGCGCTGCACAGTCTGGAAGAGGATATTCGCGTGACGCTCGTGCATGCGGACGGCACGGTCTATTACGATAATTTTGCCGATCCGAACGCGATGGACAATCATGCGAATCGGCCGGAAATCCGGCAGGCGCTTGAAAACGGAAGCGGAGGCGATATCCGCAATTCCAGCACCGTCGATCAAAGCGCGTTCTATTACGCCGTGCGGCTGAAAAACGGCGACGTGATGCGGCTGGCGCAGGAGGCATCCAATATATGGAGCGTGTATTTCCGCTCCATGCCGCTCATCATGCTGCTGGCGGCGGGCATGGCCTGCGTCAGCCTGTATCTGGCGCACCTGCTGACGGCGCGGCTGGTGCAGCCGATCGAGCGAATGACCGCCCACCTCAACAACGTGAGCGGCGTGGCGCGCTACCCCGAGCTGGAACCGTTTATGGATATGATCGAGCAGCAGCACGAAGAAATTCTGCGCAGCGCGAACATGCGCGTGGAGTTTACGGCCAACGTTTCGCATGAGCTGAAAACGCCGCTGACGAGCATCTCCGGCTATGCGGAATTGATTGAAAGCGGCATGGCGCAGGGCGAGCAGGCCAAGACGTTCGCGGCGGAGATTCACAAGAGCGCGAACCGCCTGCTGACGCTGATTAACGACATCATCCGCCTGTCGCAGATGGACGCCCCGATGCCGGATCTCAAATTCGAACCGGTGGATTTGGCGCAGATCGCGGCCAACACGTTTGAACAGCTCGAAATGAGTGCGCGCAAGGCCGACGTCGCGCTTCAGCTCGACGCGAAGCCCGCGATGGTCGAGGCGGACAGACAGATGATGGACGAGCTGCTCTATAACCTCTGCGACAACGCGATTCGGTATAATGTGCACGGGGGCAGCGTGAAGCTGGAGGTTCGCCCGGTTCGCGACAAGGTGATCGTCTGTGTACAGGATACGGGCATCGGCATTTCGCCGGAAAATCAGGAACATGTCTTCGAGCGGTTTTATCGCGTGGACAAGAGCCGGTCGAAGGCGACGGGCGGCACGGGTCTCGGCTTGGCGATTGTCAAGCATATCGCAGTGAAGCACAACGCGCAGATTGAACTGGAGAGCGAACTGGGGCGCGGCACGAAGATTTCGGTGATCTTCGAGCGCTGCTTTAAGGGCTGAATGGAGGAAAAGCGGCATGGTTACGTTTGAGGATATTCAGAATAATGCGGAGATTCGGACGTACATCGAGAAGGGCAACGAGAATCTGGGCGTGCTGGGCTTCACCAAACATTCGATCGGGCATGCGACGAAGGTATCTTGAAAAGGTAAAAAGCAGGAATTGAATGGAAAAATTCACTTTTCAGACAAAAAGTTTCAAAAACCGTCAAAAAAAGTTCGAAAAAGGTATTGACAGGAGAGCGGGACTGCGATATAATAATCGAGCTGTCAGCGCGAGCGACTAAGCCGAGCGGACAGCGGATGATCCTTGAAAACGATACAGAATCAAGAAGAACGCGAACTGCGATTTTCACG
>ERZ772820.1685-NODE-1685-length-16816-cov-8.134017_pt1 | contig 16816 bp, 24 predicted proteins | sample MGYA00511377_ERZ772820 | MGnify/ENA primary metagenome ERZ772820 (study PRJEB29015, sample SAMEA2737684) | human gut metagenome | biome: human gut; feature: human-associated habitat; material: faeces | place: China | collected 2012 ...
CGTATAGCCTAGAATTTGTGCAACCTGTACAAAAGTCTAGATTGTTGAATGATCTGGTATAAAATTTTACCAAAATATCGATTGTTGTATTTTGGGTCATGTGGTATTATATAACTGTCCTAAGGGACAAGAAATAATGAAAGAGGTTGAAATAGAAATGGAAATGGAAATTGAAAAGGAAATGAAATGTAAGGAAATGAAATGTAAGGATTGCAAGTATTACCAGAAGGAACGGATTCCGAGATCAAGGTCTGGTTGGTGTCTGCATGAGAAATGGAAGAATGGTTGTTGGGGAGATCACTCACCGTTAATCGGATGTGGCACGATGGCTTGTGGTGATTTTCAGCATAGATGAAAGGTCGGTTGAAAAAACAATGACTACTATTGAAAAAACTTTTGAATTGCTAAACAGGGGTTATGAGTTTCACCACACATCTTATGCGGCAGGTTATGTAAGTCGCAAAACAGACGGTTACTTGGTAAAGTATGATGGAAGGTTTGGTAAAGGTTACAAGTGGTTTCATCCGAACTCAGAAAGCACACAATATTGTTATGTGACGTATATTATCAAGAAAGAAAAATAGGGAGGTAAATAACCTCCCTATGAATGAGGGTGAATAAATGAATGTTGTAAAAATCCTGTGTAAGTGGTTAATCAGATTAGTTTTATTTGTGGTTGTGTTAGTTGTATACCTGTTATCAATATATTATATATGTAATTAACTGCGCTTGTTGCGAATTATCAGAATACCACTACCACCGTCGCCGTAAGGGTGATTGATGTAAAAGCCACCACCGCCACCGCCAGTGTTAGCTAAACCTTTTCCGGGTGCAGTGTTTTGAGTACCGCCATTACCACCACCGCCAGCGCCACCAGTACTACCACCAGACGCACCAGCACCACCACCACCGGCATACAGATCGCCGTCAGGCTCTCCAAACTCGCGGGTTGTCGTACCTTGACCTTTTCCACGGCTCGCCCATGACCATTGACCAGCAGTATAAGCAGGATTTCCACCACCGTCGGCGCCATCGCTACCACCGCTGTAACCGTCTGGGCGGTTTTCATAGGCCGCCCCTCCGCAACCTCCTTCTACCATTGTGCCGCCAGCAACCGTTTCTCCAAAACCTGTTGTGTCTCCACCGGCTTCAAAGGCGTAATTTTGTGCTATACCACCTGCACCAATAACAATACTATATGTGGTATTTCTTCTAATTGTTTTATTTTTCACGGTTTTGGTAAAACCGCCAGAACCCCCATGTCCGTAATACTCATTGCTCCAAAATTTACCGCTGGCAGAACCGCCACCAACCATAAAAATATCAATGCCGTTTACAGCGTTACCTAAATCTGTAAAAATCAAATCACCACTTGTTAAAAATTTAATTCGCCAGTTGTTATTTCCGTCATCCAATGTTGTGAATGTGCCGCTGTAAGTAAATACAGGGATGATTACACCGCTAGCACGTCTGTAAAATCTGTTATTTATAATACATTCCATTAAATCACCACCAAAATATTAATAGGCACATCGACTGTAGGTTTATTTCCGTAACAATATGCCGTTATTTTATTAGTATCTGTTACAAATCTGTTAACTTTGTTATATTCATCCAATAATATGTCAATATTAGAAGTGGTTGCTCCGCTAAAATCGTAATCAATAACGGGTTGTGAATCAGCTACAATTCCCTGTACGGTTAATTCTTGCGTATATGGCCCAGTTCCTACCCAGTTTGCCACTGCGCAAGTTGCTGATCTCGTAAATGTTACAACATTACTAACACCTGCTCCAATGTTATTTCTCGCTTGTAATTTCTGTTCTCCCGTCAAATTCTGCTCACTACTAAATTTTACAGAATTATTATCAATCTGTGTACTAACATCATTACTTGTAATATTACTAGTCCCTGCGCCAATATTATTTCTAGCCTGTGTTTTTTGCTCATCTGTTAATTCCTGCGCTATATATAATACAGCATTTTCCGCACTTCCGCTTCCTGTTCCTGCACCAATGTTCGCCCTTGCCCGTGCTTTTTGAGCTTCGGTTAAATTTTGCGCACCACTAAATTTTACAGAATTATTATTAATTTGAGTACTAATATCATCACTTGTAATATTACTAGTCCCTGCTCCGATGTTCGATCTTGCTTGTGCTTCCTGATCTTCCGTTAAATCTTGTAACAAATACGATATATTAAACCCACCAAAATCAACAACTGCATAAAATTTCAACGGGTTAAGTTCAACTTCCTGTACATATTTTCGCCCATTATCATACTGGAAATATCTCCGTACAAGATTAGAATTAACTTTGAATACTTCCATTTCAAACGGCATTGCGGCAGAAAATCCCGTAATTCCCGTAATATCTGCGCAATAATATCTTCCCGGCTCACAATATGTAATAGTTGCGAGATTTGTATTTGGTAAAATATTTATAAAATTTTCGTCATAAACGACAGCGCCGCCAGCTTTTACAAAATCGTCTTTTGCTTCATATTCCATTGCATTTATATTTTCTCTTGCGTTCATTTGTTCATCTTCGTTTAAAATCTGGTTTGCAATCGTGGATACGGCTCCGATATTTTCTGTTGCTTGCTGTTTCTGTAACTCGCTAAATCCTGTTTGCGGGATATATTTTACAACGTCTGAAATATCTACATCAATTTTTAAATTGTTAATAACATCAGCCATTTTATTATATTTGTCAATTAAAAATTGTATCTGTTCATCATAACTTAACGCTTTTGTAAAACTTCCGGGTAGTCCCGCATTGCTACAAAACGTTTTAGGCATTTAATTCACCCCCAAAATAACAATATTCTTTTCTGTGATTGTTCCGGGTTGGTTATTTTTCCATTCTTCATTTATAATATTTGTTTCCAAAATTGTAACATTCGCACTAACGTTTAGGATGTTTGTTGGAATATCAGTGCTTTTAATAGCTATTGCAATAGTGTTAATATCGTTAATAATTGTATTAACAAAACTGATTTTAGACTTGTCAAAAGATATTCCGTCAGTCGCACTAATTTTTATTTGTATAATATACAATTTTTTGTTGTCGTAAATTGTTTCAGGATTGTTAATAAAGGGTTGAATTTTATAAGTTGGAACGTCTACATATTCCGTCCAATTTTCCGAATTTAGGGAAATTGTATAATCAAAACTATGCGGGAATTTACAAGTTTCAATATTATTTCTTGCTCTTGCCTTGTATGCATCAGGATATAATTGCACCTGATTATACAAAACAGGAACATCACCAAAACCATATGCAATTCCGATATTGTTTCTTGCGGTAAATTTTTCATTTTCCGTCAATGCTTGAGGTGTAGTAAGTACTGCGCCATTCAATTTTTCACTGGCCGCACCAATATTTTTTCTGGCATCTTCTTTTTGCTGTTCTGTTAAATTTTGGTTAACGTATTCTACCGCATAATTCGCGTTGCTTGTTCCTGCTCCAATATTTTTTCGCGCAAGTTCTTTTTGTCCTGCGCTCAAATTCTGTTGAACTTTGTAACTAATGGTATTATTATTTACCGTATTATCAATATCCTGTTGGGTAACATCACTTGTTCCTGCACCAATATTTTCACGTGCAATATTTTTTTCATTTTCCGTTAACGCCTGCGGAATAAATTTTATACCATTAAATTCTACATTATCGGGAATCATTGCCAGTAAATTATTATATGCATTAAGCAACCATTGCACTTGTTCGTTAAAACTTAATGCATTTGTAAAACCAGCAGGAAGCCCCGCATTACTGCATAAACATTCAGGAATTTTTTCAATCCGATCTGCCATTACATCACCCCCATAAACAAATTACCTAAATTATCAATAATCATATTATCAACATTGATAATAATGTTACGATATTCTTTAATTGCTTGCGCAAAATTTCCTTTTTGCATTCCGCTAATATGTTCTTCTGTTGTCCCGCTCGCGTTTCCGTTAGCATTTGTCGTATTATTTCCAATTTTTTTGTTGTCATCGCTATTGATTCTCGCGTAACTAATATAGCGATCTTGTTCAAGGTTTTCAATTCCACCCTGCGGGGTATCGCTTTCTTTTCCAATCTGTTTATTTATGTAATTTTCGTTAAAACTTATTACATTATTGTTTTCATTTTTGCTGGTACTTGTTACAAGTCTTGTAAAATTTGTGTCCTGCAACGGGTCAAATTTAAGTAATGCGCTATTTAACATTTCGTTATAATAAGGCATGATTTGCACCAAACGCTCATTCAAACAATACATAAAATATCCGGCTGTTTCCTGTCCCAATTCGTACAACATATAATGTAACAAAATTTTAGTAAATAGCGATTTTTTATAATCATTCCCGGTTGTATTATCTTTATAATCATACAATGCTGTATATTCTTTCAAAAATACTGTATCCAATACAGTATTATTTGTTGCGAGTTTGTAAATATTTGTGTAACCGCTATATGTTTCATTTCCCGCTATTGTATCACACAATGTTTTTAGTGTTTGCGTATACAATGCCGCCATTATTCTTCATCCCTTTCTATATATTCTTCATAATTATCTTTATATTCTTCTGTAACATTTTCGTCATTTCCTACATATTTAACAGATACGTTCAAATCGGGAAACATTTTGTTAATTTGTTTTGCCGCCTGTTCACGTGCTTTCAAACGTATATTTCTAAAATTATTCGTTCCTCCGTTGTTCATGGAAATTTCATCATTTGTTAATCTTTCTTTCTTTTCATACGGCACATTTTCAATTCCCAAAACTGTATAAAGTTCTGCGAGAATATTCGCACGTGCCTGAAATAGTTTATCCGCAACGTACTCATGCCCCATGTTAAAAGTCTTAAAGCTGTCAGCAGGGTTAAAAGATTTGTTAACTAAAATACATAATTCATTCCCCGTATATTTTTGCATGAAATTTTCCATTGATAATTTTGTGGACGGGTCACAAACTCCGACAACGGGTGTTTTTTGTGTACGAATGTTAATATCAATCGTCTGGTCAATATCATACAATCTTTTTGCATACATATCAATGTATGCAATCAATGGCATACGGTTATATGTGTCATAAATGGGCACTGCATTTTTATCCGTCAGCATTCGTGTATATCCATTTGCTCCGTATGCGGTAAATTCAGTAGGATTAAAAAATTGGTTAAATTCTCCACCAAATACAGCACGTAATGCCACATAACCCATTACGTCATCATTAAAAAATGCCGCCTTGCCATTATACAAAAGAGTCGCTTCCAAAAATCTTGAATCAACTGTATCTGGGAGCCCATTCCATTCAAATTGTGTCATTGCTAAACCCGCGAACATATCAAAATAATATGCATATTCTATTACATTTCTATTAAATTTATTCCAGTAATTTTTATCTACAATCATAATAATTAACCCCCTCTTGCTGGCCACATTGTATGCGGGTTATTCGCTCTCGCAAGCCCATAATTCCCAATAATATCACCAGTGTTTCTCCAAAATGTAATACCATTGTCAAAAATACTATCAATTTTTACAACATATTCTTGCGGAATTTCTCCATAAACACTCATGTTAACAGTTTTAATATATGTGTAATAAGGTCGTGCTTTTTTATTCGGAATTGCAACCTTGTTTTGTTTATAACCATACATCGAAAAGTATTGGTCAATGATAAATGCGTATTCTGGTGTTAGTCTGAATTGTTTAATGATGAAATCTTTTTTCTTCGCGGCGTACATTGTATCTGTTGCATAATTCCCTCGCATTTGTGGCGGCAATGTTGCATGATCGCGAATTTGTGCAACTTGTCCAAATACGTTCATAAAATTGTTGGCGGCTCCTGCTAAATTTCCCGTAATTGCATTAGTTACGCCCATTCCAACATTGTATCCTGCACTGTATACAAGTTGGTTCTGATTGAGCGCTAAATATGCCGCAAAACTATCAATACTGTACGCGCATTGCGGGAAATTTGTAATAGTTATGCGTTCATCAATATTTTCAGGAATGCCATTGTAATATAATGGATATACACTAACAGCGGCTGGGGGTGATACAGTTGCGGCAAAAGCAAAAGTTGCTGTATGTGTTTCAGGATTGTTAAAATATTCATACTTGAATGTACCTTCTTGCCCTTCACCGTTTGAAATTGTAAAGAAATTGTAGGGATATCGCGTCAATTTATTGTTAACTGGTACATAAGTTCCAAAATTTTTATTAAGATCAATATTGAATCGCGCATTTTTAGTATTCATTAGTCTTTTTGGTATCATATATAACGCAACGATTGCATCCGATTTATTATTAGTTGTTAATTTTGTTAAATGACTATTAAGCAATGTAATTCCTTCATCTGTTGTTTCATAATATACAAGTTTGCAACCGCTATAAACGCCCTCTGTAATTTGTCCGTCAACTGCTGGTAGATCATTTTTTGTTACGTCAACGGTTGTTGCCATCATAATAACCTGATCGTATTCGTTTATGCCGCCTATATCGCTATGCTGACAGTATAAATCTCCTGTTTCCAATCTTTCTTCAATAATGTTAATGTTCGCGTCGTTAGGTTCGTGCATTCTATCAATAAAGACTTCTTTAATATTGTAATCAAAATGATACGTTTGCATAACATCTAATTCAAGTTCCAGTTTAGTTGTATTATCGCTAATATATTCTACTTTATTCACAAAAGCATAAAACCATTTATTATAATACAATGTATTTCTATACATTACATAATTACAAATAGAAGCGGTAGCAATAGGCAGTGGTATTTTTACGGCAGTACTATTTCTGATAAAAGCAAAAGTTTCATCCGAGCTAATCCCCGAACCGCTTTCAGAGCCAAAACTATAAAACGCCTTGCTTCTAAAATACGCTTCTTGAATTTGTTTACTATCAAATTCTATCGTATGATTATAATTAGAATCTAATGGAACATTTTTTAACAGTATAAATTCTGAATTAGGTGGAATTATCATATAATCACCTCTAAATTTCAGGGGTGTATAAATTGCATATACACCCCTGAATAATTATAAATTATTAAGAAATCGTTTGTTTAGCGCTGGCCGCAAAGTTGGAATCAGTGTAAGTAACGCCATTGCCCAATGCCTTAACAACTGCGATATAATCACCCTTGGCCATCATGTTCGCAAAAGTTACATTTACACCCGTAACATTCTGCGTTTCAATCTGATTTTCAGGGGCAACTGTATCTTTATACAATACCGCCTGATAACCTGTTGCGTTTGCACTCGCCGTCCAACCCAATTTAGTTTTAGTTGTTCCATCCCACGCAAGCGCGGTAGGCTTATTTAACATAGTTGTTGCATTTTTCTTACAAAACGCAATGGCATTTGCAAAGGGGGAGGTGCTGAACGTTTTCCAGTTGTGAAGGAAATAATTCCAATACAAACCCTTTGCGTTGTACGTTTCGGTAAATTCAATCACATTATCGTAAATCATAAAGAAATCTCTGTCAATAATTACTGCCGCAACGGTTTCAAGCTGTGTTTTTTCTTCCTCTGTAAAGGGCTTGTAATTGGGGTCATTCGCAAACAGCAGAGCAAGCCGCTCCTCATCATTTGTTACAAAAGTATCAACCAACAGTCTATGCCCCATAAATTCCGCTTTGTCAAGGTTAAACGCACTTGCCATTACTTCTACGTCTGCGATAGCGTCAAATTTTGCAGTAGAAATCAAATACTGATCGTTTTTATCCGCATAATTATGCACCTTTGCGCGGTTGTATTTGTTGCTCATAAAGGTAAGCGCGTTTGAATCCTGCTTAAAAGCGGATACAATAGTCTTTGCATTGGTGGCGGTAGGTTCGTCAATGCTTTCAATATACATATTATCCAAAATTTCACGGGCAATAATGTACTTCATCACCAGAAACTCGTCATAATTCGCACTCTTATATACACTCTCAACGATACTAGCAATTAGTCTATCAACGCCTTCAAAACTGGTAAAAGCCGCTCGCAAAGATTGATTCTGAATTGTTACGGGATACACAATTTTGTAATTAAGTGTATGATAGGCCGCGCGCACGTCGGGAATTTCCCGCTTGTACAGGGTCTGTTCAGCGTCCGCAGGGTTATAAATATACGGTTTTGCGAGTTCGGTAAAAATTTCTTCTACCGTGTCACCCATTTCAAGAACGCCTTTTTTGAACATTTTCCACGGATTTTCGTACATTTTACTAGTAATAAGTACCAATCCAATTCGGTTTACCAGAACATTCAAAAATTCATTTTTCAGCGCGGGTACGCCACTGATCTGCGCGCCCACTGTATGCAGGCTCATAAGATCGCCGGGTACAATCTCGTTAACATTTTGCTGGTAATACGCACTTGCGGCATTACGCACACCATTAATTACATCTGCACCAGTTCCAGTCAGTCGCATAATACTAGGAATTTTCGCCATTTTTAACCCTCCTTTTTTGTGAAAAGGTCATCAATCGTTACAACCTTTTCTTCCTGTTCGGTTTCTTTTTCTTCCACTTCTGGCTTTTCTAAAAATCTTGCTTTATACTTTTCGCGCCATTCGCGATCTGTATTCTCAACCCGTTCATACAAGTTATTAATTTCCGTAACAACTTCGTCAAGTTCTTCGATATTTTCTCGTTCCCCAAAATAATCATTGATTCTACCAATCAATGCTTCCCTATCCATATATTGGATACCTCCTTCTTAACGCATAAATATAAGATTTGGATTTCTTTTTCGCAGTTGTAAATACAATATTTAAGTATGTCCTATCACCTCTTGTTGATAATGTTTTATTATTGTAAACAATCGAACCATCATAGATAAATGATGTTAATATAGCTGGCTCAAATTCTGACGAATTGTTATTTATTACGCCAGTTATTTCAAAACTATTACCATTATTTACAACTGATAAATTGCTAAAAGATGTAGATTTTTCAATATATACATCGCGAGGTGTCGGCAACGTTGGATAATCGACAGAATCAATACTTGTTGCACTGCTACCATCAATTTTCATAATAGCGGCACTTAAATCATTAATATCAAATGTTAATTTTATTGTGTCGCCTTTTTTTCTTACTTTTGCATAAATATAAAAAACAAAACCTGAATCAGTGTTTATATTAATAATATTTGACAAACTTGTAAATGCAACTGAATAAACGGATAATTGTAAAAAATCTCCATCTTGGCCGGGCGTTGGCGGTTCCGGCGTACTCCCCGTTAAATATTTATACCATTCTACCGCCTGTTTCGCTCGTCTATCTGCGCTTTCGTCGGTGCCCCCGCCAGACCTCTCATATTGCCAATAATACGCACGTGCCATGTATGCGACATCGTCCGTGGCAACCTTAAATCTGCCCCAACTGTAACTATATCTAATGTCTCCCCGTTGATAACTATACCATGTTGCACCACCGGGTTTGTCTGGGTTATGCACGTCACCGTATTTACATTCATAATCATGATAATCCAACTGTTTATTTATATCTGCCGCAGGGTTATTATCATTCGCAATATTTTGTATATTGTTTTCCTTACACCACATGCCATATTTGCGATACCACGGCGTCCATTGGGGCAATCCAAAACCGTAACTACCGGGCTCCGGGTATGTGTCGCGCTGAGGGTTATTAGTATTCAATCGGCATTCACTCTGCCAGTTGCCAAAAGCAGCAGCGATCGCGTTAATGCTCCAACCACGACTTTGCATAACACCCTTAAAATAAGTGGCGTTTTTTTTCATTTCATCATTTGTTAAATTCTTTCCTAAAGTTGTAATATATGGATACGCCATTACTTTAGCACTTCCCCCAAAATATTATACGCCTCACGGATTTTGTCTATATCGGTAACATTTCCTTCCGAATAGTCCAAAAGTTTGCATTCCCCCGCATGTGTCCAACGTCTATTTGTGATAACGTCTCGCTGTACACCCCCAGTTGTACTATGCACGACACGTCCATCACCAACATATATTCCCACATGTGCGGCGTTTATTCCATCTTTGTATAATTGTTTATTTTCTTTTCCGTCGTGTTTTATTGTAAACAACCATGTACCCGGCTTTAGCGTTCCACCTTGATATGCTTCAATTTCTGTAACTGTTCCTTTTTTATTCAATGCGTTTCTCCACATATCGTTGGAACCGCGCCAGTTATGATAGGCGTTAACTTTTTTTAACATTTGTTCAACAAATTCTTGACAATCCCACCTGCTATAAGGGATTCCCTGCCATTGCTCCTGATCTGCGACTTTTGCAAAGTCACTTGCTAAGGGTCTGGACAATGTTTTTCACTTCTTCCATGATTCTAGTATTATTATCAATCGCTTCAACAAATTTCTTCGATTCTTCACTATGCGCCTCACGTTCTTTGTAAAACAACATAAACATGGCTACTGTACAAGCAATCGGGAACCCGACGTTGCTAACCAACTGGATAATGGCGTTCGCGTCCATTTTTCCACCTCCTTTCGCTTGGAGTATGGAACGGGGGGTCTTGTACATCCCTGTACTAGCCGCCTTTTCACGGGCCGGATTTGGCTTCCCCCGTTCCACGATTATAATTATATCACCGGGTAAAATATCTGTCAAGCAAAATTTCCGAATTTATGTCCTCAAAAATAATATTATTTAGCAAATGCTGTCTACGTATAAATATGTATTTTGTGCCGAAACGCTCCAATTCTAACTCACTTGTGCCATATGCTTCCGGGTCTCCGCTTTTATGTGTACTACAATATAATTGTTGGCTTCCTTTGATTTTGTATACAGTAATTTCGCCAACTGTTACAATCGGATTAAGATTATATAACGGTAATGACCGATATTCGGATTTACTAAATTCGGGAAATTCGTTTTCAAGCGCCATTTCCCTAAACCCGTTTTTAGCGTTTTTCGTCGCTTTATACAATGCTGTATCTGCTTTCTTTTTTGAGATCGGACTATTTTGCACATCCACAACTAATATACCACTTTTCTTATTATAATATATTTCCTGTCCGCGTTTACGATTGTTAATTAACGTATTAACCAATCCAAAACTAACCAAAACTTCATTATCAATTTTATTACTATTTGCTAAACAAATAAGTTGCAAAGGCTTTTTGCCCTTCAATTCTCTATTTCCGTTAATAGTTTCATAAAGATTCATAAGGGCTGCGCCTTCATCCCTGATTTTTCGCACATGGTTTTCTGGTATAAATTCATCGTATATTATTCTATCAATATTCGCACCACCAAAACCGCGAACACTCGCAAATGTTGATAGTGCAAATACAGGGGCTATTGCTTCCCCATATGGTTCTAATATTCCCTCTTTTTCTTGTTGATTATATACATTTGCTGTTCGCTTTTTTGTGGCAGGATTGCCAAAAATCCCATAATTCCACCCATAATCATTATTAAGCTCGCGGAATGGGTTATATTCCGGGCTTGTCATGATCTCCATTTCCCCACCAGTTCTACGCATGATTCCAAATGGCACTGTATCTTTATTCATTATCGCATTGTAAAAAGCGCCATAAGTTTTGCCTGTTCGACGCGCTCCAATAACAAATGTAAAGGGGGCGTTATATTCAAAAATCTTCTTCATATTGATATAACCGTTATCTAAATATATACCCATATTTATACACCTTCCTATAAAAATAACCCCTTTCGGGGTTATTAAGAATTGTTACATTTTAGTCAACATACACGCAACTAATAAACTTGCGCCCGTTACGGCTTGTGCCCTGCTCCACTCGCACATGATGTGGGGCGGTTCCAACACTTTCCATCAGTCCGCAGATTTTCTCAAAATCTCGAATGAAGGTTGGCGAATTTGTTGCAAATACTTTACCATCAGACTTCATTGCCATTACGCGACGTACTTCACCTTCACTATCCACATCTTCATAGATGCAATACGTTTCCGCTTCCAACGTTTCGCCGATATGGTTAGTCATTTTTTCACCGTTAGGGGCAAGGGTCAATTCATAAATTTCAGCCGGAGTAAATTCCTTACTATTCTTGATAACCTGCATAATTATACTTCCTTTCAAATATTAATTAAAATTTGCATGTGCAAGGTAAAGATTCCAGAACACTTTTTCATCTTTTTCGCGCTTTTTAAGGACAATCGCGCCATCAACCGTAATCATATCGCCAGCTTTCGCGCCGACAAAATCACCTAGGTAGTCAGTGCAATGCACAGTCAGCGGACGTTCCCCTCCATGGTCAACCGAAATTCGAAAACCCCATGCAGTAACGCCAGAAGGGGTCTTAAATTCCGCAACATTAGTTACAAGTTTTCCATAAAACTTTGCATAATTATTAGGCATTTTCGGTTTCCTCCGTTACTTCCTTGATCTTGCGCTTGCGGGGAGTATACGTTTCAAAAGTCGCGCCACGCAAGATATCATCTGTAATATCAATGACAGCTTTTACAGGTTCAACCGTCGGAGTGCCAACAACAATACTACCTTCCCTATACACCTTTTTAGGGTTCATAGTGTATAGTTCAAAATCGTTTTCCATCCAGTCCCCGTTTTCCGTCTTTCGCAGTTCCCGCCCAGTTACCCGATATGCCTTGATTTTCATGGTTTCAACTTCCTTCTTTGTTTTTATTGTCCTCTCAAGGACAAATATATAATACCATGACCCCGTTATTTTGTCAATAGATTTTTGATAATTTTTCGCACAAATTTTTACCGCGCTGTATTATCTCTGCATACTCTGCTGTTAACCCTAATTGGTATGTACTATCTCTAATTACAACGTTGCGCGTAATGGGTATCATGTGACCGTCTATATAATAGGTAGTGGTCTCGGGATTATCATTATATACAGATTCCGTCCCACCTGCGGCCACAAAAATAAAACCCACCTTAAAATTAGTCAAACTACCTAATTCCTCCGCTCCTTTCTTTTTCCCGACTCCTGCAACTGTCAAATGAATTTTATTGTTATCGTCCGTATACGCATACTTTTTAGCGCCCATTGTTACAAATTCATCGCAATGCCCGTCAAACTCGTATACTCCCATATAATGCACTTTATGCGCCTTATCGGTTGCAACTGCATTATTATTTATACTATCTAATATTCTATTTTTATTATAATCTTTCCAATCAACATTACCAACATATTTTACACTATCTGTATCACAATATACCCCTTTTTCACCCGCTATTTGCAATCCTTCTTCCAACCGATAACGCGCCCACGCTGTTACCCACACTCCCCACTGGTAACACAAAAACGCTTTTTTATTATATTTTTCAAGCAATTCAGCATTTGTAACATCTTCATCATAATGCCATTCGCCATCAAAAACTATATCCTGTTTTACTGGATTTTGTGCCATCATTCCATATATACTATTCAACTTATTTTTAGCTTTCATATAATATATTTCTTGTCCTTCTACTCCTTTCAATTCATTTTTCTTTTTATAATATTCAATGTTTAGATCAATAATTGGTTGAGGTAACTTTTTATAATCAGCTATATATAATTCATAGCATTCAAAACCAAATTCATATTCTTGTAACAAAATCCTAAAATCTATATCAGTAACAGCAACTTCGCAATATTCACATTCCAAAACTCGGCCATTATCCCCTAAATAATTATACAATTTTTCGGATTTATCAATGGATAAATAAGGGAATCCCCAAAACTGATTACGCAATTTTACATTATGCATTTTTATTCTAAATATACATGCTTTTTCTTTTTTAATCATATAATCAATCAATTTTTGATTTGTAGGTTGTTCAATTTTTATAAATGGGGTCATGGGAAATTTACAATTACATATAACGTCGGGATAGCTACTTGATCTATCATAACTATTAACATTTTTAATAATGCGATCTGCATAAAATCTATTTGCATGAGTATTTCCACCTCTAAACGCGGCACGGCAGATTTCCCACAATTCCAACGTGGGTTTCATTTCCCTAAATTCTGCATAATTATACTTTTTCATAGCCCGTTTTGCATCGCGACGAACATAACCCGTACTTGTTAATGGGATAGTATATAAATTATCTCCATCAATTTGCATTTCTTTTTCCAATGCTTCCACCAAACCAACGACATCATTTGTACAATATTGTTTTTCACGTTCTGTTAATTCCGTCCATGGATAACGCTTTTTTGTGTAATCATACTCATTTACGATTTTCCCATGGTCAACACCCATTTTACGAGTATATTCTGCTAAGCTCATATTAGAGTGTATATAACTGCATCTATATTCTATTCTACCTTCATTTTGTGTGCATTTTAATACTTTTCTCCTTTCAATAGCAAATACTTGTTCTCTGTCAAAATTATATATTCCTGCCAAAAATTGGAACTCATAAGACAAATTATGCACCCATATACATAACTTTTCATCTAACCGCAAGGAATTATACATATTTTGCATAAACAATTTATATTCGTCCCACGTCCTTCCCATGATTATGTCGATATCATTATTTTCGCCGGGAAATAATATTGCAAACTGCCATACGTACATAATTGATTGTTCAATTTCCACAATGCGCGTTGTTTCAATATCAAATGCGCAGATTAAATCTTTATAATACAACTTATCGCGTCCGCTCTGATTTCCTCTCGGTTTCGGCTGAAATTTTGTGTCTTTCACTCTTGCATAATTATAGTTTTCAGCCGTGTAAATCATAGTTAAAAACCTCGCAACTGTTCTAATACATAATCAGATAACATTTCATTATCTTTATTTGTGCGTTTATATTCCTCTACAATTTGTGCTGTTTCTTGTAAATCTTCTGTATATTCTTCAAAATGTTGCATAATTTCATCAACTTCAAATTTTTCACCTTCCAAAACGTCATATAATTCTGCGGCTTGATCGCTGGGGATTATTCTTCTACCGTAATATGCCCTAAATTTTTCCATAAATTCACCAAAAGCGTCCAGATCATCAATTTTATAACCGTGTCCTTGTAATACTTTCTTAACTTCTTGCGCTTTCCGCTTTCGGGCTTGTCTTGCTCCCTTCACGGTCGTTTCTTCACGGGTCAGAAATCCTTGTAATTGTGATAGTGCTAATTTAACTTCATCCTCACTTTTAATTTCACCTAATCTGATTTTTGATAATCTTTCCAGCTGTTTGTAGGTTTGTGATTTTGTAAAACCTGCTTTTTCCAAACGTTGCACACGCTTATGAGCAATATCGCGCAAACGTCCTACTTCTTTTTTAGCCTGTGCAAATGTTTTTCCAAAATCTGTATAACCGTCAACCGGGTCATAAAATTCAGGTGGATAAGCAAAAATTGATTTAGGCATTGTACCATTCCTCCATGTTCTTTTCATATTCGCGGTAACGGTTTACAACTTCGCGGATTATACAACTTGCATACATGTTTGGAGTTGTATCATTTTCTTTTGCTTGAGCCTGTAACCACTCATAATCTTTTTGCGGGATACGGATAGTCACAACAGTATTTCCTTTTTCCATTATTTTATTACCTCCAAAATTTTTACAATATGCATTGAGCCGGGATACGCGCTCATTCTCCTGCATACATCCATCATCTTATTTAGGGCTTGTATTGCATCACTAGCTTCCACATAATGCAGTTGTATTACACCGTATTCCCTTACCCATATCGCAAACTTTCGCATTATTCCCACCTCCTTTCTAGTTCCTCAAGCTGTTTCTTCAACTTCTTGATTTCATTTTCGATTTCTACGCAATTGTCACAATAGTACAGGGTTTCATAAGTTTCTTTCAAAGCAATTCGATAATCTTTATACATTTGAGCCTTTGAGCGTCCATCCATTGTTTTCAACCAACCTTTCATTATTTCCTGTCCCTCAGGACTTCTAAATAATACCACGATCTCAAAAATACTTCAATTGAAATTATGGTAAAATTTTCAACCAAATATAACTAATCTTCAAAAATCCAAACTAGAATCAAAACAAATAACAAAACCAAAATGCAAACAAACGCAATCACCCTGTACGTCATAATTAACACCCTTTCCCAATAAAACTAAATAACCAATATACAACCTGTATCATGCTATACAGTAATCCCATAATAACCACAAAACCAACAATAACGACCAAAGCCCAAAAGATACATACGGGTATATATTTCCAGTTAATCATTATTTTTCAATCCTTTCACAGATATTCGCAATATCGCTATATGCGGCAACCCAATCTTCATCTTTCGCCATGCCTGACCAAAACAGTTCTATCACATAACCCGGAGGATTATATGCAATAATTCTATAATCCGATTTATCAACATTTTGTAAAAAGTCTTTCATATTTTCGCACAAAACAAAAACCTTCGTAAATTTTAGATATTTCGGAAAGCCTATAAATCTTTCCTTATACCATTCAGATTTTCGCATAATATCATATTCGCATTTAACGTTATTGTCTTTTCCCTTTTCTCTGTTTAGCTTTTTCATTTATTTCAACCCTTAAATGCCTTGCTAATTTCGCACACTTCCCAATTTACAGGATTAAGATAGGATGTACGTCCGACACATTCAATGTTAATTCGCTTCATAACCCGCTTTTCGGGGTTCCACACATAACGATAATTTTTGGTATCATACATGTTGTCAATGCTGTTAATAACCTTGTTTACAAGTTCATTCTTCATTTTAATAGTAGTCATTTTATTCAACCAACCTTTCATTGTTTCCTGTCCTTCAGGACGTTTATATAATACCACATGACCCAAAATACGACAATCTATATTTTGGTAAAATTTAATACCAGATCGTTCAATGGTCTACAGCATTTGTGCAGATTGCACAAACCGTAAGATA
>ERZ772820.1695-NODE-1695-length-16784-cov-35.514197_pt1 | contig 16784 bp, 12 predicted proteins | sample MGYA00511377_ERZ772820 | MGnify/ENA primary metagenome ERZ772820 (study PRJEB29015, sample SAMEA2737684) | human gut metagenome | biome: human gut; feature: human-associated habitat; material: faeces | place: China | collected 2012 ...
AGGAACGGCAAAATTTTTTACACTTCTATTACTTCTTTATCGCACATCAGTAAAAAGCCAGGGTATGAAACAGCTCATGGCGGGCGGCGGCGTGGCGCTCATTGGCGTCATTCTCGTTCCCCTGCTCTCCGGCCTGTTCGGTTAATCGCCCGCACGAATCCTTCGCGGCGTCCGCCCCCAGGGCGGGCGCTGCGGGAAAGGAGGGTAAAGCCCATTGGATTTGATATGGCAGAAATTCACCGAATGGCTGAAGGAGCTGCTGGTCAGCGGCATCATGGACAACGTGAACGGACTGTTTGACAACGTGAACAGCCGCGTGGCGGGCATCGCCGGACAGGTGGGCGCTACGCCCCAGGGCTGGAACAGCGGCGTCTACGGCATGATCCGAACGCTGTCGGACAATGTGATTTTGCCCATCGCGGGCGTTGTCCTGGCCTTTGTCATGACGCTGGAGCTGATTCAGCTCATTACGGAAAAGAACAATATGCACGACGTGGACACCTGGATGTTCTTCAAGTGGATATTCAAGACCGCCTGCGCCGTGCTCATCGTCACCAACACATGGAACATCGTCATGGGCGTGTTCGAAGCGGCTCAGAGCGTCGTAAACAGCGCGTCGGGCATCATCGTATCGGACACATCCCTGACGTTCAACGAGCATATCGCGGGATTTGAAGCTGCGCTTGCGGAAATGGAGGTCTGGTCGCTGCTGGGGCTGTGGCTGGAGTCCGTGGTCGTGCATCTTTCCATGTGGGCGCTGACCATCTGCATTTTCATCATCTGCTACGGCAGGATGATCGAGATCTACTGCGTGACCTCCATCGCGCCCATCCCCATGGCGACCATGGCCAACCGGGAATGGGGGCAGATGGGCCAGAATTACCTCAGAAGCCTGCTGGCGCTGGGCTTTCAGGGCTTCCTCATCATCGTCTGCGTGGCGATTTACGCGGTGCTGATCCAGAACATCGTGGTGGAGAGCAGCGTCTCGGCAGCCATATGGACGTGCATGGGGTACACGGTGCTGCTGTGCTTCACGCTGTTTAAGACGAGCTCCCTTGCCAGGAGCCTGTTCCACGCTCACTGACGGAGGTGATGAAATTTGGCATACGTTCCCGTACCCAAGGACTTGAACGCGGTGAAAACCAAGGTCATGTTCAATTTAACAAAACGGCAGATTCTGTGCTTCGGCGGCGGCGCGCTCATCGGCGTACCGCTTTTCTTTCTGCTCAAGGGCCATATCGGCAGCAGCGCGGCGGCCCTTTGCATGATGCTGGTCATGCTGCCCTTCTTCCTGCTGGCCATGTATGAAAAGAACGGTCAGCCGCCGGAGAAGCTCATCCGCAACATCGTGCAGGTGTGCTTCCTGCGCCCCAAACAGCGCCCGTACAGGACGAACAATTTCTACGACCTGCTGAACCGGCAGGATATTTTGGATAAGGAGGTCTACGCGATTGTCCACAAACAAAACCCCCGCAAGAAAGCTCACACGAGCCGAGCGAAAGCAGATCGACGCGGCGATTGCAAGAGCAAAGCGTCAGGATAAGCGAAAGAAGTCCGCCCAGGACAGCATCCCCTTTCAGCGGATGTACCCCGACGGCGTGTGCCGCGTGACGGACAATTACTACACGAAAACCGTGCAGTTTCAGGATATCAACTATCAGCTCAACCAGAACGAGGACAAGACCGCCATTTTCGACGGCTGGTGTGACTTCCTCAACTATTTTGATTCCTCCATCCGCTTCCAGCTCTCCTTCATCAACCTCTCCGCCACGCGGGACACCTACGCCCGGCGCATCGCCATCCCCTTGCAGGGCGACTGCTTCGACAAGCTCCGCACCGAGTACACCGGGATGCTGCAAAGCCAGCTTGCCAGAGGCAACAACGGGCTTATTAAGACCAAATACCTGACCTTCGGCGTGGAGGCGGACGGCCTGAAGGCGGCAAAGCCCCGATTGGAGCGCATCGAGACGGATATCCTCAACAACTTCCGCCGTCTGGGCGTGCAGGCGGAAGTCCTGAACGGGATGGAGCGCCTGCGCCTGCTGCACGGGATGCTCCACATGGACGAGCCGCAGCCCTTCCGCTTTTCGTGGGACTGGCTGGCTCCCTCCGGGCTGTCGGTGAAGGACTTCATCGCGCCCAGTGGCTTCGAGTTCAAGACCGGCAGCAGCTTCGGCGTGGGCAGCAAGACCGGCTGCGTATCCTTCTTGCAGATTTTAGCGCCGGAGCTCAACGACCGGATGCTGGCGGACTTCCTGGATATGGAAAGCTCCCTTATCGTCAGTATGCACGTCCGGTCCGTGGATCAGGTAAAGGCCATCAAGACCATCAAGCGCAAGATCACTGATTTGCAGAAGATGACCATTGAGGAGCAGAAAAAAGCGGTGCGTTCCGGCTACGATATGGATATTATCCCAAGTGACCTTGCCACCTACGGCACGGAGGCAAAGAAGCTCTTGCAGGAGCTGCAAAGCCGCAACGAGCGCATGTTCCTTTTGACCTTCCTTGTGGTGAACGTGGCGGACAACAGGCAGCGCCTCGGAAACAATGTCTTTCAGGCGGGCTCCATCGCCCAGAAGTACAACTGCCAGCTCACGCGGCTGGACTTTCAGCAGGAGGAGGGCTTCATGTCCGCGCTGCCGCTGGGGTATAACCAGATCGAGATCCAGCGGGGGCTGACCACATCCAGCGTGGCGATCTTCGTGCCGTTTACCACCCAGGAGCTGTTTCAGGACGGCAAGGAAGCCCTGTACTGCGGGCTGAACGCCCTTTCCAACAACCTCATCATGGTAGACAGAAAGCTGCTTAAAAACCCCAACGGGCTGATCTTGGGCACGCCCGGAAGCGGCAAGTCCTTCTCCGCCAAGCGTGAGATCGCCAACGTGTTCCTCGTCACCAATGACGATATCATCATCTGCGACCCGGAGGCGGAGTACGGCCCGCTGGTGGAGCACCTGCATGGGCAGGTGGTAAAAATCTCGCCCACCTCCACCGACTACCTGAACCCCATGGATTTGAACCTGAATTACAGCGACGATGAAAACCCGCTGAGCCTGAAATCCGACTTCATCCTCTCCCTCTGCGAGCTGATCGTGGGCGGCAAGGACGGCCTCATGCCGGTGGAAAAGACCATCATCGACCGCTGTGTGCGCTCTGTTTACCGGGAGTACCTGAGCGACCCACGCCCGGAAAAGATGCCTATTTTAGAGGACTTGTACAACGAGCTTCGCAGGCAGGACGAAAAGGAAGCGCAGTATATCGCCACGGCGCTGGAAATCTACGTCACCGGCTCCCTCAACGTGTTCAACCACCGCAGCAACGTGAATATCGAAAACCGTGTGGTCAGCTTCGATATCAAGGAGCTGGGCAAGCAGCTCAAAAAGATCGGGATGCTGGTGGTGCAGGACGCGGTGTGGAACCGCGTCACCGTCAACCGGGAGCAGCGCAAGTCCACCCGCTACTATATCGACGAAATGCACCTTCTTTTGAAGGAGGAGCAGACCGCCGCCTATACGGTGGAGATATGGAAGCGCTTCCGCAAGTGGGGCGGCGTTCCCACGGGCATTACGCAGAACGTCAAAGACCTGCTCTCCAGCCGTGAGGTGGAGAACATCTTTGAAAACTCCGACTATGTGTATATGCTCAACCAGGCTTCCGGCGACCGGCAGATTCTGGCGAAGCAGCTCAACATCTCGCCCCATCAGCTCTCATATGTGACCCAATCCGCCGAGGGCGAGGGGCTTTTGTTCTACGGCAGCGTGATCCTGCCCTTCGTAGACCGCTTCCCCAAGGATACGGAGCTGTATAAAATCATCACGACAAAATTGTCCGACCTCTCCGAACAAACCGGGGAGGAAGCGAAGGACGCAATTACAGTGTAAGGAAGGAGAAAAGAATATGGATAACCACCTTATGATTTTTGAAAGCACAGATTTTGGTCGGGTGCGTTCCGTGCTGAAAGACGGAGCTCCTTGGTTTGTTGCGGTTGATGTGTGCAAAGCTCTCGGATTGAACCAGGTTACGCGCGCAATGTCCAGATTGGACTCGGACGAAGGTGGGTTACTTGAAGTACCCCACCCCCAGAACGCCGATAAGACGATTGAAATAAATGCAGTAAGTGAAGCCGGACTCTATCATTTGATCCTTTGTTCCAAAAAGCCGGAAGCGAGAGCCTTCAAGCGCTGGATCACCCATGAGGTCATTCCCTCCATCCGCAAGCACGGCGCGTATATGACGGACAGCCTGTTGGATGCGCTGGAGGCGCACCCCGAGGCCGTGCCGGAGTACCTGAACCGCCTTCGCAGTGAAAACGCCCGAAACCGGGAGCTGAACCGCCGTCTCCGGCTTGCCCTCCCCAAAGCGGAGTATTACGACGCTTTTGTTGACCCTGCGGACTGCACCAACATCCGTACCACCGCCAAGGAACTGGGCGTTCCCGAAAAGCAGTTTACCCGGTATCTGGAGGAAAAGAAGTATCTGTTCCGGGACAAGAACCGCAAGCTCTTTCCCCGTGCGGTCAAAAAGAGCGCCGGTCTGTTTCTGGTGAGGGACTTCTACACCGAGCGCGGCAAGCTGGGACACTATACCCTAATCACCCCGGCGGGCAAGCGGCATTTTCTGGAGAGAACGGATGAAATTCTGTTTGAATAACGCTTTTAACCCATCAGCAGTCCCATCAGGAGGTGATGAATATGGCAAAACGCTCGCCAAGGCTGATTTTCACCGAGGAAGAACGCGCCCTGCCGGAGCTGGAACGAGCTGTCCGCAGGGCAGACAGGGCGGCGGATAAGCTGGAAAAGGCCGAAGCGAAAATTCCCAAGAAAACCGTTAAGGTCAAAAAGCGCGTTGTGGACAGTGAGAGCGGCAAGGTCACGACGCGCCTTTTCTTTGAGGAGGCGGACAAAAAGCGTCCGCCCTCCAAGCTGGCGCACGCCGCAAGGAAAGCGCCGCTGGATACCGTCCGCAGCGCAGTCCACCGCAAGCTCCGGGAGGAGGGCGGCGACAACCCCGGCACGGAGGCGGCGAACACCCTGACCGAGACGGCGGAGCGCACCTGGCGCATTGCGGAATCGGCGCACCGCTCCCATGCGGAAAAGCCCTACCGCAGGGCGGACAAGGCAGAAGCCGCCGCAGACAAAGCTAATCTCAAGGCGCTGAACAAACAGTACGAGCAGGAATACGGCAGGGCTTCCAATCCCTATTCCCGTTGGCGGCAGAAGCAGGCCATTAAAAAGGAATACGCCGCCGCAAAAGCGGGGAACGGCGCGAGGAATACCGTCAAAGCGTCCGAGACCACTGCGAAGGCGGCAAAGCGCGCCGCCGAGGGAAGCAAAAAGGCCGGCAGCTTTTTTGTCCGGCACAAGAAGGGCTTCCTCATCGCGGGCGGCGTCGCCGCCGCGATACTGCTGCTCATGACCTGCATTTCCTCCTGCTCCACGCTGTTTCAGGGCGGGGTGTCCGGCATTGCGGCCTCCACCTATCCGCTGGAGGATGCGGATATGCTGGCGGCGGAAGCCGCCTACTGCGCCATGGAGGACGAGCTGCGGGAATACCTGAACAGCTACGAAAGCACCCACGATTACGACGAGTACCACTTCGACCTGGACGAGATTGAGCACGACCCCTATGTGCTCATTTCCATGATTACCGCCCTCAAGGGCGGAGAATGGACGATTAACGAAATAGGCGGGATTCTGGAGACGCTGTTTGAAAAGCAGTATATCCTAACGGAAACCATCGCCACGGAAACCAGATACCGCACCGAAACGCATATCGGCTACTACACCGACGAAAACGGCAATCTGCAAAGCTACGAGTATGAGGTGGAAGTGCCGTACACCTACTATATTTGTACGGTCACGCTTGAAAACTTCAACCTCTCCCATGTGCCGGTGCATATCATGTCCCACGATCAGCTCTCCATGTACGCCGTGTATATGAGCGTGCTGGGCAACCGCCCCGACCTGTTTCCCGGCTCCCCGTATGTGAACCGATACTACCACACCCAGTATGAGAAGTACGAGATACCCCCGGAGGCGCTGGCGGACGAGCAATTCGCCGCCATCATCAAGGAAGCGGAAAAGTATCTGGGCTACCCCTATATCTGGGGCGGCAGCTCGCCCGCCACCTCCTTCGACTGCTCCGGCTTCGTTTCGTATGTCTACAACAACTGCGGCCTGCATTGGAGCTTCGGCAGGCTGGGCGCGGAGGGGCTGCGGGGCATGTGCGCCTATGTCTCCCCGGAAAGCGCCCGTCCCGGCGACCTGATATTCTTTGAAAAGACCTACGACACCGCAGGCGCGTCCCATGTGGGCATCTATGTGGGCAATAACAGGATGCTCCACTGCGGCGACCCCATTCACTACGCTTCCATCGACACGAGCTACTGGCGAAGCCATTTTCTCCAGTTCGGCAGATTACCTTAACAACAACCATATCAACGCAAAAAGGAGGATGTTATGAACCCGCGACTTGAAAAGCTGCGTCAGGAGCGCGAGAAGCTGGCGGAAAAGCTCGCATCGCTGACCGCACGGCTCAAAGCCCTGGACGAGCAGATTCTGAAGCTGGAAAACACGGATATTGTGGGCATCGTCCGCGAGAACGGGCTGACCATCGAGCAGCTCGCGGCGCTGATGGCGATGCTGGAAAAGCGTCCCACGGCGGCGCTGCCCGATGAATACAGAAAAACGGAGGATTTTGTGGATGAAGAATAAACGGAGATTTTTTGCCGTGACGCTGGCCGTCGTGCTCTGCATGACGGTCTTTTCCGTTACGGCCTATGCAGGCGGCGATATGGTCGATTCGACAATGGGCGACCCGACCATGGAAACCCCAACTGCAACTACACAGCCGGAGAATACGAATACCGGTGAGCAGACCCCAAACGGACAGACCCTGACCGTGCTTGTGACCGAAAATGCGGACGGAAGCCATACCGTGACCATCGGGGATCGGAGCTGGACGCTTCCCGCCAAACGGGAGCAGGCCGGAAAGGTGGTCAACGTCCGCACCTATTTGAATCTGCGCACCGGCCCCGGCACGGACTACACTGTGATCGGGCATCTGCTCAACGGCGCGGAGGTGAAGGTGCTGGAGGAAAGCAACGGCTGGTACAAGGTGGTCGTGCCGGAGCAGACAGGCTATGTATACGGCAAATACCTTGAGGTTCTCAACACCTCTGCGGGAGGCGGTGAGAACGACACGGATACTGCGGGACTGCTGGAGATACTGCTGCAATATTACGCCGCTGCCGGAGGTTCCGCGCCCTTGACCCCGGACGGCAACCTGACACTCATGGACGATATCGGCTCCGCTTTCGGCGCAGGCAAGCAGTTCATCACCGTGACGACCAAGGGCGGCAACACCTTTTATCTCATCATCGACCGGGACGATAAGGGCAATGAGAACGTCCATTTCCTGAATCTTGTGGACGAGGCCGACCTGCTGGCGCTGACCAAAGACGGTGAGAGCATCGTCCCTGCCTGCACCTGCACGGACAAATGCGCCGTGGGTAAAATCAACACGGGCTGCAAGGTGTGCAGAACCAATATGAGCGAGTGCGCGGGCAAGGAGCAAGCCGCAGAAATTACGCCACAGCCCGCCGAGCCTGCGGAGACCGCGCCCGAAAAGAAGTCCAACGGCGCGGGGCTTGTTGTGGTCGTCCTCCTGCTCCTGCTGGGCGGCGGCGGTGCGCTGTACTGGTTCAAGCTCCGCAAGCCCAAGGCCGACACCCGTGGGGCAGACGACCTGGACGATTACGACTACGGCGAGGACGAGGAAGATGAGGATTACGAGTTTGAAGATGAAAACACTGCTGACAGTGAGGAGGACAAAAACCAATGATGAATAATACGACCTGTTACCGGCTTGTTGTGTGTGAAAAGCCCTCCGTGGCAAGGAGCATTGCCGCCGTTCTTGGCGCAGGCAAACGCGAGGACGGCTTTCTTTCGGGCGGCGGCTATCTCGTCTCCTGGTGCTTCGGGCATCTTGCGGAGCTTTCGGATGCGGACGCTTACGACGAGAAGTTCGGCAAATGGCGAAGGGAGGACTTGCCCATCCTGCCGGATAGCTGGCAGTACACCGTGGCGAGGGACAAGCAGAAGCAGATGAACACCCTGCGCACCCTCATGCACAGAGAGGACGTTTGCGAGGTCGTCAACGCCTGCGACGCCGGGCGCGAGGGCGAGCTGATCTTCCGCACGGCGTATAATCTCAACAACTGCCGCAAGCGCGTAAAGCGGCTCTGGATCTCCTCCATGGAGGATGCAGCGATCCTTCAGGGCTTTGACAATCTCCGCGACGGCGCGGAGTACGACAACCTCTACGCCTCCGCCCTCTGCCGCAGCAAGGCGGACTGGCTGGTGGGCATCAACGCCACCCGCCTGTTTTCCGTGATGTACCACCGCACACTGAACGTGGGGCGCGTGGTATCGCCCACGCTTGCGCTGCTGGTGCAGCGGGAAGCGGAAATAAGCGCCTTTCAGCCGGAGACTTTTTACACGGTCAATCTTATTTTCGATACCTTTTCCGCCGTGGGCGAAAGATACAGGGACAGAGCGGAAGCCGAAGCGCAGAGGGGAAAATGTAATGATGACACGGCTACCGTCACAAAGGTGGAACGAAAGGAAAAGACTGAAAAAGCCCCGGCGCTCTACGATCTGACTGCGCTCCAGCGTGACGCCAACCGACTGCTTGGGTACACTGCCCAACAGACGCTGGATTATCTGCAAAGCCTCTATGAAAAGAAGCTCTGCACCTACCCCCGCACCGACAGCCGCTACCTCACCGACGATATGGAGGGCGGCGTAAACGCGCTGGCGCTGTGCTGCGCAGGCATCTGCGGCACGGAGCCGCCCGCAGCCGTCTGTTCGGGGCAGGTGTGCAGCAGCAAAAAGGTCAGCGACCACCATGCCGTCGTTCCCACGATGGCGGCGGGCGAAACTGACTTGGAAACCTTGCCCGCAGGCGAACGGGAGATCCTGCGCCTTGCCGCCCGTCAGGTGCTTATGGCGGTCAGCGCACCCTTCGTCTATCTGGAGACCGAGGTGAAGCTGGACTGCGGCGGGAATGGCTTTGCCGCCAAAGGGAAAACAATCCTTCATATGGGTTGGAGGGCATACACGGAAAAGGGCAAACAGGACAGCACCCTCCCGGAGCTTTCCGAGGGACAGTTGCTTTCCGTTTCCTCCTGCGAGGTCAAGGAGGGGAAAACGACTCCGCCCAAACACTTCACTGAGGATACGCTGCTGTCGGCCATGGAGACGGCGGGAAAAGAGGATATGCCGGAAGATGCCGAGAGAAAGGGATTGGGAACCCCCGCGACCCGGGCGGCGGTCATTGAAAAGCTGGTGGCCACGGGCTTTGCGGAGCGCAGAAAGGCGAAAAAATCTGTACGCCTCGTTCCCACCGAAGCGGGTGTGTCCCTCATTACCGTGCTGCCCGAACAGCTCCAGTCCCCGCTTTTGACCGCCGAATGGGAGCACCGCCTCAAGGAGATCGAGTGCGGCGAGCTGGACGCGGACGAGTTCCTCGACGGCATTCAGAAAATGGTTTCCGGTCTTGTTCGGGATGCTGCGCCTGTGGACGGCGCGGAGGTGCTGTTCCCCTCCGGCAGACCCGTTGTGGGCAAATGCCCCCGCTGCGGCGCAGAGGTCACGGAGAGCAAAAACGGCTATTTCTGCGAGAGACGGAGCTGCAAGTTCGGGCTGTGGCGGGATAACCGCTTCCTTGCCGCCAAGAAGATCAGCCTGACGAAGAAGATGACTTCCTCGCTCCTGACGCAGGGACGCGCCTACGCCAGCGGTATCTACTCCGAGAAAACCGGCAAGACCTACGACGCATTCATCGTGCTGGAGGACGACGGCGCGCGTTCCTCCTATAAGCTGGACTTCACCAAGTGACCCTCGCAGGCTCCCGCACGGGCGTTTCGTTCCTCTGCGGGAGCCGCTGTTTTTACCATGATTCAAAGGAGGTATGCATGAAATGGCTGAAAAGCAGACCAACAAGGAACGGCTCAAGGACATCACCGACAGCATAGAGACGGGCATAAAGGAGCTGTTTGAGAGCGACAGATACAGGCAGTACCTTGCCACCATGAGCCGCTTTCACCGCTACAGCGTCAACAACACCATGCTCATCTATATGCAGCGCCCCGACGCCACTCATGTGGCCGGCTTCAACAAATGGCGCGATCAGTTCGGAAGGAGCGTCAAAAAGGGCGAAAAGGGCATTAAGATCATCGCCCCCACGCCCTTCAAGAAGAAAATCGAGCAGCAGAAATTAGACCCCGACACCAAGCTCCCCCTGCGGGACGAGAACGGCGATATTATCACGGAGGAAAAGACGGTGCAGATTCCCATGTACAAGCCCGTGGTGGTGTTCGACGTGCAGCAGACCGCAGGCAAGCCCCTTCCGGAGTTGGCGGCGAACCTTACGGGGGACGTGCAGAATTACGGGGTGTTCATGGAAGCTCTGCGCCGCAGCGCGCCCGTCCCCATCTTCTTTGAGAAGCTGGCGGAGAATATGGACGGTTACTTCTCCGTGGACAAACAGCGCATCGCTGTCCGCGAAGGCATGAGCGAGGTACAGACGGTCTGCGCCGCCGTCCATGAGATCGCCCACTCCAGGCTCCACAATAAGGACGAAATCGGAGAAAAATATCAGGCGGTCGAGCTGTTCGGCAAGCCTGCGCTGTTTTCAAACTGGCGCATCGACCGGGATAAGCTGCCGGAGGGCTTGTATGCGTATGACCTGCGCGGCTCGGATGATGATCCGGGGTTGCCGGTAACGCTTGAAAGCCATGTCACCGTCAATCACGCCGCCTCTGTCATCACAGCAGCGCCCATTGAGCTGCCGGAGCAGGGCTTTCTGTATCTGGGCGAGGACGGGCTGAACTTCACGGGCGGCGAGCAGACCGTGAAGGAGTTTCTGCACGCACAGTACCCGGAAAAGGCAAAGCTCTCCCGCGCCGCCGAGGAGATTCAGGCGGAGAGCATCTCCTTCGCCGTCTGCGCCTATTACGGCATTGAGACCGGCGAAAACAGCTTCGGGTATCTGGCGACCTGGGCAAAGGACAGGGAGCTGACCGAGCTTCGCGCATCGCTGGAGACCATAAACAGAACATCTTCTGCCCTGATTACGGATATCGACCGCCATTACGCGGAAATCTGCAAGGAGCGCGGGCTGGACAAGGAAACGGAGAGTCTTACCGCCCAGCCTGTGCAGGAGATCGCCGTGCAGGAGCCGGAGCCGGTCACAGCGCCGGACAACGGCTGCGTCCCCGACCCTGCGATTTCTGTTGAGAGCATGAACGCCTACGGCTACACCGATTCCAATATGCTGCCGCTGACAAAGGAGCGTGCGCTGGAGCTCATGGAACGGGACGTGAGCGTGTATATGCTTCACACGGACAACACCGAGGCCATGGCGTTCGATGCGGAGGAAGTCCGCAGCTTTGACGGCGTCTTCGGCGTGGAAGTCTCCGAATGGGAGACGGTCAAAGACCGCCTTGCGCCGCCGGACTATGAAAAGGCGTTTCTCGACAACCCCGCCGACAGCTTTGCCATCTATCAGCTTCGGGATAATGATAATACGGCGCAGCTCCGCTTTATGAACGCCGAGTATCTGGAGAAGAAGGGGCTTTCCATTGAAAAGGGAAATTACGCCGCCGTCTATGCGGGCAGCCTTGACCGCAGGGGCGATACGCAGGACAGGTTGGACGCGCTGTATGAGACCTTCAACATCCGCCGCCCGGAGGATTTTCGCGGCCACAGCCTGTCCGTCAGCGACATCGTGGCGCTGAAGCAGAACGGCGTGGTATCCTGTCATTACGTGGATTCCTGGGGTTTCAAGGCGCTGCCCGACTTCCTAAAGCCGGAAAACTATCTCAAAAACGCGGAGATGACCATGGAGGACGACTACGGCATGATCGACGGTATCATCAACAACGGGCCGAAGCAGACCGTGGCAGAGCCGGAGGAACAGGCAAAATCCGGCAAGCCCATCTCCCTCATGGAGCTGGCGCAGGCGGCGCGCCGGGAACAGGCGCAGGCGGCACGGCAGGAGAAGAAGCCCTCCGTGCTGGCAAAGCTCTGTCCTCCCGTCAACGAGCCGAAAAAGACAGCGCGTTCAAAGCGCGCGGAAAGAGAGCTGCTATGATGAATTTTACCAACGATGAAATGAACCTCATGTGCATCTACCAGAGCGACAGCCGCAGCGGGCTGATTGCCGCCCTCACCGAAATGCGCGGATACCTGGACGAGGACGAAGCCGATCTGCGAGCGCTGACCGACAGCGCCCTGCAAAAGCTGGGCGAAATCACCGACGAGCAGTTCGCGGAGCTGGAGCTGGTGCCTGACTTCGACACGGACGAATAAGGCGGATGCGGCGGGAGCGGCCTTCGGGTCGCTCCCGTTTTGCTTTCACGATTCTATTTCCCAAAATCGAAAAAATATTGATTTTGGGAAACAGACGGTAATGCTTCGCTTGCCTGCACTGCCGCATTGTTGGACAAAATGCGTGTAACCGCTAAAATGTTCAATAGATGCGGTTTGCCCTTCTCTTTACAAAAATGTCCGTTCGAGTGCGTAACATCCACGGAAAACGCACAGAATGAGCATGAAAGAATCCGCACTATTTTTTGAAATCGCTTGATTTTCACCGGATAGTTGCGTATAATAAGACTGCGAGGTGAAAATATGATAAAGACAACAGCAATGCTACTGGAGGAATTGCGGGAATACGGTTCTCCGAAGTCAAAGTTAGCGCGTATGGCGGAGCGGGGCGAGTGCTTTCCCATTACAAGGGGGCTATATGAAACTGACCGGAACGCTCCTGCGTACCTGCTTGCGGGCAGTATTTACGGACCCTCCTACATTTCCTTTGAATATGCCCTCAGCCGCTACGGGCTGATTCCCGAGGCGGTATATGCCGTTACCTGCGCCACCTTTGAAAAGAAAAAGAAAAAGAAGTATGAAACGCCCTTCGGAACCTTCACCTATCGGGATGTGCCGTCCGAGGCGTTCCCGCTGGGGATTCGGCTCGTGCAAGAGGGCGATTATTTCTACCGGATCGCAGAGCCGGAAAAGGCACTGTGCGACCAGCTCTATACTATGCCGCCCGTACCGAACACACCGGAGCTTTTCCGGCTGCTGACGGAGGATTTGCGGATTGAGGAATCGGAGATTGGGAAGCTGGACGGAAATAAGGTTTGCGAATACAGCGGAGCGTATCACTCCACGAATGTAAAAAAGCTCTGCTCGCTTTTAAGGAGGCTTTGATATGAACAGCGCCATTGAACAGATGCTGAAAAGCTACCATGTAGAGAATATCTACGACAGAAAGAACGCTATGAAGGAGATCATGCAGGAAATTGTGCTCTGCGGCTTGTCCCGCGCGGGTTTCTTCAAAAAAGCGGCGTTCTACGGCGGAACCGCCCTGCGAATTTTCTACGGTCTCGACCGCTTCTCCGAGGATCTGGATTTTTCGCTGGAAGCGGAGGATTTGGACTTTGACCTGACCGCCTACTTTCCCGTGCTGGAGAAGGAAGTAAAAGCCTTTGGGCTGAATGTGGAGATTCAGGAAAAGGAAAAGACAAAAGAAAGCACCATCCGCTCCGCCTTTCTGAAGGGGAACACGAAGGAACATCTCCTGCTGTTCTACGCGGATGAAAAGGTGGCGGGAAGCGTGGCGAAGAATGAAGCGGTCAAGATTAAGTTCGAGGTGGACGTTAACCCGCCCGCCTTCGCCTCATTCGAGCACAAATACCGGCTGCTGCCCGTTCCGTATGAGGTGAAAATGTATGATATGCCCTCCCTATTCGCAGGAAAAATCCATGCGGTCATCTGCCGTGCGTGGCAAAGCCGCATCAAGGGCAGGGATCTGTACGACTATGTATTCTATCTTTCAAGGGGTGCGGCCGTCAATCAAAAACACCTTCGGGCACGATTGATTGATTCCGGATATATTTCCGCCGATGCGGACTGTTCCTTGCCGAAAATCAAAGCGATGCTGGCGGAACGCTTCGACAGCATCGATTACGCACAGGCAAGGCAGGATGTGGAGCCGTTCATTCACGATTCCTCCGTGCTGAATATCTGGAGCGCAGACTTTTTCAAACAAATCACGGAGGGACTGACTGCGGTATAGTCCCCGACTGAAAACCGAATACCGCCCCTTACATAGAGCGTCCGTTCCGGGCGCTCTAAATTTATGCCATGAAGGAGGAGCAATATGCCGAGCAAGCTACAAACGTATATGCAGATGGCGGACGAGGCGCAGCGGCAGATCACCGGCAGCTACCGGGGCTGGACGGGCTTTCTCACCACCGCCGCAAGGCTGTACAAATACCCCTACGCCGAGCAGGTCATGATCCACGCCCAGCGTCCGGACGCCACCGCCTGCGCGGAGTACGACTTCTGGAACGAAAAGATGGGGCGGTATGTCCGCAGGGGCTCCAAGGGCATCGCCCTCATCGACAGCAGCGGCGAAAGGCCGAGGCTTCGGTATGTGTTCGACGTGTCGGACACGGGCGGCAGAGAATTTCCCAAGAGCCGCTATCTGTGGGAATACCGGGAGGAACACGCGGACGCGGTAAGCGCCATGCTGGAAAGCCGCTACGGTGTGGACGGAAAAGGAGGGCTGCCCGACCAGCTTGAGCGCATCGCGTCTCAGCTTGCGGAGGAATACTGGCGGGACTATAAGCGGGATATCCTCGCCATCGTTGACGATTCCTTTCTTTACGGGTATGATGAATTTAACGTAGGAGCGGCCTTCCAAAGCGCCGCCGCCGTCAGCATCGCCTACTCGCTCATGTCCCGCTGCGGGCTTGAAGCGGACGACCGCTTCGAGCATGAGGATTTCCTGAGCATCTTCGATTTCAACACCCCGGAAGCAGCCGCCGAGCTGGGCACGGCGGTGAGCAGGATCAACGGAGAGGTGCTGCGGCAGATCGAAGTCACCATCAAGAATTACGAGCGCGAGAAACTCGCGGAAAGGAGCCATAGCCATGACAGAGCTGACCTACACCAAGAACGGGGACTACCTGATTCCCGACCTGACGCTGAGCGAAACGCCGGAGGACGCGAGACCCCTGGGCAAGTACGGGAGACTGCGCAGGAGCTACCTTCAGGAGCACAGACCGGGGCTGTACAGCCGTCTGGTGCTGTCGGAGAAGCTGTTCCCGCACCTGCGGGAGATCGACGAGACGGCGAATCGGAGGCTGGAGCAGATGATGCCGGAGCTGATGAAGTCGGCGGGCGTGACGGAGGAGCTGAAAGCCCGCGACCAGATGAAATGGGTGGGGCTGATGAACAGCCTGAAAGCGCAGGCCGAGGAGATCATTCTCAGCGAGCTGGTGTACAACTGACCAATGACGCGCCGGAAGCGGAACCGGCGCAGCCTCCGATACCGCAGGCATACCAACTGAGCCTGTTCCCCACGGAGGAAGAGCAAATCGCATATATCGCAGAAGCGGAGAGCTACATGCCCTCCGCTTTTTCCATGTCCATCCCGCAGTCGGATATCGACCACATTCTGCGCATGGAGGGCAACGCCGACTATGCCCGCATGAAGATCGCCACGGAGTTCTCCAAGGTCAAGAGCGTGGAAGAAATCGCGGCGTTTCTTCAAAGCAGCTTCCACGGCGGCAACGGCGTCGTCACCGAAAACGGCAGATATTCCGCCTGGTACGCCGAGGACGGCATCCACATCGCCAATGGGGACGCGGCAAGATATCTGACCTCCGCAAAGGTCGTAAGCTGGCAGGAGGCGGCGGAGCGCATCGGACAGCTTTTGGAGCAGGGCGAATACGCCGCCAATGTGGAGCTTGCGGAAGCGCCGGGGCATGAGCGCGCGGAGCTGGCGCAGTCTATCTGGTATCTACGGCAGGATTTAAGTGAAAAGGCGCGGGCGCAGGGCTACCTCTCCTGCCTGTCGGATATGCGGGGCGGCGGTTTCCCGGAGGAAACGGCGCGGCTTGCCGAGCGGCTGAGAGACCCTGCGTTCCGCGAAGTCCTCATGGATGATTTTTCACAGCTCCGATCCGACTGCCGGGAGGACAGGAGTCTGCTGCGCTTCCATTACCATAAGCCGGACAAAATCGAGCAGGGTTTACGGGAGCTGTCCCTGCCCCGCAGGGAATACCGCGCCGAAATGGCAGAAATTCCCGCCGTGCAGCGGTTTATTACGGAGGACGAGATCGCCGCGACCCTGACCCGCGGCAGCAATATTGCGGGCGGCAAGGGACGTATTTATGCCTATTTCAAAGAAAAGCACAGCCCCAAAGAGCAGGCGGACTTCCTGAAAGACGAATACGGCATTGGGGGACGCTCCCACGCGGTATCCGGCGCGTCCCACAGCGGTGAGGATCACAGCGGCAAGGGCGTCAGCCTGAAAAAACAGGACTGTCCGGAAATTCAACTGAACTGGGCGAACGTCGCCAAGCGTATCTCCGAGCTGATCCGCAAAGACCGTTTCCTGACCCCGGAGGAAAAGACACAGTACGAGCAGCTTCAGCGGCAGACCGCAGCGCGAAGCGCAGCATGGAATGACTACAATGCCGTAAAGGAAGCCCACCCGGACGACCTCGTGCTGTTTCAGGTAGGGGATTTCTTTGAGCTGTATGGCGAGGATGCAAAACAGGCGTCGGATCTGCTGAATATGAACCTGACCTCCCGCAGTATCCCCGGTGCTGGCCGTGTGGAGATGTGCGGTGTACCGTCGCACAATTTAAAGATGTATGTAGAGAAATTGCGCGATAAGTATGATGTGACGATTGCCGAAGCGCC
>ERZ772820.1696-NODE-1696-length-16761-cov-4.688974_pt1 | contig 16761 bp, 7 predicted proteins | sample MGYA00511377_ERZ772820 | MGnify/ENA primary metagenome ERZ772820 (study PRJEB29015, sample SAMEA2737684) | human gut metagenome | biome: human gut; feature: human-associated habitat; material: faeces | place: China | collected 2012 ...
TGCAGCAGGGTGAAACCGCCGGCAATGGCGCATTTGGATGGCTGAAAGATAGTTTTGACGCTGGCGTAGCTGGTGTGTTTGGTGGTACTGCAAGATTAGCTGGCGAGTTTATGCCGTTCGGCAATGACACGCTGAATAGCTGGGCAGATTATTTTGATGATGTTGCCAGACGTAACAGTCCGCAACCTGGACAAAACTTAGAAGGTATAGACTATGTTGCTAGCGCAGTAGGCAACGCACTTGGTTCTGGCGCCGCAAGCGCATTAGAAGCTGGCGCAGTCGCTGGACTAGGTAGTCTTTTAGGCGCAGGCGGTGTAGCAGGTACGGTGCTTGGTGGAGCGTCTAAAGTTATTCCAGGCGTAGGCAAGGCAGTGCAGGCTGGCAAAACATTATGGGGCAGCCCGATGGGCAAATATTTAGTAGCTAATGTTGCAGGTTCACCATTTGAAGCTGCTTCTGAATCTGGTAATCTTATCTCTGATATGCGTAAAGAGAATCAACAGGGCACTGCTAATTATTCTGATGAGGAAATCAGAGACGCAGCAATTCGCAGCGGCGCATTGAATCTCGCTTGGCTGACTGGTATGAATATGCTTGAAGCTGGTACTTTAGGTAAAATTACTGGCGCACTTGGTGGCGATATGGCAGCAAAGGGCGTTAAGAATATTGCTAAACGTGCGACACTTGGCGGATTGTCTAGCGGTATTGGAGAAGGTGCAGAAGAGTACGGACAGAATCTTATCGGCGATTATTCTAAACGTGGCAGCACTGCTGATTTTAATTATGACGAAGCTTTAGAAGCTGCTAAGCTGGGTGCTATCGGTGGTGGCGTTCTTGGTGGTGTTGGTAGTGGCTTGTCTGCTACATTCTCCAAAAAGAATAGCGACGTAGCCGAAGAAATTGCAAGTGAAGACGGCGGTACTATTGAAGAAGCTCCGAATGAAGAAAACTTCTGGGAAAACAAAGAGGCAGCAAAACATTCTATTCAACAGGCTTATGCTGACGGCTTAATCTCTAAAGACGATGCTAGAGTTATGCTTATGAAGATTAACGACGAAGAACTTGGAGAAGCTGACAAGAAGCGTTTGAAAGCGCGTGAGAAGCAAGTAGCAGCGGCGATTGAAAGCAGACGTATTCAAGGCTATAACGACGAATTGGATAACTATGTGAATAATCGTGAGAGTGGTAAAGAAGCGTTCATCAATGCTATCGCAGGACAGGAAAGCGGCGGCGACTATGGCGCAGTGAATGGACGTACCGGTGCGAGCGGCAAGTATCAGATTATGCCAGAAAACTGGCCTGCATGGGCAGAGGAAGCAGGCTTAGGCGCAGACGCTGAAATGACTCCCGAAAATCAAGAGATTGTGGCACGCTATAAACTCGGTGAATACTACGATAAGTACGGCGCACGTGGAGCTGCTATGGCGTGGTATGCAGGCGAAGGCTCACTGAATTACAGCGAAGAAGCACTTAATCGCAAACAGGGCAACGGCGATGAACCGTCCATCAATGAATATGCAGACAGCGTACTCGCACGCATGGGAAACTATGCTGATAACGCGAGAATTGACGATACAGAAGAGAATTACTTTGACGAGAGTAATTATACCGACGATACTATTCCAGACTCTCTATACCCCGTTCACGGCTTTGACGTGAGCCATTTAGATAAAGGAACTGCGCAGGACAGAAACAGTTTGCTTTATGGGGAAAGAGGTAAGAAAGCAAAACCGGCACCGATTAGCGAAGAAGTCGCTTCTTTCAATCGAAGTTTAGATAACAGCAATGCACAGAAAGCTCCCAACAGTTTATTTGTGAACTCTCCACGTAGTTGGGATGCAGCGGAACGCATTTATAAAGCAAGAGCAAAAGAGCAGGCAGAACGCAAAGCACGCGCACAGGCTATTGCAAACATTGTTAACGCACAGCAACAGTCTTTCTTGAATGTGCTTAGAAATCGTGCAGCACAGCAATGGGACAATGCAGAGCAGGAGTATAAGGACAGAAAGCAAGACAAGCTGCAATCTCTTGCAAATGTCATTAATGCACGCGCTGCTCAAAAGTGGGATGCTAAAGAAGTAGATAACGCTCAAAAAGCGCAAGCAGCCCAAGAGAAGCAAGCGCAAGTACAAAATATCGCTAGACTTCTTGATGCTAGAGCGGCTCAACAGTGGGACAATGCAGAGCGTGATGCTAATTTAAAACAAAATCAAGCACAGGCTTTAGCAAATTTATTGAACGCAAAGGCAGCAGGACAGTATGACGCAGCACAACAGGTTTACGCTAATAGAGCAAAAGAGCAGGCAGAAAAGCAAAGGCAGCAACAGGCTATTGCAAACATCATCAACGCTAGAGCAGCGCAGAAGTTTGATGAAGCAGAAACTGCCGATAAGTTTAAATTTGTTCCGCAACGTCAGAGTATGTATGACGGAGCTATGCGCCGCAACCTTGCCGCACAGGATAAAGTCAAACCGGAAGAACAGCCGAGCGTAGAACCTACCGAGAGAAATGCTGCAGCGTTAGACAAGCGAAATATGCTTGAAGTTACCTTGCCGAAGGTTAGAGAACAGTACAAATGGGACAAAGAGCATAAAGAGTATCATGCTGAACGCTACGGCGAATCCGCTTTGCCGCAAACCCAACTTTTAAGCACTGATAGAGCCGCACGCCGCAATATGCCTAAGCCTGGTATTGAAGCTAGAAGCTTTATCAATGACAGGGCAGAGAAAAAAAGCGCACGTGAACGGATGCAGGATGCTATTGCTTTTGTATGGAAAGATGACCCGAAGCATCCGTTAAAGTCTTGCAGAAGACAGCTTAATATGTTCCGCGATATGCGCAAGGAGTATTTACAGCCTATATACGATGTTATGGCAGAAGGCGCAGGCAACGGCGTTTCACGTATTCCTATTATTGAGTTTGATAATCAGCATCGTGGCAGATTTTATCGTCAGAGCAATAACTCTCCGTGGTATGCTAAATATTTCAAGGAGCATAAGAAAAAGCCTACACAGAAGGCTATGTATGACATTGCAGAGGAAGTTGCTTTTGGTGAAAACGCTGATGTAGGGTATTATGCCGGAGTACAGGGCAAAGAGCTTGAAGCGATCGTCGCAGAAAACCACGCACAGCTTGACCCGATTAACGATTATATTCAGACTTACGAAAGTTTAGAGCTTAGACTAAAGGAGAATCCAAACTATGGCAAAGAGCAAGCAGAACGCATTAACAAAGCTGAGGAAGCACGTAGAGCAGCAGCGCGCAACACTGGGAAAACTGAAAGTGCCGAAAGCAACAAAGCCGAAGAAGAACCAATTTCCGAATCTCATCAAGATGAAGTAAATAAAAAAGCCCCTGCATTAGCAGAGGGCAAGCCGAAATTAGAGAAATCTAAGGAAGGTTATTATATTGCAAATACTAAGGACGATGTCATTTCTATTCTTAAACCTTTAGTTGGTCAAGAATTTAAAAATGAAAATAATGGCGATATTGTTACCATTGGTTCTACTGGAATCAATAAATTAATATCTAATGCTGCAACAAGAAAATCTATTGGCAATGGTTACACTTTAGAGGAACACAATACCGCTGCTGCCAATATAGTAAAATTGTTTAAGGACAGCGTTCTTAAAGAAACACACGATGATTATAAGGTGAAAAATGGGGAGCACTCTAATATTAAAGATATTAGAATTTATCAAGTAGATTATGCCGTAAATGGTAAACCGTTTAGTGGCAAAATCACTGTTAAAGAAACTGTGCAACACGGCAAAAAACTGTATTCTATCGAACTTATGGAAATAGAAAAACCAGAAGGTATGTTAGAGCAGCCACCGAATAATCAGCAGACAACCCCCGCTTCTGGTTTATCTACTCAAAGTGTAGCACAACCAGCGGAGAATGTCAAAAAACTAAACTTACCAAAAGGTACTACCGTTGATGTATCGATCGTAGGCGATAACTCTAACATCATTCAAGTCAAGTTTAACGGCGCACAGGGCAATGGTACTGGCGGCATTATGGGCAGAGCAGGCTATAAATGGAAAAGCGATAAGCAAGTATGGCAGGCACGCAAGACCGAAAAGGCAATGGACGTTGCGGAGCAGTTAGGCTATACCGAGGAAGCAAAACCGCAAGAGCGTGATTATGAGCTTGAACGTGATGAATTGTGGGATACCTTTGCTACAAAACTTGGCATTGATAATATTCTGAGCGTTGACAAAGCTAATGAGGAATTAAAAGGCGTAGAAGGATTACACGACGGAGCTATTGTGTATTATGACAACAACAATAGGATTTATCATATTATTTCTAAAGAATCCGACCCAGAAATGCTGAAACTCGGTTACAATTATAATGTTAGAGAATTCGACATTCATCATATCCCAATCAGCATAGCGTCAGTAAAAACTGCTGATGAAGTTATTAAACGTGTTACAGGCAGAAGCGAACAAAAAGCAGAACCTAAAGCAAAGCCTAGCGCAGATACTTTCAGCAAGAACCCCGATGCACTCTTTAATACTAATGCTTTAGCTGGCGCACCTAAGCAGGTTACAGACATTATCCAAAAAATGCCTAAAGCGGAGCAGAGCAAAACAACAAAGAAACAGACTGTTGAAAAGCAGGAAACTAAAGAGCCTGCTACACGTTTTGACGGTGAGCGCGCAAGAAAATCCCTTGACGCTTTAATCGGGCGCAAGAAAAAGAGCGAGCCGCAGAAGAACGATGTTGTTCCGAAGTCTAAGTTTATGAACGTATTCAACGAGGATGATCTGGACGCAGAGATTGAAAAAGCTAAAAAGGAAATGAGCAAATTATCTGCTAACCCGATGTTTAACCCTGCGTTGATGAAGTCTTTATTTAAGATTGGCGGCATCTACTTGCAAAAAGGCGTGAATAAGTTTGCTGCATGGGCGGATAACATGGTTGATGTTATGGGTGAAAAGGTACGTCCGTTCCTGCCTGCGGTATGGGATGCTCTTAAAAAGTACCCGGATAACCAAAAATTTAACGATGATGTTATGACTGCGGTAATGGAATACGTCGGAGAAGGCGTGGACAATGGCAAGAGCTTATCTGTCATTAAACGCGAATTTGCTGATGATTACGGCGACGAATACCTTGGCTATGTTGATGCTGCCTTTGAGGGAGTAAAGAAATATCCTACTTCCGATAATGTTGCAGATGTGGTAGAATCTAAGCAGGATAATACCGAAGGAGGTAAGGAAAATGGAAACAACGAAGCAAGGTCTGGCAGCGTATCTGAAAATCAGCAATCCGAGCCAGTACAAGGAGCTGAAAGCAGCGGGGAAACTGGACGAGTATCTGGACAATCAGATGAACAATACGAACGACAGGTTCAACGACCTGAAAATGAGCCTGCTGAAAAACGACCCAGTACCCGAGGGAGCAACGGAGCTGGAAGCGTATCAGCATATTCGGGACAAGGAGAGAATAGCACAGGAGCTGCTGGACGAGGAACTGTACCATTAACTCCTGCACAAAAGGCCGATGCTAAACCTAGCGAAACTCCGGGCCATAACTACACCGTAACTAAGGACAGTCTTGGTGACGGTGGCGTCAAAACTAAATATAAGAATAACGTCGAAGCTATTAAGCTGTTAAAGTCGCTTGAAGCAGAAGGCAGACAAGCGACACCGGCTGAACAGGAAATCCTTGCCAACTACGTTGGTTGGGGCGGACTGTCACCGGTGTTTAATATTAATTACAATGGTGAAGCTATAGATAGTGCGTGGACAAAAGAAGCGAAGGAGCTTAAAGAGCTGCTGACAGACGAAGAGTATAAGGCGGCACGCGCTTCTACTACTACTGCTTTCTATACGCCAGTGAGTGTTATCAAAAATATTTACGGCGCACTTGAAAGACTGGGCTTTAAGGGCGGCAAGATTTTAGAGCCGTCTATGGGTACAGGCAACTTTTTCGGCGTTATGCCCGAAAGTATGAGAAGCAAAAGCTCATTAAACGGCGTAGAGCTTGACCCGCTGACTGGTAGAATCGCTAAGCAGCTTTATCAAAAAGCTAACGTTGAAATTACAGGTTTTGAAAAAGCGAAATTCCCCGATAACTATTTTGACCTTGCAATTTCTAATGTGCCTTTTGGCAGTTTTAGACTTGACGACGCTAAGTATAATAAATACAACTTAAATATTCACAACTACTTCTTTGCTAAGGCTATGGACAAGGTTCGTCCTGGCGGCTTGGTATGCTTTGTTACCAGCACTGATACTATGCAAGGACGTGGCGATAGCGCAAAATTACGCGCACTGCTGAAAGGAAAAGCCGACCTTGTGGGCGCTATTCGCCTGCCCGATACTACGTTTAAGGCAAACGCTAACACGGAAGTTACTTCTGATGTTATCATTTTGCAAAAGCGCAAAGACGGAGCAACGCCTAGCAAGTTTACGCAAGATTGGCTGAAAACAGTACCTAGCGGTGTAAAGGATAATTACAACAATGATTTAGCTATCAATGAATATTTCAAGAAGCATCACGAAATGGTACTCGGTGAGCTGAAATCCGGCGGACGCTATGGTAGCCTTGTAGTCGACGGCAAGGGCGTAAATATTGATAAGGCTATGCAGAAAGCTATTAAGAAACTTCCTGCGGATATTTACGAAGCAAGAACCAGTAACCGCAATACAAATTCCGTTGAATCCGCACAAAAATTCCTTGCGCCGAACAACAGCCGTGAGGGAGCGTTTGTCGAGAAGGACGGGAAAGTATATCGTGTGCAGCAGGCAGAAATGACAGAGCTGCCGAAAACAGCACAAAAGAAAGCTAAAGAATATGTTTCCCTGCGTGATGTTGCCAAAAGACTTTTGTCGGAACAAATTAATCCTGCTACCACTGACGAGCAGTTAGCTAAGACGAGAGCAGAGCTTAACAAAGTCTATGATAAGTTTGTTGAGCAATATGGCCCGATAAACGATAAAAAGAATATCAGAGCGTTATCACTTGATCCGGACTATGGCATTCTGGAAGCTATCGAAGATTATAAGGTTGACCCGCTGACTAATAAAGCAACTGTAAGCAAGCGTGCAATTTTTACGCAGCGCACTGTAAATCCCGTTAGAGAAGTTACACACGCAGATAATGTAAATGACGCGCTAGCTTTATCCATGAGTCAGACGGGCGGTGTTGACCTTGGTTATATGTCGAAGCTTATGGACGGCAAGGATGAGGGCAGCATTTTAAAAGAGTTGGGAGACCGTGTCTACGAAAACCCTGCCACCGACGGCATTGAGCTTGCAGAAGCTTATCTATCTGGCAACGTTCGCGAGAAATTAGAAATTGCTGAAACTGCTGCAAAGACTGACGAACGCTTTAAGAAGAATGTTGAAGCTTTAAAGAAGATTCAACCGAAAGACCTTGAGCCGGAAGATATTTCTGTAAGTCTAGGCGCACCGTGGATTCCTGCAAGTGATATTCAACGTTTCGCAGCACATCTGCTGGGAAATAATTTCTACATTATGGATGTCAACTATATTCCTGCTGCTGGTACATGGAAAGTAGACTGGGGAAAAGCTAAGTCTTTAAAAACTAGCGTTGATGCAACGCAAACATGGGGTACGAAGTACAAGAATGTAAAAGACCTGCTGGAAGCAGCACTTAATCAAAGTACGCCAACAGTTACGCATAAGGACGCGGACGGTAAAACTTATACAGACAAGGAAGAAACTATTGCAGCACAAGCAAAACTGCGTGAGATTCAAGAAGAATTTAAGAAGTGGATTTGGACAGATAAGGAACGTACCAACCGTTTATTGGCTTACTACAATCGCAACTTCAATAACTGGGTACTACGTAGCTATGACGGCAGCGCATTAACGTTCCCAGGTTATAGCACAGCAGAACCGCAATTAAAGCAGCATCAAAAAGATGTTGTATGGCGTATTCTGCAAGACGGCACCTGCCTTATGGCGCATTGTGTAGGCGCAGGCAAAACTTGGAGTATGCAGACAGCAGCAATGGAGCTGAAGCGTTTAGGCCTTGCGAATAAGTCTATGTTTGTAATTCCTAACCATATGTTGCAGCAGTTTGAAAACGAATTCCGCCGTATTTATCCAAATGCTAAACTATTGACAATTAGCAGTGATACACTTCCAGACGTTAATATTGCTGGCGCAGCGAAAATGAGCAAGGCTAAATTAGCTGAGCGAAAAGCGGAGAAGAACGCTAAACGTCAAAGTGTGTTAGGCAAAATTGCAGCAGAAGATTGGGACGGCATCATTATCAGCCATAATATCTTTAAACGAATTCCTATGTCACCAGAAGCATACAATCGCTTCTATGAGCAACAGATTGCAGAAGTCGAGCAGGCTATTTTAGATATTAACGCTACCGAGGGTAAAAGCGGTAATGCCATTGTTAAAACGTTGGAAACAACAAAAAAGAATCTGGAAACTAAACTCAAACAAAATGTCAATGAGGAAGCAAAAGATGTTGTAATTCCGTTTGAACAGTTAGGTGTAGACCAGATTTTTGTTGACGAAGCAGACCAGTTCAAAAACCTTTATTTCACAACCAAAATGCGCAATATCGCCGGAATGTCGCAAGCCAATAGCCAACGTTCTATGGATATGTTTATGAAGACGCAATATCTCATGAACGCTAACAACGGCCGCGGCGTAGTTTTTGCAACCGGCACACCAATTTCCAACACTATGGCGGAAATGTTTACCATGTTGCGCTATCTGGATAACCAAGGATTGAAAGAAAAGAATCTAGGATTCTTTGATAACTGGGCAGCTACATTTGCCACAAAGGAAACTACAGCAGAGTTATCTCCTGACGGCAGCGGATATAGAACTGTCGAGAAATTTACTAAGTTCAACAATATGCCAGAACTAACAAAAATGTTCCGCAAAGTTGCTGACGTAAAGAAAATTGAGGACTTAGACCTTAAAATTCCTAAACTGAAAAACGGCAAGCCGACCGTAGTAGAAATTCCAATGAATAGTGCGTTGGAGAGCTATATTAAAGAAACAGCAAAAGAACGAGCTGCAAAAATTCATAACAGAGCAGTTGATCCCCAAGAAGATAATATGCTTAAGCTTACCGGCGATTTACGCAAGGCATCACTTGATATGCGACTGGTCGACCCGTCTGTTCATGCTTCTGTAGCTGGCGGCAAAATAAAAGCGGTAGTTGAGCACGTTGCAGACAAGTACAAAGAAACTAGCGACGTAGACGGCGTACAACTTGTGTTCTGCGATTTATCAACACCAAAAGGCGAAAAAGACAAGGTTAATGAAAGCGACAGTGTGGAAGAAAAAGAAGAAGCAGAAGACAACAGCAACATTACGGTTTATGCCGAAATCAAAAAAGGCTTAATCAAAAAAGGCATTCCTGCTAATCAAATCGCTTTTATTCATGATGCTAAAACAAAAACTCAAAAGGAACAGCTTTTTGAACGCTGCCGTCAAGGACAGGTACGCGTGCTCATAGGTTCTACCGAGAAGATGGGCGCAGGCACTAATATTCAAAACAAGTTAGTTGCAGAGCACCATGTGGACGCGCCGTGGCGACCACGTGATATCGAACAGCGCGAAGGACGTATTCTGCGCCAAGGCAACGAAAATGAAGAGGTTGAGATTTTCAACTACGTAACCAAGGGCAGCTTTGATGCTAATATGTGGGAGAAACTCAAAAATAAAGCTACCATGATTGGACAGGCTATGAGCGGCAACCTTGTGCAGCGCAGCCTTGAAGATGCAGACGCAACAGTGTTGAGTTTTGCCGAAGTCGAAGCACTAGCCAGCGGCAACCCGCTTATGGCAGAGCGAGTAATGGTAAATGCGAAGCTTACCCAAATGGAAGCGCTTGCTGAAAATTATCGTCTCAATCAAGCGAAGAACAAGCGCGTGCTGGCAACAATACCGAATAATATCAAAGTGGCGGAATCCAACGCCGAAAAAGCAAAAGCCGATATTGCAAATCGCAAAGACATTAGCGGCGAGAACTTCTCTATGGTTATTGGCAGAAACAAAACCGTCTACACTAAGCGTACTGATGCAAAAACAGAACTGGACCGCATTGCCAGCCATTATACTAATGAGCTGGGCGGCGTTGTAGCTAAAGCTGGCGGCTTTGACATTCGCTTCCGTGCTATTCCTGCTGGCAAACTGTTCATGAGCAATGACGGGGAAACTGCATATAAAGCTTCTGAAAACACTGTTCGTGCTGAAATTGTTGGTGAAGATACTTATTTCTGCGAGCCGACTTTAGGCAGTATTGAGCACGCTATTATGCACGCGCCCGACAAGGCTTTGGAAACTGCAAATAGAATCATTGTCAGCGGCAAAGAGGAAATGAAGCAGTTGGAAGCTAAGCTTAAAGAGCCGTTCAAATATGCTGATGAATATGAAGCATTAAAGAAACGTTCAGCGGAAATTGAAGAAGCGCTGAATAAGAGCAGCGAGCAGACCGGCGACACTCAATACTCCGTATCCGAAGAAGCGTCTACTCGCAGCCGCGAAGAAGTAGAAACTGAAATCAAAAAAGCCCTGCCGGGCGCAGAGCTTGAGCAGCGGGAAGACGGAAGCTACATTGCTACAATGCCTAACGGTAAGCGCTTAGGTATTGTTATTGAAGAGCAGATTTTACTCAATGAACGTCAGGCGGAGAAAGCAGGCGAGGCTCATAACCGCGCTGCCAGCGAAGCAGAAGGCTATTGGAGTAGATGGGAACAGCTAGACGGCAAGAACATCGACGGCGTTATCCGCGTATCTCGCAACAGTCGTGTTGGCACTGCGTTCCACGAAACGCTTCACGCAGCTATGGACTTGTGTTTGACGGATAAAGAAAAAGCCGCCCTCTATAGGTCTTTCTCAAGGAAAGCTAAAGAGAGCGGACGCAGCGTAGACGAGGAAATCGCCGATGCTTATAAGGAATGGGCAATTAAGCGCCAGAGCGGACAAGGTTCGATGTTTGGCAAACTGTTCCAGAAAGCAAAAGACTTCCTCAACAAGTTGTATACGATGTTCGTCGAAGCCGACAACAAAGGTAATATTTTCCGCAAACTGGAGAGCGGCGAAGCGTGGAAGCAGCAAACTTATAGCGCAAGTGAAGCTCCTAAATTTAATATTACTTCTGCGGACATTAAGAAATTTATTAATGCAGCATTAAAGAACCCAGCTAAACATTTACGAATGGTGCTAGGTAAAGTAAGTAATGCAGAAGCGGAAGCTATTAAAAAAGCTACTGGCATGGATGTTCAAAACTTTACTCATGTATGGTTCAGCGAAGATGTAAGGCACATCAAAAACAGACATGGTGTAGTGAATGAAAAGGATAAACGGCAAATTGGGCTTACGCAAGAAGACATCGAAAAAGCTATTGATGTTATCAAATCTCCCGACAGAATCGAAAAAGGTACTACCGACAAGGGCAGAGAATCCATTAGATTCATGAAAGCCAATAGCAACGGCGAGTATACTGTTGTAGAAGTTGTAAGCAATGATAAAAAACAGCTTGCAATTAAGACTATGTGGAATAAAAAAGAAGCAGCAACCACTAAACGTCATGCTGATGAAATCAGCCCTCAGTATACGTCCGAAACCGGTAGTGGTAATACTGCTTCTGTAAGTGATACTGTATCACCAAACAGCCAAGAAGTCAAGTATTCTGTTGCTCCTGCCCAGCACAAAATCGCTAACGCATTTACCAATACCGAGCGTAAAGGCACAATCGAAACGGCAAAAGACTTCATCAAAGAGCAGAAAAAGAATTGGTATACTGACCTTATCGACAAAAACCATATTTTAAAGAGCTTTGACCAGCTCACTAAGACCGGGTTAAGTGTGTACGATCAAGTGCAGAACCTGCCTTCTACTACCGCAGGTATGTTGAAGGCTATTTGCGAGGGTGACGCACTGAGCATAAAGGCGGCTAACCAACATCTAAAGAACGTCAAGATGAAGTACAATGTCACTCTTGCTATGGCTTTAGCGCAAATTGACAAAAAGACCATGGACAAGGCACAGCCGAAGTATCTTGCTACAAACGGCTTTGATAGTTGGGTAAATGCGTTTGGTGCATATCTGGGCGCAGAACGCCTGCTTGAAATGAATGACCTTGCAAAAGCTGATGGCAAAGTCTATAAATTCCCTAAAGGCTTAACAGAAGCAGAGTTAAGAGCGTTTACAAGAAATGCTCCCGAGCAATTCCGCAAAGCAGCCGATATGTTCTACAAAGTAAACGATAATATGATTAGCGTTATGGAAGACGCTCAAGTATTCAGCCATGATTTGGCGCAGCAACTTCGCACTAAGTACAAAAAATACTGCCCGTTGCTCCGTGACTTCTCTGATACTGCCGCAGCAGACACGTTTATTAACGGCTTGACTGAGGGCGGACGTGGTATTGGTAACGTATCTGTTCCGCTGAAAAAGATTAATATTGAGGGCAGCGAGCGCGGCGTACTGAATCCGTTGGAATCTGTTTTGAAATCCTATTCTGTAATGCTGAACCGTGCGGAACGTAACAAAGTAGGCTTAATGGCAGTAAACGCAGCTAAGACAGCGCAGTTGCATGATTTAATTAAGGAAGTGCCGGAAGTTAAAGGCAAAGACGGCAAAGTAGTAAACGCTGTTGCCGACCCGAAGAACTGTATCTTCACTGTATTAGTCAATGGCAAGAAAAAAGCATACCAAACCACGCAGGAGCTTTACTCCCCGATCGTAGGCTATAATCTTCCTGCCGCAGGACTGTGCATCAACGTGGCTCGTATGGCAGCGCATATGCTCCGTACAGGCGCAACAATGTCCCCGTCATTTATTGTACGTAACTTCTTGCGTGATACTGTTTTTGCCAGCATCTCCAGCAAGAACGGGTTTATCCCATTTGTAGATAGCATCCGAGGCGCGGTAGCGCTATGGAATGACCCAGCAATGAGGGCAGAGTTTGAAGCGGCCGGCGTAACAGAGTTTAACTTCTATGGTTCTCAGAACGCAAGAATTAAGTCTATTGATGCAATGGCCGGAGAAAAACCAGTAGGACTGTGGCAAATGGCCAAATGGTTATTTACGCACATGGAAGCAGCGAGCGACTTTGTAGAATCGTCCACACGTATGGGTGAATTCATGAAGGCAAAAGAAAAAGGCCTTAGCATAGAAGAAGCAGCAAGGGCAGCACGTGAGGTTACGCTTGACTTCTCCCGCAGCGGCGTAGTCGGCGAGCAAATCAATCGCTATGTTCCATTCTTCAATGCCTGCTTGCAAGGCGGCGACAAAATGGCAAGACTGTTCCGCGAAGATTTTGTAGGTACATTGCTGAAGGTGTTTAAATACATCATGCTGCCTAGCCTGCTTATAATGGCCATGAACTGGGATAAAGACTGGTACAAAGACCTTGACCCCGATATTAAGAACAACTATTGGTGCGTAGGCAGAAATTTTCGCATTCCGAAACCGCAGGAAGCGGGCGTTCTGTTTGGTACTGGTATTGAAGCGCTGTTTGAGCAGGCAGCAGGCAAAGATAAAGAAGCCGTTGGGAACTGGTTGAAAGCTTTCTCTAGTAACATGATTCCCAGCGTAGTACCTACGCTGTTTCTGCCAATATTAGAGTGGCAAGCTAACTACTCTTATTTCAAAGGCCGTCAGCTTGTAGGTAGCAAGTACCAACGCCTGCCGGACGAATTGCAGTACAACGACTATACTAGTGAACTGAGCAAGGGAATCGGCAGCACGCTGAAAGTATCACCCATGAAAATTGACAACCTTGTTCGTGGTTATACCGGTACAATGGGTGCGCTGTTGTGGAGCGCAGCAGGCGAGCCGTTCGCAAAAGCAAACAATCTTCCCAAAAAGCATTTCAATGAGATGTTGTTTGTGCGCGATTTTAATGTCACCGACGCTAATTTGAGTAGACCTATGAACGAGTTTTATGGTATACTAGATAAAGCGAACAGACAACACGCAGGCTATGGAGTTAAAGGCAAGCCGGAAGCCGCAGTAAAAGGCATCCGCAGCGCAGGCAGCATGATTAGTAAAATCCGCAAGGACATTGACAAAATCACACACAGCAACTTAACACCGGAGCGCAAGCGTGAATTGATTGACAAGCGTAAGGAGAAGATGAACCAAATCGCAAAACAAGCTAACGCAAGGTATGGAAAATATTTCGATTAAGCTACAATTGCAGGGGAAATATTTATAAATAACTTGAGGTGCACAAATGGAATTAGACCTTAACTGGTATAGTACAGTCATCAGCCTTTTAGCTTTGATTGTTACCTACTGTATCGTTGAGCCGCTGAAGACCGCTATTGGCGAGCTGAAACTGAGCATTGACGATTTAAAGGTAGAGATGAAGTTGAACAGGCAGGCTATCCAAGTATTGGAGCAACGCCACGCACGTGTTGAAGAACAAGTAAAGACCTTGTTTAACGAGAATGACGAGCAAAACGAAAGACTGAAAGAGCTGGAACACAGATGTAAAGACTGTAAGGAATGTAGAAACTGAATAATGAAAGCCGTGCTAAAAATAGCACGGCTTTTCTATTTAAGGAAGTGAGATAATGAGAAAATTGCTTAATATGCTAAAGAAAGACGAGAACACGCTGAGTATCGGCAGACTATGCGCAGTGCTTGCGTTTATTGTGTTCTGCGTAATTTCTCTTTACCTTGCGTTTTTTGTAAAGACGTGGGGCAACTATGAAGCGTTTGCTATGGCGTGTGTATCATTTATGTTAGCACAGCTTGGAAACAAGTATGTAGAAACGAAGATGATCAAGGTAAAAAACGAGGAGTGAAATTATGAGTGATTGGAATAAGAACCTTGCGAAAGAAATCGCAAAAGGTTTAATTAACACAGGAATTGAAGGTGGCTTTGACAGCGTGGCGAAGTCTACCGCCTACGCTTATCCGTCAATTTCCGTTAGCCAGTGGGAAGGGAACAGAGCCGATGAGCTTTTAAGAGCCATTCCAGGCGGCGAGGAATTTGTAGGACGAACCTATATTGACATTAAGGCAAGCGGAGAATTGCCGACATTGAAAGAGCTGCTTAGAAGCGACGCAGGTAAACAGGCAGCACTTGACCAGCTTTCTCGTGACTGCCTGCAATATGTTGAGGTGCTTCAACAGGTGCCGACGTTGGATGATACACGCTGCTTGATTTATGCCGGCATGTGGTGCCCGACTAGCACTTATGTCGTAAAGCGTTTCTTGGAGAATCGTTTTGAGCGCGTTAACCTGCGCAGCCTGGAAGCACTCTATAAACTCTTTAAAAATTATTATTGGATTGCTGCTGACGTTGGCGAGATGTACAGAGCAGGTTATGCCAACAGAGCGCAAACTACTTATGAGTATGTAGCAGGTATTGATCTTACTACTCCTTATGGTATTCCCGCCTACGGCAAAGCAGGAAACGGAAGATGATTTAAAGCTCATGCTTTAGATACAGTCGCCGACAAGAGGTTTAGTTATTCCCTCCCCTATACGTGTAGCATTTTCTGGTAATTTTTTGCGTAATAGTCGGTGACACATTTATAATGATTGGAGGTGATACAATGGCAGAACTTAAAGCATTTGTTATTGACAAGAAATTTTTGGCTGGCCTTATCATAGGCTTTATGCTTGGTGCACTGCATCATTACTTTGCTCTATAATCTGAATGTCTAACTACAAGAAGGCGCAATTTGCGCAAAACTACTTTGCCTATGAGCGTTTTAAAATTAATGCCGCTTATGATTTATCATGCGGCGAGCTAAAGCCGCTTGTAGGCGAAGTTTGTGCTTCTGACACGATTTATTATATTTTACAAATATAGATATTTACATGAGGTAATAATGAAAGATGAAACAAGACGCAAGATTGATAAAGCCGTTAAGATTAGTCTTATTGTTGCTGGCCTTCTGCTTATCTGTAATGACGTGTACTGGCGTTGGCACGGCGGAAGCGGCACCCAAGCAGATAACAATGTCAATCGAACAATGGAATCAATTCAAAAATCAAACGAATCTGCTGGAAGCGAAATTGAATCTGGCAGACGAGAAATTGAAACAGCAGAAGAACACGTCAGCAGTTCTGTTGACGCAATTAAGCGAAGCGAAGAAGCAGCTCACTCTAACGCAAGAAGCGCTGACGAACTCCAAACGATCATTAGCGAGTGCAAAGGAATCGTTGAGAATCAGCGAGAACTTATACGAGAAGTTGAAGCTGCAAATGGAATCGGAGCGCCAGAAGGCAAAGAGGGTTAAGCACCAGCGGAACTTATATGCTGGTTGCGTAATCTTTATTCTTGCCTATGCAGCTGCAAAATGATTTTTATGGTGGTGGAATGATGGAAGAAAAGGAACAATTACCGGCAGGCATTATTACAATGCTGCTGACTGGCTATGTCGATACTATTGCTTTTCAAAGAAAACTTATTTGCGCCGCCCTTGTAGGGTGGGCAATTACAACTATTGCTTTTATCGTGACAAGTAGGTGATACAAAATGAATATACAGCTGAAGAACACGCGCGACTGGTTGCAAACATCAACGCGGCGTTCTTTCAGCGCGGTATTGGAAGAAGCGAAGATAACCCCACGGCAGGTAGAAATTTGCGAATTGAAATTTGTAAAAGGCTTGACCAATTATCAGATAGCTATGCGGTTAAACGTATCTGTCAAAACGGTAGACAAGGAACTTAATACTGCGTACAAGCAAATAACAAATGTATTATCATTCCTTTGAGTGCAGAGAGCCGCCCTTCGGGGCGGTTCTTTTTTTGTATACAAAAACCCCGCCATTGTGGCG
>ERZ772820.1698-NODE-1698-length-16731-cov-5.177381_pt1 | contig 16731 bp, 9 predicted proteins | sample MGYA00511377_ERZ772820 | MGnify/ENA primary metagenome ERZ772820 (study PRJEB29015, sample SAMEA2737684) | human gut metagenome | biome: human gut; feature: human-associated habitat; material: faeces | place: China | collected 2012 ...
TATCTCCGTCATTCTCTTTTGAAATGATGGAGATATTTTTATGTTGATGGAGATTAAGGGACAGGAAACTGTGTCAGGTCGCAAAAATCCTTTCCGAACTTTTTACATAGCAGTCATGCACTACGGGTGTGTGGCTGCTTGTTTTGTTGAAGTATGCTGCCAAGCAGGCTGAGAAATTTGGTCATGGTCTGACATATATCAATTTGTTTGAAAAGAACATTGAGTATTGCTGAGGCTGTAGGAAGTGTTTGGAGACTGGGGAGTGTGTCTTTAAAAATGATGATATGTCTGCCATTGGGACCCAACGTTTGCTGAATATCTAGCAAAGAAACGAGCCGAAGGCAAGCATTACAATGTTGCCATTTCTCATGCTGTTAAAAAGTTGGTTCGAGTCATTTATCATCTTGAGAAAACTAACCAGCAATATATCAAGGCTGCTTAAGTCTTTCTAATTCAGTACTCCTTTTTGAGCACCTGCGACGATGCTCTTTTTGTCATGCAGTTTTCAAGGTTCAACGAGCTCTAATCGAGTTCAAAATATATCTGAAATGCATTTCTGCAATTCATTCAAAATATTTCATTTTCAGACTTGACTTTTAATAGTTAGTCTTTCTTGATAACTGCTCTTGCGGGACATATCTCATAGCAATTACCACAACGTAAACAATGAATCTGGTCAATCACCGCTGGTTTAGCAGAAATCTCCGGTGGCAATTTTGATAAATCAAACATTTCCCCGGTTCCTTCATATAACTTAAATACAGTCAGAGCAGAGCGCGATTCCTCTGAAGGGTAGATGTCTTCCATATAAGGATTCTTCTCAAATAAATCTTGTAATCCAGCAGCTCCCAATTCCTCAATTTTTCCTTTTATTGAAACTGCAACGGTACTCATGGTATCAGAACCCATCGTATCGGTAAGAGCAATATTAGGATTGGCACACAAGCGTCTGTAAAAGCTTTTTCCTTTTGCCGTTAGAAAGTACAACCCGCTTTCGTCAAAGTCCATCATATCAATGTGGTAGGACTATAAAAAAGATTTTTTCGCCTTTTTGGGGGTAGTATTTGTTCCCTTACGTACATGGTTGTTAGGGACATCTCCTTGTTTTCATAACTGCCTCGCTGTATTCGGTATCTGTTGATATCAGTGTATCCGCTGCCGGGGCAAAAGTGAAGAGTGCATAAGTGTGATATACACAGTAAACATGGAATCCGGCAAAAAATGTTGGGTTATGACCGAGAAATTGCTTGTTTCTCAAAAACAGTCGCCAAGGAAAGAAATACGGCACAGCGGTTTTTATGACCTCTGTGCCGTATTTGCTATGTTTCCGTGATGGTTCGTTAATTGTTACTTATCTCTGATTATTTGACGGAATGCCTTTTCCTCTTATCAAATACCGTTACACCTGTCAGAACACCGCCGCTGATAGCCGGTGGTCTTGCATCCTTTTAAATTCGAACAATCATCCGAATTAAATTAGTTTTTTCTTCCTTACAATCGCCGAAACAAGCGAAACAATATTCCAAAGAAGAGACCCTCCGGAAAGAGAAACTGCTGCGGTAGCAAGGGGCTTGGAAACACTGACCTTATCGCTGATTGCGGAAATATTGCCCGCATCCAGCGTTGTGTTGTCGGTCAGCGTAAGGATCAGGTTGCCGTCATCGTCAATACGGCAGCCCTTAATTCCGATGCCGTCTTTACCGTCAGCACCATCCTTACCGTCTTTTCCGTCTGTGCCGACGATCTTGCCGAGGTTGGTAACAACTCCGTCGGTAAAGGTGATGATAAGATTGCCGTCTGCGTCAATATGCGCTGACTGGATTCCGGTTCCGTTCAAGCCGTTCGAACCATTTGATCCGTCTTGACCGTTTTGGCCGTCCTGACCGTCCTTGCCTGCGTCACCCTTGTCGCCCTTGGCTCCGGTGACATTTCCGAGATTGTACACAGTGCCGTCAGTCAGAGTGATGATGAGGTTGCCATTTTCATCTACAACAGCATCCTTGACGCCGACTCCGGCAGCACCGTTGTTTCCGGCATCGCCTTTGTCACCCTTGACATCGGCTACAATAACGGTAATGAGCATATCGCCGTCCACCGTAAAGGTGACTTCGGTCTTATTGATTTCGGAGAGCAGCTCGCCGCCGATGTACCAGCCCTTGAGAATATAGGTCGGGTCAAGCGTTACGGTTGCGGTAAGCCGTGTTCCCTCACGAAGCTTGTCACCGCTTGAAATCTTTTCTTTATCGTTTTTAACCGAAAGGATACAGCCATCAATAGTTGTGGGGAATGTGACCGTATATTCCGGTATCTCCTCGATTTTCACCGAGATATTGGTATCCGCCTTGATTGCGCCGGTTTTATAGGTATAGCTGCCGTCGCCGTTGTCGATCCACGAAGCCGCGTCCGCAAGGCGGTAGTTTTCATTCGGCTTGACCGTTACGATGATTTCATCGCCATAACGGACGGTTTTGCCGCTTACGAAATCTTTGTCACCGTTTTTGATTGTCATATCTGCGTGCTTCGGGTTATCCACCGTAACCGTGTATTGTTCGATTTCGGTGAAATACACCTGAATGTCGGTTTCAGCGTCCACAACAAGCTCATAATCATACTGGCTGTACAGCTTGTCGTCGATCGTTACGGTGTCAACCTTGCCGCCACGGGTAATGACGAGCTTCTGCACACGGTAATTTTCCGCTGCCTGTGCAGTAAGAGTAATTTTCGTGCCGACGGGAATGCCTGCGCCTGACTGATAGCCCTGCTTGGTCGCCACGGCACCGGTCTGTTCACCGCTTGCGGCAGAATAGGTCAAGCCTACACGCACGGGAACATCGAATTCCACACCGATCTCGGTGTCCTTTGTAATGGTCATGGTGAAGCTTTTACCGCTTTGTCCCTCGGCGTCATCCGTCCATGCGCGGAACTTGCAGCCCGCGTCCGTCTTGACGGTGAAGGTCAGCTTGGAATTTACAGGAACATACACGCTGTTATTCTCATTCAGAGTAACGCTGTCGCCGTTTGCATCGGTGATTTCCACCGTACCGCCCTCTGCCGGGAGATTGACATTTACAAGCCTGCCGATTTCAGAAAGACTTACGAATTCTGCCTCGACTGTGTATTTTTCGGAAGCAAGCCCCAATGTATAGCTGTTAGAGCCTGCCGCGTCTATAGTTTCGGTGGTGCCACTTGCGTCGGTAATTTTCCATGATTTCAGTCCGTAGCCCTTGCCGGGTACGGCGGTAAAAGTCACATCATCGGTAACCGTGCCGCCGGGGGCATTCAGAGTAACATCGCCCACCGCCGCGCTGACCGTACCAATCACCGTGCCATCTGCCGTGTAGGTATCGGTAAATGTGATCTGAGCGGAATTTATTGCTCGCTTGGTGGAAACACGCATATTGGCTTCACCGTTCAGAGTAAAGGCACATACGATTGTTCCGTCTTTTTCGGGTGTGAATACCATTGTTTCACCGCCGTTGTCGAGGGTAAGGGATACAAGCTCATACCGCCCGCTTTTCGGGGTGACCTTTACCTTGATGATTTCGCTCTCGCTGATCTCATCTCCGGATTGGATCTCAACATTGCCGAGATGCCGCACCTTGATGTCGGCAGCCTTTGCGTTATCCACTGAGTAGTTGACCTTATAGTCCCTCTTTGCCGTGGTAACTGCGGCAATATTCGACCATGTGCTTTCCTTTTCTTTGCCGTCCACCTTGCAAACGGAGGTAACAGCAAAACCAAAGTTGGTATTGGTTTTCAGGTTCTCAATCTCATAGGATGTCGTATCGGCAGGAAGCAGATCGGAAATTTTCGTACATTCGCCGTTTTCCGCGCGATACACATAGTAACCCTCTACCTCCGGCCAGCCGGGGGTCTTGTCGGGCTGAGACCATGTAAGATGCACCGCATCATCTGCAAACAGGTTTGCCTCTAAATCATCTACTGCAGGAGCAGGTGTGCTGACATTTGATAGGCTGTAGCCGATAAAGACGGTCTTGTTGCCTTCCTCACCATAGAGGTGTCTGAACCACTGCCCCAGCGTCCAGTCAAAGGTATACTGCGTGTAAATGCTTGCCGGGATTCCTTCCTCGGCAAGAGCCGGGCCGTCAATGTCGTTGACCGCACCGATGCATCCCTGCGAGGAGGTTTTGGTGGTCGAAACGCCCGAACCGTTGCTGTAACTCAGACTTGTTTCAAAGCCCACATCGTGCGAGAATAGGATACCGTCGCCGAACACGCCGAAGCTGATGGAGAAGTTGAAGTAAAATCCGTGAGAAATCTCCTCAGAAACCGATTTGATATTGCTCTTTGAATAGGAAACCTCATTCAGACCTCCCGCATAGCCCATACGGATAGTGTTCTGGCTGAGCTGCTGAGCGCCGAGTGCACTGTATGCGCCCCAGCCCAACTGATTGTACATATAGGGGTTGCCCTCGTTGCCGTCCAGCCAGTTTTCCGCTTCGTTGATTTTTTCAAGACGGTAGTAGCAGGCTTCATCTTTGGAGGTCTTATCCGACTCCTTGGTGATGGCGCGATTGCCCTTTTTCTCCATATAGGAGTTGTATTCTTCAGCAAAGCTGTTGTAGTCGTCAATGCTCATCTGCTGATACACCGGCTGCTGCGGTATGGAGAGGGTTATCGCCGTGCCATCCGACCACTTGCCGTTTTCGTCCAGAACCTCATAGCAGTAGACAAATACCGGTGTCCTTGCAACCAATGCTGTGTTATACGCCTGTGCCTTGACGGTCATAGCGTATTCGGTTTCCAGTGCTTCGGAAAAGGTCTTGCTCCACTCCAAAGAATAGCCTGCCGAAATATTCACCTCAAAAGGGGAAAGCAGTCCGCCGTAGCTGTAGGACATACCCACACTATATGAAACATTGTTCGAGGAGGACTGCTCCAGTTCATAGCTTTCGGTTATGGTGTAGTCGGTCTCGTTATTTGCCGAATCGCCCAGTGCCGCAAAATAAGGAGCCGCCTGCAAAACCGCCTTGACTTCGGGGTCGCTGTAAGCGTAGCTAACGCCTTTGTAACGGGCGATAACACCGTCCTGATCACGGTCACAGGATGTGAGCAACACCTGCGCTCCGCAGCCGTAGTTGCCGCCGTTTGCATTGTTTGGCCCCCAATCGGAGAGCGTTGTTTTGAATCCTGTCGCAGTGCCGTATTCGTCTTTAGAATCACTATATACGCCGGTGATCATACCCTTTTTGAAGGAATAAACATCATCCTTGTCTCGGCAAGAAGCAACAAACACGATCTGCTCTCTGCCAGCATTGTTGCCGTCAAAATTGCCCACGGCAACCGAGCGGAACAATTCTTCCTTGCCACCGAGCCCGTCGTTGAATTGAAATCCGCTCGTCGTATAACCCTGGGAAGAAACCGCATCAAATTGCCCGAGAGAAGCATTGTATGTATAGACTGAGCCATTGAGAAATAGGTAGTCCGCTGCGGCTTTACTGTCAAAGGCGACTGCCTCTGCAGTTGTATACCTAACCGGACCTCCGTCGCCACTTTCCTGTGTCCATTTATTGGATGTCATAGTCTTTACAGCACCTTGCACAAAGCCCTTGTTCCGATTGTTGAGAAGCACTGAGTATGCGAAATTTTCTTTGTTTTGGTATGCAGTGTCGAAAAGGAATGCCGGGGCGTTCGGGAGTACCTCACCGCTGCTATCTATTCCGACCACGACGAGATCCTCATAACCATCGTTGTTGAAGTCACCGCTGGCGAGTGAGACGGCCTTCATGGTCGCAGCGTTATATTTTCCGTTCTTGTCCGGTTGGGTCTTGTCTATTATATTATAAATTTTATCAGCTCCCTGATCGACGATACAGTCAGACAATATTCCATTGTATCCTGTCCCGGTGCCGTATTTTATCTTGAGCTGCGGAGCCAAATAATCCAGATCCACGGCTTCAGTGAAAGGAGTGGATAAAACGGCAAGGTCATCGATTCCGTCTCCGTTATAGTCACCAACACGCATGCTTACATACATTTTGTTAAAATAGTTATATGGTGAATTCTTATGTTTGATACGATCCGCACTGCCTTCGCCGTTTTTGGTATGATACTTTTTGATATATCCATCGTGAAGTAGACTGTCTCCGATTTCATTGTGTCCCTGATCATTCACCGTGTTGTTGTGCATAGTAAGGGTGTCGTTGTCAAAAGAGTATTCCTTAATAAAGCAGCCGAGATTATTGTTCCTTTCGGAATCATTTACATCGGTAATTTCCCCTATAGCTGTACAGCTGTTTGGCACATAGACGATAATGGTGTCCTTGCCGTCGTTGTCAAAGTCACCCGCCGCAACCGTAATCAGGTTGTTGGAGAAGAAATTTTCCATCGCAAGATTACCTTTGCTGTCAAAGATCCACTTCATTTCACCGACTGCCTGTGAGCAGATGAAACGGTTGTTTACCGCATCGTAAACATGGGCATAGACCTTTTGGTCGCCGCGGTTCAGACCAACATATGCGATGTGGTCACGCCGTCCTGTGCCGTATGGGTCAAATGCCACAGCCTGCATATAGGCATAGTTGCTGAAAGCACTTATATCCACATTGGGCAGTGAACTGTCCGAGGCGGTATTGCTATTGGATATAAAGCTTTGCAGGCTGTTAGCTGTCCCTACATCTGCTATTTTGCCTGTGGTGCGACCGGTATATGTCTCAAAATAAATCAGCTCGTTTTGCTCCACCATCGCAAATGGGCGGTCAACATCGTAACCGTAAGGGTTGGTCGTCTTGTCGTATCCGGCAGGGACGGTGTTTTTCATCAGCGAATTGGCTGCATCGGATGAAAAGGTTGGGCTGTCGCTGCTTGCGGCAAATGCCGAAAGCGGCAGACAGGCAACGATCATCACAAGCGCCAGCGCTGCGCACACTGCCCGTCGGATGATGAATTTTTTGTTCATAGCTCAGGTCTCCTTTGATAATTGGTTTTGCTGCCCGCTACGGCAGCAGAATCTGAAAGCGGATAAGCAAGCGTGGCATGATATTTCACGATACTTATGCTATTATCTATTATATCATAATAGGGGCGGTTTCGGTTGTGTCGTCTACGCTGTATTTCGGTCGTTTACGCTGTAAACGGTCGCTTGGGCGAAATGCTCCTTGTAAAAATGCGGATTTTCAAGTACAATAGTATACGGATAATTTTCTCCATATAAAATGCAGAAAAAATGAAACGGGGAGGTGCCTCGTCGGAATGAAAAAATATTTACGATGGATATGTTTAGCGCTGTTTTTTGCGCTTTGCATCGGCATGGTGTGCTTTTTGCAGAATTTCACGAAGCTCAATACATCCATACAATACCTTGAGTGGCAAACCGCCTATACGGTAGGAGCAGACGGCACGGAAACGGAGCTGGATTATACCGTGTCGCCCGAAGTAGGAGACCGCTTTCGACTTGAAACAGTCATCCCGGCAAGCAGCGAATACGGCAATTTGGTATTTGAAACAGCAGGGCTGAATATGACCGTCAGCATAGACGGAAAAGAAGTATGGCAATCGGAGACCACGGTGCCGGAGAATGCCGTGGGACAGACGCAGGCGATTATCCCTCTGCCGCAGGACACCGAGTGCCGCCTTACGGTTACCGGCACGGTGACCGACACGGCGAGCCTTATTTTCCCGCCGCTGCCGCGCTTTGTGCCGGTGGATGCGCAAGAAATCGAAAGCTACGCTTATGCAAACTACTACGGTATTCCTGCCGGCGCTACCGCTTTTATATCGCTGATGATCGCCGGACTGTTCCTTTTGAGCGTGACACGCAAAAAGGCAGATTGGAGTCTGATACCGCTTTTCCTTGCCTCCGTGGGGCTTACGATGCAACGGATTACCAAAGGAATGGGACACCATTTTCTCAGTGACGGGTTGGTCGATTTTCTGAACCGACAGGAGATCGGTATTTTGCTGCTCGTGCTTTTGGTCGTTTATCTTGTGATGAACCGGCAGCGTAAATTTTGGAAATACTTCGGAATCTCCGCTATTGCCAGCGCCGCCGCATTGGGGATTGCATACACGGTATCCTTTTTCAGAAAAAGCTACCTTTCCAAATATATCGGCAGGCTGTTTGCGGATGTTACGGAGCTTGCAGATTATTCGGGACTTTTGTATTGGGTCACCGTTTGGATGGTTGCGGTGTGTGCCGTTATTTCCGCCTATGCCGTAATGCGTTCGATTATTGCACAGCAGATGGAAAGCAAAACGCTCCGTCTGCGCAACGAATTGATTATGAACAGCTATCGTGCGATGGAAAGCAAAGTGACCGACAGCGCCGCCATTCGTCACGAAATGAAGCATAAAATAATCGCTCTTGACGCACTGTATCAAAAGGGCGATTATGAGGCGCTGGGGCAATTGATCGGGGATATAAAGCAGCAAAACGATCACTTGGCGCAAACGCAGTTTACCGAAAATTTCACAGTCAATACGATCCTGCAGGACGCCGCTTATCGTGCCGCCCAGTCGGACATCCGCTTTGAGGCGCTTGTTTCCGTTCCGCCGCAGCTTACCGTTGCGGAAAGCGATCTGTGCGAGCTGCTTATGAATATGCTTGACAACGCACTGGAAGCCGCCGCTGAGGCGGATGCCGGAAAACGGTTTGTCCGCTTTCAGATTGAAACAAAGAACGGCTTTCTTGCCGTCAAGTGTGAAAATTCGTATTCCGGCAAGCGCAGGCAGGATGCGAACGGCAACTATATCACGACCAAGAACGATGCAGAGACCCACGGCTTCGGCTTAAAGCTGATGAGCGCCGTCGCCGTGCGTTACCACAGCATGCTGGATATTTTCACTTCGGAGAATCAGACCTTCACCGTTCAAACGGCGCTGAAGTTGCCGAAAAAATAAGCAAAAATAAAGAAGGGCACCGCTTTAAAATAAACGGAGTCCTTCTTTTTTGTTTTAATAGTTATTGATTTATATAGCGCACAAATGCACTTTGAAAGGCTTTATAATAGGTTCTCCCCATCGGGAGCGTTTCGCCGCTTTGCAGGGAAAGCTCAGTCCGCCCGATTTCCCGTACCTCATCCAAATTCACAAGATAACTGTTGTGACAGCGTGCAAATTGCCCCATCGGAAGCTGCTTTTCAAAATCCGAAAGCGAAAAATAATAGGTGCTGTTATCGGTGCTTTGATGAATTACGATGCTGTGGTTGTAGCTCTCAATGTACCGAATATCCGAAAGCGATAAATGCACCAGCTTATTTCCGATATGAACCACAACCGTTTTAGGTATGTAATTTAATTTGAGATCAGTGTGAATCGCGCTTGCCAAAGCCTCTCGGCGCACGGGCTTTAAGAGAAAATGGATAGGCTGAACGCCGTACCCTTCGCTGAGGTAATCCTCACAGGCTGTTACAAAAATAATGGACACCCGATTGCCTTTATCTCTTAAAGACCGGGCAAGCTCCATACCCGTCATACCTTCCATTTGAATGTCAAGTATCAGCAGCTCAAAAGGACAGCTTTCGGTATCCAACCGTTTTTCAAGCTCACAGGCCGAACGGAAAGACTCAAGCCTATATTCAACACTGTCGTTGGTTAAAATATCACTGCAAAGAGAACATAAATTTTCTCGTATTATATCGTCATCATCGCAAACTGCAATTCGGTATGCGCTCATTTTTCACCTGCAAATTCGGAATTATTTTGTTTGATTATATCATATTTTCGAGCAGATTGCAACCAAGACGGCATATCGGCTGCGCATTACAGGTCAAGGATCGGCTTCGCAAACCCACAAGCAAGAATTGATGCACTTCAAAAGTGAGATACTGTACAGGGTTTGCCTGTAAAAATTTAACTACTTTTTTCATGTCTTTTTCCTCCATTTTGGTTATTGTGTGTTCCTGGCAATTGCCAAAGAGTTTATTTTGTTTTACCTCCTTGAACTTTAGCTTGTTTTTGTTTGCCTGTGCTATTATAATAAATCCGTACAGAGAAACAGTAAAGTAGGCACAATAATGTGCTGTTGTTACCTTTTGGAAACTATTGCGTAAAATAAAGAGCTCGGAGGAATAAAAATGTCAACAAAAAAAGAATTGCCAGCTTGTCCGGTGGAAACAACACTAGCTTTGATAGGGAATAAATAGAAGGTGTTGATACTTCGTGACCTCATTGGCGGCACAAAAAGATTTGGTGAATTGCAAAGAAGCGTGGGGCAGGTAAGTCAGAAGGTTCTCACTTCCAACCTGCGTGAAATGGAAGCTGACGCTTTAGTAGAACGAAAAGTATATGCCGAAGTACCGCCTCGTGTGGAATATAGCCTTACAGCACTTGGACAAAGTTTGAAGCCGATCCTTGACTCCCTGTGGGCATGGGGAGAAAACTATAAAGAAATTAGCAAATAAGTAGTCAGCCACGTTTTTATTTCAAGTTCCAAGATGAAATACGAAGAAACAGAGAGTTATCAGGTAACGGATATGTTTATAAACCACAGACAGATTGCTGACAGATTAGATAATAAACGATAACAGTAGAAAAAGTTAAAATTATCATGGATATAATGATAGAATTGTCTGGAAAAGAGAGTTAAAATATAAGAAAAAGGAATATGTAAAGGAAGATATATATGGAATATTCAGCAATTCTTCATGATATGGACAAAAGATTCTGTTATGCGATTGATAAGGGTTTGTTTGTGATACGCATACAGGTAAAAAAAGATGATATAAAAGAGATAATCCTTCACTATGTGGACAAGTATATATCAATAGAATTGAAGGATACACGAAAGATGATTCCGATGAAGAAAATCGCGTCTTCGCAGTTTCATGATTATTATGAGGCACAGATCCGGATGGATATGATATGTCTCCGCTATTTTTTTGAATTTACAGACATGCATGGGGAAAAAGCATATTACGGAAACTATGAGTTCAGTAAAGAATGCATTACAAACATAGACAGAATGTTTGACTGTCCGCAGAATCTTAGAGAGGAAGAGATGTTTGAAGTGCCTGAGTGGGCAGCAAATAAGGTCGTGTATCAGATTTTCCCGTCACGTTATGCTGCATCACAGCCGGTGGATAAGAAATTATGGTATAAAGCACCAATTACATTTACGGACAATCTTCACGGTGACATCAGAGGAATTATTGACCATCTGGATTATATCCGGGATCTGGGAATTGATGTTATATATATGACACCTATTTTTAAATCGGATTCGAGCCATAAATATGACACCATTGATTATTACCAAATAGATCCTTCATTCGGAACAGCAGAAGATCTGAGGGAATTGGTGCAAAAAGCACATCAATATGGAATGAAAGTAGTTCTGGACGCAGTGTTTAATCACACAGGAAGAGATTTTTTTGCATTTAAGGACATCCTTGAAAATAAAGAAAAGTCCAAATATCTGGACTGGTATTTTATTGATAAATTCCCGCTTGATACTGAACCCGGACAGGCACCCAATTTCAAATGTTTTGGCTATTATGGCGGAATGCCGAAGCTTAATCTTAAAAACCCTGAGGTTGAAAAATATGTTACAGATGTTGCATGCTATTGGCTCAAAGAATGCGATATTGATGGATGGAGAATGGATGTAGGAGATGAAATCAGCCATTATTTCTGGAAACATTTCAGAAGAGCAGTTAAGGCAGTGAAGAAAGATGCGCTGATAATCGGAGAAATCTGGCATTATGCGGGAGATTTCCTTGAGGGAGATGAATGGGATACGGTTATGAATTATCCGTTCTATCTGAATCTGATAGATCTGCTTGCAGATGAGAAAATCGGTGTCAGCCGTTTTATACAGAACCTCGGGTATATGAAGGGACGTTTAAACAAAAAATGTTATCCGCTTATGTGGAATCTGATTGACAGTCATGATACGGCAAGATTTTTACATCTGTGCAATAATAAGCAAAAACAGCATCTGGCAGCAGCCTTCCAGTTATTGATGCCCGGAATGCCTATGATTTATTATGGAGATGAGTTAGCAATGCCGGGAGCAAACGATCCGGATTGCAGACGTGGTATGTATTGGGATGAAGAATACAGGGATAATGAGATGCTTGAATGGTATAAACGGTTAATACAAGTCCGAAGAACACACGCATGCATTGTAGAAGGCGAATTGGCTGAGACAATCACAAGGGACGAAGACGGAACGATTGTATTAATCAGGAAAAATACCGAGGAGACAATAGCTCTGATTTTTAATTGCAGTAATGATACGAAGGAATTCAATGAGTATGCCGGACAATACAATTTGCTTGGAGAGAGCGTATTTGACGGAAAAGTAGAGGGGTATGACGCTGCTGTGCTATTATGTGATTCATACTGATATAATATGTTGTTGCATATGTAAAGACGATGGACTATGATATACATATGCTGCGGGGATGTGGGGAGCAAGAAATCAGGAGGACATATAATTTGAAAAAAATACATACCGGCGTTATATTCCAGACAATTATCGGAATGTTAGTGATTGCACTTTTGGTTCTTGGATATACGTTCATTCTGCAGAGGAATTATAATAGTTCGGCACTTGATGAGTCTGTTGCAAGAAACAAACAGTGCGCTGATGCAATACATAAGCATATGTCGGGTAAATTTGTCAGGGAAGATTTTGATTCAATATCATCAGTTGACGATATCGGTCTGCCGTGTTATAAGAAGCTGCAGAAGCAGCTTAATGAACTGCGCGCATTGAATTCAACGAGATATCTGTATACTGCCAAAAAAACAGATGACGGAAAGCTGATTTACCTTGTGGATGGACTGGATTCGGATGCGGATGATTATGCGTATCCGGGAACATTAATTGAGAAAGAGATGGTGACATATATAGAACAGGCTCTTTCCGGTAAAGTTGTTTATTCCAATAAGATAGTGGACACGACATGGGGCCATATTTTTACGGCATGCTATCCGGTAGAAGCATCGGATGGAACAGGGGATATTATCGGGGCATTATGTATGGAAATGGATATGGAAAGCACATATGCTTGTATGGAAGCAGATAATCATAGGGCATTTATGATTTCCATAATTGCGATAGTTGTTTTTGCAATATTGGCAAATATTGTACATATATACTTAAGAAAACAGAAGTATATCAAGATCCAGCAGCGGGAAGAACTGGAGAAAGCTGTCAGTGCAGCAGATGCGGCCAATGCGGCAAAATCAGCTTTTTTATTTAATATGAGCCATGATATCAGGACACCGATGAATGCAATACTGGGGTTTACGCAGCTGGCGGAGCAGGAAGCCGGTGTATCAGATAAAGTCAAAGAATATCTTCAGAAAATCCGGATAAGCGGTAATAAAATGCTCTCTATTATAGATAATGTGCTTGAACTATCAAGGATTGAATCCGGCAAGGTTACAATAGAGGAAACTCCGGTTGCAGCCGGAAGCATAATAGATGAATGCAAGGTTATGATACAGGCCGAAATCGATAAGAAGAAGCAGCAGCTTACCGTTTCGAAGGAGATAATTTACCCGTATATATATATGGATACGGTACGCATTACAGAGATAATCCTCAATCTCATGAGCAATTCCATCAAGTATACTAATGATGGAGGCTGGATTCATTGTGCTATAAGCCAGGAAGAGGATGAGAGAGAAGGATGGTGTATACAGGAACTGACGGTAAGCGATAACGGAATAGGAATGACCCGTGAATTCCAGAAACACATTTATGAGTCATTTACCAGAGAACGTTCCTCAACAGCAAGCGGAATAGCGGGCACCGGACTTGGAATGGGAATTGTTAAGAAACTGGTTGATATGATGGACGGTACGATAGATCTTCAGAGTAAGGTTGGTGAGGGGACGACCTTTAGGGTGAGAATACCGTGCAGGATAGCGACACAGGAAGATACACAGCCGAAGACGGATGAAAATATAGGTAATCCTGAGGATTTAAAGGGGATAAGAATTTTATTGGCGGAAGATAACGACCTGAATGCAGAGATTGCTGTTACACTCCTTTCGGAAGTGGGATTTATGGTAGAACGTGCCGCTAACGGGGTTGACTGTGTGGAAATGCTCAAAGACAGGCCGGCAGGGTATTATTCGATAATTCTTATGGATATCCAGATGCCGGTTCTTGACGGATATAATGCGACGATTAATATAAGGCGGATGGACGACAAAGCAAAGGCTACAATACCGATTGTTGCGATGACGGCCAACGCATTTGCTGAGGACAGGGAAAAGGCATTGAGCGTGGGAATGAACGACCACATAGCGAAGCCGGTAGATATGAGTAAGCTTATACCTACAATCAGAAAATATATCAAATAAAATCGGGGAGGGGTGCTCTACAACAGGAATTCAATCCAAAAAAACATCGACATTCTGCCGCATACACGTTATAATGATAATTACGAGGATTTTTTTATGAATTATATTATTCTGGACCTGGAATGGAACCAGTGTCCGAGCGGCAAAAAAAATGAAAATAAAGATCTTAAGTTCGAGATAATTGAAATCGGAGCGGTTAAAGTTGATGACAACAGGCAATATGTGAGTGAGTTCCATGAGTTCGTATCTCCGACAGTGTACCGTGCACTCCATAAGATTACAAAGGACATGACTAAGCTTACTATCAGCGAACTTGATAAGAGCGATAAGTTTAATGAGGCGGCCACGCGTTTTTTTGACTGGTGCGGCAGTGACGGCGATTACATGTTCGGGACATGGGGTTCGATGGACCTGGCCGAACTTCAGAATAATTGTAAATATTTTGGAGTGGATCATAAGTTTGAGAAACCACTTGTATTTTATGATATTCAGAAGCTGTACAGTCTGTGCTTTTCGGATGGCAAGACCAGAGTTTCGCTTGAGACGGCGATTGATGAGCAGAAGATTAATAAAGAGATACCGTTTCACACGGCAGTGTATGATGCGATATATACGGCGAGGGTGTTTGAAGTAATTGATTTTGAACGCGTTAAGCGGTATACATCCGTGGATACTTATTGCATTCCGGATAATAAAGAGGAAGAATTTTTCTTCAATTACGGAACTTACACAAAATATATTTCGAGAGGATTTCCGGAGAGGGAAATGATCATGAAGGACAGCAGGGTCCGTTCAATGCATTGCTGCGTATGCGGACGTAATGTCAAGAGGGTGATCAAATGGTATTCCATCGGCAATCAGAGGATGTACTGTGGCGTAGGTTTCTGCGAGCAGCATGGTTATGTTAAGGGCAAGGTTAAAGTCCGTATGACACATGATAACCTCTGGTATGGAATTAAGATTCTTAAACTGACGGATGAAGAAGGCGCTGTACAGATACGTGACAGACAGATTATCAACCGCGAGAAAAGGCGTGAGCGCCGCCATCGCGAGATGGAGCGCCGGCTTAAAGAAGCTGCGGAATCAGAATCTGAGACGACGTGATCCGTAATGGCTTCTGCGGCGTCTGAAGTTGCGCAATATAAATATTATTCCGGCTGTGATTAATCCGACACCGAGTATGATGCCGGCCACAATAGGAATATTGATATGGAACACCGAGTCTTTCGACGGGTTGTATGTGCTGTAAGAAGCATGAGGAACACCGTCAAGACCGGTGTTTTTATTGTTGCCGGTGTAATTGATCATAATAGTGGCATTGCCGACATTGGTGTTACCGTAATAATAGGTTATGCATGCAAAACCGCCATCCTTGCCGGCATAAGCCGGATTATCGGAGTAAGTCACGATTCCTGTAAGTTCGGAGAGCTTAACGCTGGTGGGAACCAGAAGGTAAGTGTCATCGGCAAAACCGATTGATATATCCGAGGATGATGATACACGGCCGGTTATATTAAGAATGTCAACCTGTCCCGTCGAAAGGGATGATGCGGAATTATCAAGATATACTTTATGATAATTATTAAAATAGTAGTCAAAAAGGGCGGTTGTGTCTTTGTAACGTCCGGCATCGGTAGATTTCATAATCACGCAGATTAACCTTAAGTCATCTTTCTGTGCAAAAGATACAAGGCAGTTGCCGGCAGCATCAGTGTAACCCGTCTTGCCGCCAAGGGAATATTTGTATGCATAATCGCCGCCCGGAAGCATCTGATAACGATGTCTGTAATAGCGGGTAAAATTGCTTTTGTTGGTAGGACCGATTGTGTATACACCTGAATGTGAAACTATTTTCATAAGGGTTTTGTTATTAAAACATGCCTGCGCAATAAGTGCCATATCATAAGGCGTTGTGTAATGGAACTGGTCGGAAAGACCGCTCGGATTTGTAAAATGCGTATGCGTGGCACCGAGTTCTTCCGTGCGGCTGTTCATCATTGATGCAAAAGAAGATACTGTCTGTCCGACATGCTCGGCCAGACCATAGGCGACTTCGTTCGCAGAGCGCAGTATCAGACAATAGAGTGCCTGCTCGATGGTAAGCTCTTCTCCCGGTGAAATCGATGCGTTGGCATCTCCGTAATCAATGCTGTCCACAGCTGCCTGCGAAAAGGTTACGGTATCGGTAAGCGAACAGTTCTCAACAGTCAGAAGTGCGGTGAGAAGCTTGGTCGTACTGGCCGGGTAACATTGTGTATCGGCATTGGAGGAATATAGAATTTCCCCGCTGTCGGCGTCCATAAGAACGACGTAATCGGAACTTATTTTCGGAAATTCCGGAAGCCCCAGGGCAGATGAATCATCGGCCGATACATTAACAGTTTCCGCCGGGTGGCATATAATAAATATTATAGATAAAATAAGTATTGAAAGCTTTTTTATTTTCATATA
>ERZ772820.1706-NODE-1706-length-16679-cov-3.605991_pt1 | contig 16679 bp, 12 predicted proteins | sample MGYA00511377_ERZ772820 | MGnify/ENA primary metagenome ERZ772820 (study PRJEB29015, sample SAMEA2737684) | human gut metagenome | biome: human gut; feature: human-associated habitat; material: faeces | place: China | collected 2012 ...
GCGCGGTAAGGATGATTCAGCGGGCCCTGCCCCTGATGCGCGCGCAAAAAAGCGGAAAGATTATTCTGTTCTCATCCATTAACGGGCTTCTGGGCATTCCGTTCCAGAGCGCCTATACCGCCAGCAAGCACGCATTGGAGGGGTACGCCGAGTGTCTGGCCATGGAAACCGCAGATTTCGGCATTCAGGTCTGTCTGGTAGAGCCGGGCGACCATCGGGGCGGCAGCAGCCACACCCGTCTTCATGCGAAGAACGAAACGGACACCGTCTACCGGCAGGCGTATGAAAACACCTGCGCCATCATTCATCACGACGAAGAAAACGGCCTCTTTCCGGACCGGCTGGGCCGGAAAATCGTGCGGAACGCCCAGCGACAGCATATGCGCTTCCGTCTGAGGGTCGCCAAGCCCGACCAGCATCTGGCCGTGCTTTTGCATACCCTTCTTCCCGCCAGCCTGAATCGGAAAATTCTCTGTTCCTATTATCGTGCTCATCTCTGAGACAAGTCTCTGAAGGTACATTCTGAGGAGGAAAAAAATTGAATTCATCTTACGCTTTGGAGCACAACTGTGCTCTTCTTGAGCAATCCAAAACGCTGGAGACCCTGTTCCGCCTGACCTGTGGCCACGGGGACGCGGACGCGGCCCTGTTTTTGGAAAACGGCGAGGAAAAGCGCTGGTCCTACCGGCAGTACGAGGCCATGACCCGGCAATACGCGGCCTGTCTGAGCCGCGCCTTTCCCGGGGAAGGGTACATCGCCCTTTCGGTGGATACGTGCAAGGAGTGGTTTCCCCTGTTCTGGGGCGTGATCCTGTCCGGACACAATGCCCTTCTGATCGACGCGGCCTGCGCCGATGATACGGCTCTGCGGCTTCTGCGGGAGGCCGACTGCCACGCCATTGTCACCCAGCGGCGGCGCAGCCTGCCGGAAACCGTTCAGACGCTGGATTTCGCCGTGCTGGCGGAGCAGGCGGCCGCCGAGCCGGAGGACGGCTTCCGCCCCGGTGCGTTCGGCCAGTGCGTGGCCCTGTGCACCAGCGGCACCACGGGCCAGAGCAAGGTTTTCGTCTACGACGGCGAAGCCATCGCCGAGCAGGTGCTCAACTCCAAGCTGATCTATGAGGAAAACCGCCGCATTGTAGAAGAAGCCAACCGCCGTTCGTTGGCGTTTCTGCCCTTCCATCACGTGCTGGGCTTCATGGTCGATCTGCTGTGGTGCAGCTTTCTGGGCTATGCCAACATCTACCTGAGGGACCGCACCCCCGCGACCATCATCGAAACCTCCCGCCGCTTCCAGCCGGAGCTGGTGGTGGCCGTGCCGCTTCTGGCCAACAACCTCTGCACCTCCCTGCGCAAGCAGGTGGCCCGGGAGAGCCGCCTGAAACGGGCGCTGTTCGCCTCGGCGAAGAATTTCAGCCTGAACCTGCAGCGGGTCGCGCCGGAGGCGGGCCTGTGGCTGGCGGAGAAGATCCTCTTCCGCCGCATTACCAAAAGCATGCTGGGCACGGAGGTCAAGTGCATCATTCTGGGCGGCAGCCACACGCCGCAGGAGCAGCTGAAGCTGCTCAACGCTCTTGGCTATTACACCGTCTGCGGCTTCGGCATGACGGAGACCGCCGTCACCAGCGTGGAGATGAGCAAGCGGCTGAAGAAGCGGGTCAGCGGCTCCGTGGGCAAGCCCCTGCGCAGCGTGGAATACCGCCTGAAGGATCAGGAAAGCAGCCGGGTTCGCCGGGGCGAAATGCTGGTGCGGGGCAAAACCGTTCACACCGGCCGCCTGCACGACGGCCGGATGCTCCCGCCGGACACGCTGGAGGGCGGCTGGTACCCCACCGGCGACATCGTCCGGCTGAAGCGTGGCGACCGGGTGTTTGTGGAGGGCCGCAGCAAGGAGGTCATCATCAACGAATCCGGCGAAAACGTATACCCGGACGAGCTGGAGGAGACCTTCTCCGGGCTGGAAAGCGTACATCAGTACACGGTGCTGGGCCTGAAAAAGCCCGGCAGGGATCAGCACTATGAGGACATCGCTCTGGTCATGAGCGTGGGCGACCGCTATGGGGACGGGGAGGCCATGGAAATGCTGCGGGGCCGGGTGGCCCAGCGGAACCGGAAGCTGCCCGCCGTGAAGCGGCTGACCCGGGTGCTGGTCACGCCGGAGGAGCTGCCGCTGGTCAACGGAATCAAGGTAAAGCGGATCGCCCTGCGGGAGATGATCGCCCAGGAGCGGCTGACCTGCCGGGAATTGTCCCTCAGCGGCGCGCCCCGGATGGAGGAGGAAAAGCCGGACGGCGCTCCGGACACGGCCGCCGGGCAGGACGACCGGATTCGCCGCACCGTCCGCAGGCTGTACGCCGAGGCGCTGGACGTGAAGGAGGGCAGCTTCGGCGACGACGAGCATTTCATCGACGATCTGGGGGGCGACAGCCTGCAGGTCTTGTCGGTTTCCCTCAAGGTGGAGGAGCAGTTCGGCGTGATGCTTTCCGCCGAGGAATACGGCCAGTGCACCACGGTGAACGACCTGACCCGGGTCATCCAGAACCACCTGAACGGCGGGACGGAGGAAAAAGCGGAGGAGGGCGGGCCTGTCGCCCCCATTACCCGTTTTGAGGACGCGCCGGAATATCAGGCCTTCGCCCGGCGTCAGCAGGAGCTGAACGCCTCCGGCGAGGGCAATCCCTACTTCGTCTGCCATGACTCTCCCCTGCGGGATACCAGCCTGATGGCCGGGCAGGAGGTGCTCAACTTCGGCAGCTACAACTACGTGGGCATGAGCGGCCGCAAGGAGGTGCAGGAGGCTGCCAAGGCCGCCATCGACCGCTACGGCACCAGCGCCAGCGGCAGCCGCCTGCTGGCAGGCGAGAAAAGCCTGTATCAGGAATTGGAGCGGGAAATCGCCGACTGGAAGCACGCGGAGGACGCGCTGGTCTGCGTGGGCGGCCATTCCACCAACGTGACGGTGGTGGGCAACTTCTGCGGCAAGGGCGACCTGATCGTCTACGACGCGCTGGCCCATAACTCCATCGAGCAGGGCTGCCGCCTGAGCCGGGCCGTTTCCAAGCCCTTCCCCCACAACGACCCGGAGGCGCTGGAAAACATCCTGAAGGTACACCGCTCCCACTTCGCCAAGGTGCTGATCGTCATCGAGGGCGCGTACAGCATGGACGGCGACGTCGCCGATGTGCCCGCCTTTGTGGCCCTGAAGAAGAAGTACGGCTGCTTCCTCATGGTGGACGAGGCCCACAGCGCCTGCGTCATCGGCCAGACCGGCGGCGGCGTGGACGAGTACTTCCATCTGGAGCCCACGGACGTCGATATTAAGATGGGCACGCTTTCGAAGGGGCTGGGCACCTGCGGCGGCTATCTGGCGGGCCGGAAATGCCTGATCGAGTACCTGCGCTACAATCTGCCCGGCTTCGTTTTCAGCGTGGGCATTTCTCCCGCGCTGGCGGCGGGCACGCTGGAGGCCATCCGGCAGCTGCGCCACAACCCGCAGATCATGGCGGACATGAAGCGGAACATTCAGTGCTTCGCGGACTGCGCCAAAAAGCACCGCTTCGACGTCTGTCTGGCCGGCGAGACCGCCATTCTGCCCGTGATGGTGGGCAGGGACGAGGACGCCTTCGCCCTGAGCAACGAAATGCGTCGCCGGGGCGTGTTCGTTCCCCCGGCAGTGTTCCCCGCCGTGCCCAAGAACAGGGCCCGGCTCCGGTTCTGCGTCATCAGCGAGCACAGGCCCGAGCAGATCGAGCGGGCGCTGGACGTATTGGAAGAGGCGGCCGCCGCCCTGAACATCTCCCTCCCCCGCGTGCAGCAGGGGTAGTACCCCTGCACCCCGGACTGCGCGCTTTGCGCGCAGGGGCATAGCGGAACATGCGAGTTGACTAAGGAATTACCGCCGCTCGCGGGTCTGGTGTGGTTTTCTGGCCCGTTCAGGAAAAAACAGGCGGCGCATCGAATTTTTGCTTGCGGAATGAGACGAATTTCGCTATACTCTGGGGAACCGTGCACAGCGGTTCCCCGGAAAGGGCGGAGACGCGGGCTTCTGCCAAAGAACTCGGGGCTGGAAAGGCTCCGGGCGTTTTTTGATTTAGGGTGTAAGGAAGCGAAAGACAATGAAGAAAAATTCTCCCCGGTCGATCTTTTTACTGCTGCTGACGGCGCTGGTCTGGGGCTTTGGGTTCGTGGCGCAGGACATGGCCACGGGCAGCGTCCGGGCCTTTACGTTCAATGGAACGCGTATGGCGCTGGCGGCTCTGGTGGTATTTCTGTTCTGCCTGTACCGGGACAGCCGGGGAAAGGGCGACCCGGAAACGGGCGACGGCGTGCCCTTCCGGCAGATGACGGCCTCGCAGAAAAAGACGCTGCTGCTGGGCGGCGCCTTCTGCGGTCTGGCGCTGGCCGTCGCCAGCGCACTGCAGCAGATCGGCATCGAGCAGGGCACGTCCGCCGGAAAAGCCGGGTTTATCACGGCCATGTACATTCTGTTCGTACCGCTGGGAGAACTGCTGATCTTCCGCAAAAAGCTGCGCTGGCTGCTCTTGCCCGCGGTGCTTTTAAGCGTGACGGGGCTTTACCTTCTGTGCATGAAGGCGGGCGCGGCGCTGACGCTGGAGGGCGGCGACGGCACGCTGCTTCTGTGCGCCGTGGCGTTTACTGCCCATATTCTTATCATTGACCGGGTCAGCCCCCGCACCGACGGCGTGAAGCTGAGCTGCGTTCAGTTCGCCGTGGCGGCGGTAGTCAGCCTGATCGTGGCGCTGATCGCGGAAAAGCCCTCCTGGGACGAGATCATCCGCTGCTGGGTGCCTATTGCCTATGCGGGCGTCATGAGCGGCGGCGTGGGCTACACCCTGCAGATCGTGGGTCAGAAGGATACCGACCCCACCGTGGCCTCCCTGATCCTGTGCTTGGAAAGCGTGTTTGCGGTGCTGGGCGGCTGGCTGATTTTGGGGGATAAAATGACAGCCCGCGAATACGCGGGCTGCGGCATGATGCTTATCGGGATTTTGCTGGCTCAGTGGCCGGAGAAGAAGCCGGCGGCTTCGGGATCCAGCCGACCGTAAAGCGGAAGATCACGAACACCAGCGTGCTCAGGAACCAGGTGATGGGGTAGACGAAGACCACCTGACGCAGGTCGGTGAACGACGCCGAGAACAGGGAGATGTAGATCACCCGCACCAGACACCAGCAGACGGCGATCACGACCATGGGGACGACGGCCTTGCCGGTGCCGCGCAGAACGCTGGCCACGGCATGGGAGAACGCCATCAGGAAGTAAAACGGCGTGACCGTGCGGGCATATCGAATGCCGAAGGCGATCATGTCCGGGTCGCCGCCGAACAGGGACAGAAGCTGCGGGGCCAGCAGGTAGATCAGCAGCGCCACGCCCTCGGCCATCACCATGCAGGAGATCACACCGAAGCGCGCCCCCTCCTTGGCGCGGCCATATTCCTTCGCCCCCAAATTCTGGCTGACGAAGGTGGTCAGGGCCAGCACGAACGCGTTGATGGGCAGGAAGCCGAAGCCCTCGATCTTGAGGTAGGCTCCCGCACCCGCGATAGCCGTCGCACCGAACAGGTTGATGCCGGACTGCACAAAAATATTGCCAATGGAAATAATGGAATTTTGCAGACCCGCCGGAATGCCCATATGCAGCACTTTCGCCAGCATGGGGCCGTTCAGGCGGACTTTTTTCGGCTCCACCCGGTAAATGGCGTCGGAGCGGATCAGACGGATGAAGCCCAGCACCGCGCTGACCGCCTGAGAGATCACCGTCGCCAGCGCCGCACCGTCCACGCCCATGTGGAACACGGCCACAAACAGAAGGTCCAGCACCACGTTGGTGACGGAGGAAATAATGAGGTAATACAGCGGATGCCTGCTGTCGCCCACGGCCTGCAGAATGCCGGTGGCGGTGTTGTACAGGGTAACGAACACCACGCCGGAGAAATAGATGCGGAAGTACAGCGCCGAATTGGCAAAGACACTGTCCGGCGTGCCGATCCACCGAAGCAGGGTGGGGGACACGGCCACGCCCACCACGGACAGCACCACGCCCGCCAGCAGGCCGAAGGCCACGGTGGTGTGGATGGCGGTGTGCATCTTCTGATGCTCCTGCGCGCCGAAGTAGCCGGAAATGACCACGCTCGCGCCGGTGAACAGGCCGCTGAACAGGCCTACCAGCAGGAAAATGATATGGCCGGAGGAACCTACCGCGGCCAGCGCGTCGCTGCCCAGAAAGTTGCCCACGACCAGAGAGTCCACAATGTTATAAAGCTGCTGAAACAGGTTTCCCCAAAAAACAGGAAGGGCGAAACGCACGATTTGCCGGCGGACGGAGCCGCCGGTCATGAGCGTTACGCCCTGAGAATGTTCCTCATTATTTTCCCGGGTGTGCATAGGCGATGATCATCTCCGCAATTTCTTCAGGGGTGTGGTCGTCGGTGCGCAGCATCAGGTCGTAGTTGCTCCGAACGCCCCAGTTGCCGTCGGCAAAGAAATTGTAGTAGCTCTTGCGCTGCTTGTCGGTTTTGCGGATCAGTTCCCGGGCCTTGTCTGCATCCACGTGCTCCAGCCGCATGATGCGCTCCACCCGCTTTTCCAGCGAGGCGTAGAGGAAGATGTGGGTCACATGATCCATATCCCGCAGCACATAGTCGGCGCAGCGGCCCACGATGACGCAGGACTGCTCCTTGGCCAGATTGGTGATGACCTCGAACTGGGCCAGAAAGACCCGCTGGTTCATGGGCATCTGCAGCCCGAGCCCCACGCCCGCGCCGAAGCCCGTGCCAGCCGTGACCGGCAGCATGTCGGACACGGTGGTCTTTTCATCGTTGTGCTCGAAAATCTCCTGACAAATGCCGCTCTTCTGAGCCGCCAGGGTCAAAAGCTCCTTATCATAAAACGGAACGTTCAATTTCTGCGCGACCAATTTGGCAATTGCCCGGCCGCCGCTTCCGTATTCCCGTCCCACGGTGATGACGAAATGTTCCTTCATAGCCTTTTCGCTCCCAACTGTGGCATGGTTTTTGCAGTTTTCCTTTCCACAGTCCCATTATACAACACCGGCCCCAAAAGTTCAAACCCCCAAAAAAGAGAACTTCATTCTGGAACGCCCGGACGGGCATGGCTGCTTGCGTCTGCGGCCGCGTCCGAATATAATAAGAAAAGAAGCGAGAACACGGTTCTTTCGGGGAAGGGGGAAAGGCGATGGAATTTGTTTCCGTCCGGGCCACGGCGGAGCGCTGGGGCGTTTCCGTGCGCAACGTGCAGCGGCTTTTGAAGGAGGAACGCATCCATGGCGCGTACAAGTGCAGCGGCTGCTGGATGATCCCGGCGGACGCGCCCAAGCCGGACGATCCGCGCCGGGAACGCAAAAAGGCCCGGGAAGCGAAAGCGGCGGATGCTGCGGCTCCGGCGGCGGAAACGGAAACGCTTCGGCCACGGCGGCTGGGGTATGGCCTTTTGTCCGTCATCATCCCCATGCCCCGGCGCGACGCGGATGCGGTGCTGCCCCTGCTGAAGGAAACCGCCCTGCGGCGCGAATACGAAATGGAGCTGGCCTACCTGCGGGGCAACTACGAGCTGGCCGCCCGCCGCTTCGGCGAAACGCAGCCCGAGGAGCCGACCCGGTTCTGCGCCGCCCTGCTGACGATGCTGGCCTGCATCCATATCAATAACGGGGATCTGTATGCCCGAGTAGCCCATGAGATGGAACAGGAAATGCTCATCGGGGACAAGGACTCCGCCCATATGGCGGAGGTGGCGCTGACCTATCCGTCCCTGAGCATGAAGGATATGGGCCGGGTATCGCAATGGGTGCAGAAGGGCGACTTTTCCCGGCTGCTGCCGGAAGCCCGGCCCATGGGCATGTACCTGAGCCTGAAAAATCTGCAGGGTCAGCGGCGCTACGCCGAGCTGCTGTGCGCCTGCAAGGCGGCGATCGCCCTTTGGGAACGGGAGGACACCTTCACCATTCTGGATATTTATCTGCGGATGCTCTGCGCCACGGCCTGCTACGAGCTGGACCGGGTGGATGAATGCGACGATCATTTGCTGGAGGCCATGAAGATCGCCCTGCCCAACGGGTTCGTCACGCCGTTTGTCCAGTCATGGATGACCACGGGCTGCGAGATCGAGCATCTGCTGGAGCAGCGCTATCCCCAGTGGAGAGACCCGGTGGAACGGGTCAGCATGGCCACATGGAAAAACTGGATCGCTTTCCATAACCGCTACACCCGGGAGAATATCACTACGCTGCTTACCCAGCGGGAATACCGGGTGGCGCAGATGATCGTGGCCGGAAGCACCTACCAGAATGTGGCGGACGAATTGTATTTGTCCGTCGGCACGGTGAAAAATCTGGTTTCATCCCTTTATGACAAGCTGATGATCCACTCCCGGGCGGAATTAGCCGATATGATCATGTAAGCGGTCAAAATCTGACCGGGATTTGACCTGGCCGCCCTCTGGCAGTCCGCCCCGCTTTATGCTATACTGAAAGACGCCGGCAGCGGCCGGACGGAAAGGAGAACCTCATGAGCCTGAATGAAACGGCCCATCCCTACACCATGGAAGCCCTGAGGGCCAAAAAAGGATACATTATTGATATGGACGGCGTGATCTACCATGGCAACATGCTGCTGCCCGGGGTGGAGCGCTTTGTGGATTTTCTGAAAAAGAACGATAAACGATTTCTATTCCTGACCAACTCCAGCGAGCGCGCTCCTCGGGAGCTGCAGCAGAAGCTGGCCCGGCTGGGGCTGGACGTGGACGAGAGCCACTTCTACACCAGCGCCATGAGCACCGCGGCCTTCCTCAAGGGCCAGTGTCCCGGCGGCAGCGTGTACGCCATCGGCGAGCCGGGCCTGTTCGGCGCGCTGTACGACGCTGGCTTCACCATGAACGAGGTGAACCCGGACTATGTGGTGCTGGGGGAGACCCATACCTACAATTACGAAAAGATCGAGCGGGCGGTGCAGCTGGTGCTGGGCGGCGCAAAGCTGATCGGTACCAACCCCGACCTGACCGGCCCCATCGAAAACGGCATCGCCCCCGCCTGCAAGGCGCTGATCGCCCCCATCGAGCTGGCCACCGGCCACAGCGCCTATTTTCTGGGCAAGCCCAATCCCCTGATGATGCGCCACGGCCTGCGCCGTCTGGGCGTCAGCACGGACGAGGCCGCCATCATCGGCGACCGGATGGATACCGACGTGATCGCGGGCGTGGAAAGCGGCATCGACACGGTGCTGGTGCTTTCCGGCGTGACCTCCCGGGAGGAAATGAGCAAGTTCCCCTACCGGCCCCGCTATGTGCTGAACGGCGTGGGCGACGTGGTAGGCTGACCGATTTTCGCGGCCTTCGCCGCAGCGGAAAAACAAAAGGGGAATGCAAATGCACGGAATTTCTGGCATTTCGGGAAAAACAGCGCGCGTATTGACGGCGCTGTTTTTCCTGCTTCTGGCGCTGGCGGGCTTCTTGACGGTGCGGGATTATGGTATGCCCTACGATGAATACACCGAAATGGCGATCTTCCACAGCAACGTGGAGGAATACCGCCTGCATTGGCCCTTCCCCATTAAGGAGGGCTATTTCGCCAGTGAAGGAGGCCAGCCCATTTCCCAGAGCATCGAAAAAGACCACGGCATCTGCGCCTATTACCCGCTGATCCCGCTGCTGCCGTGGCTGCGGCAGGATATCTACACCTATTCGCCGGTGTGGAGCATCCTGACCGAGTGCTGGTTTTTGCTGGGCTGCATCGCTGTGTACGGCGTGTGCCGCAATCTGGGCATGGGACGGCTGATCGGCTGCGCCGCCGTGCTGCTGCTTTATCTCTGTCCCCGGTTCTTTGCGGAGGGACATTACAATAATAAGGACGTAGTGCTGCTGTGTCTGTTCCTGCTGACCTTCTGGCAGGGAGCCCGGCTGCTCCGCAAGCCCACCCTGTCCCGGGGAATGCTGCTGTCCTTTTTCGGGGCCATGGCGTTCAATACCAAGATCGTGGGCATTTTCGCGTGGGGCCTGATGGGCCTTGCCATGATCGTTTCCCTGACGGCCCGGAAGAAGTGGAACCGTTCCATGGTAGGGCTGGCGGTCGCGACCATCCTTAGCTTCGTCGGTTTTTACGTGCTGCTGACCCCGGCCCTCTGGTCGGATCCCATCGGCTTTTTCCGCTGGTGCATGGACAACGCGGTCAGCTTCTCCCGCTTCGGCGGCGAGGTGCTGTTCCGGGGCGCGCGGTTCTGGGATATCAATCAGGAAACGCCCCTGCCCTGGTACTATCTGCCCTTCATGATCCTGGTCACGGTGCCGCTGCCCACGCTGTTTTTGGTGGCGGCGGGCAGTGCCCGGGCGCTGGCGAAGCCTCTGCGGAAGAAAACGCGGAATTTGTCCGATCCCCGGCAGGTGCTGGGTCTGGCCTTTCTGGCGGCATTCACGGTGCCCGTTTTGTACAGCTGCGTGGGCAAGCCCCTGATGTACAACGGCTGGCGACATTTCTACTTTGTGTATGCGGGCATGGTGCTGCTGGCGGCCATGGGACTGGACGGCATTCTGCGCGGGCTGCGGCAGCGGAAGGCCCTTCGCCGGACGGCCGTGGGGCTGACAGCGGGCTTCCTTGCGCTGAGCGCCGTGGGGATCGCCCTGAACCATCCCTACGAGTGCGCCTATTATAATGTGCTGATTCCCCGGGACGCTGCCGAGACCATGGAAATGGACACGTGGAACGTGTGCCCCACCGGCGCGTACCGGCAGTTATTAAGCCAGACCGATGGGCATGTGACCATCGGGTGCTATTTCAACGACCTGATCCCGGCGGCCTACAAACTGCCCGCCGACCTGCGGGCCCGGCTGACCGTCACCCATGAGGACGACGAGCCGTACCTTTATTATGGGGCTACCTATGCGTGGGTGTATCACGCCGTGCCGCCGGCGGGCTACCGGGAGCTTTTCTCCATCAAAAGCTACGGAAATACCGTGGGAACGGTCTATGAGCGGGTGGAGAAACCCTGAGTGCCGAACTTTATTCCTATTTTCTCAAAAAACACTCCGAATTTTGGAGTGTTTTTTTCTTGACATTCGTATCAACCTCTCCTACAATGTTACATACGGTCAGAAAGCTGGCCAGAACTATATAAGGATGATACAGCAAGATGGACGAACTTCGATTTATCCCTATCAATACCGAAGACAGCGACCCCGGCGTATTTGTTCAGGGCATTCACGTCCCTGCGCGGCTGGTAGAAGAAAGCGGTGTGTGGATCCGGGAGGCGGGCAGCGCCATTCTGACCCAGGACCAGTACCAGATCGCGCCTTTTTATCATACGCTGTGGCTGGTCGCTGACGAGGGCGACATGACCATGACCTTCGGCAATCAGCGCCTGCGCTTCAAGAAGGGCGAATGCTTCGTCATCCCGGCGGGCACGACGGACTGTCGTCTGGAAGAAGCCCGGGACAGCCGCCTTCTGTGGTTCACGGTGGACGGCGCGCTGGCCACGTCCTTCCTGCGGCAGATGAACGCCCACAATCTGGTGCCCGCCCGGCAGGGCATCCTGCCCAATCAGGTGCTGCTGATCCGGCAGATCGTGCAGGTGCTGGTGCGCCACAGCGGCACCGATCAGGCCAGCTTCCAGCTGGCGCAGCTGCTTTGGGCGCTGCTGGCGGCCCATAGCGGCCACAGCGTAGCCACCAACGCGGTGCTGAGCCATGAGATCGCCCGGGTGGTGGACGCCATGCGGCAAAGCCAGTATCAGGCCAACTTCAGCCTGGCGGAAATGGCCGCCATCAGCCGTATGCCCATGGAGACCTTCCGCAAGCGCTTCACCACGGAGCTGGGCATTCCCCCGCTGGGCTACCTGCAGTTCCAGAAGATGGAGCGTGCCAAGACCCTGCTGCGGGGCGGCATGAGCGTGCGCCAGACCGGCGTGGAGATCGGTATGCCCGACCCCTACCATTTCTCCAAGCAGTTCAAGCACATCGTGGGCATGAGCCCCACCGCCTACCTCAAGCACGTGGGCCCCATGGAGCCCGACGGCCGGGCCTGACCGGGGAAAATAGAAAAGAACCTTTTATTTCTGCGCAAGCCTTTGCTCAAAAAGGCTTGCGTATTTTTCTGGCTGTGTTATACTGAAAGACGGAATTTTTTCCTACATTCTTTCTTTATGATAAGGAGATTGCGATATGATCCGGAAGATTGGTATCCTGACCAGCGGCGGCGACAGCCCCGGAATGAACGCGGCGGTTGTGAGCGTCGCTCGTTGCGCCGCCATGAACGGCATCCAGCTCATGGGCATCAAGCGCGGCTATAACGGTCTGCTGGGCCTGAGCAAGAACCCCGAGGACGATATCTGCGCCCTCGATCTGGAAACCGTGCTGGATATTGCCGACCAGCGCGGTACCTTCCTGCGCACCGCCCGCTGTGTGGAATTCAAGCAGCCCGAAGTGCGCCGTCAGGCGGCGGAGAACCTGCGCCAGCTGGGCATCGATGCGCTGGTGGTCATCGGCGGCGACGGCAGCTTCACCGGCGCTATGTATCTGTGCGAGCTGGGTATCCCCTGCGTGGGCATCCCCGGCACCATCGACAACGACCTTGGCTACACCGAGGCCACCCTGGGCTACGACACCGCTGTGAACGTGTGCGTGGAAGCCGTGCGCTCCATCCGCGCCACCAGCCGCAGCCATGACCGCCCCCACGTGGTGCAGGTGATGGGCCGCAACTGCGGCGATATCGCCATGAAGACCGCTATGGCGACCGGCGCGGAAATGCTGATCGTTCCCGAAGTGGAATGGGATGTGGACGAAGTGGCCGCTCGCCTGAACTGCCTGATCGAGCAGGGCAACACCCGCGCTACGCTGGTCATCAGCGAGCACTGCTGGGACAACATGAAGCCCTTCGACTGGCGCAAGTTCCTCAACGATAACGGCAAGACCGTTTATCCCGGCGAGCCCATCAGCGCTGAGTATCTGGCCAGCATCCTCAAGCGGAAGTGCGGCGGCGCGGAGGTGCGCTCCACCGTCATCGGTTACACCCAGCGCGGCGCTCAGCCCACCGCGCAGGACAGCGCCTTCGCCTTCGAGGCCGGCCATCAGGCTGTGCAGCTGCTCAACCGCGGCATTGCCAATCAGGCTATCGGCATCCGTCACGGCCGCGTCTTCAATATGCCCATCATCGATGCGCTGAGCATGAAGAAGACCTTCGACCGCGAAATGTACAATCTGATCAACAAGCTGTAAGCTGCTTATGGAAAACCCCGCCTTTTCCCGTCATGGAAAAGACGGGGTTTTTCAGCCGATAGGAAAGGTAATTTTGTATGTTTCTTTCCGATTCGGCAGAGTGCCGAAAAACCAGTCCATTTTTCTGCAAATTTCTGCAAACGTTCCCTTTTTCCGCGAAAGCGACTTTTCAGAAATTGATTTTTGCGCTATACTATGATTGAATACACCCGCGATACAGCAAAAAGGAGCGCGACTTATGACGGATTTTGTAAACAACTGGAATAATGAGCTTCTGACGACTCCCGTGGCTCCGCTGGGCCTGATCGCCATGCCCGGCTGCGAGGAAATGGGCAAGCTGGTCAACGGCTGGCTGATGAAGTGGCATGAGCAGCAGGAAGCCCTGGAAGACACGCCCCTTTACTCCCTGATGGGTTCCAATCGGAACGATTTCCTCATCGAGGCCCGCTGCCCCCGGTTCGGCACCGGCGAGGGCAAGGGCATGGTCAAAAGTACTGTACGCGGATATGACATTTATATTCTGACCGACGTGGGAGCCTACAACAAAACCTATCAGATGTACGGCAAGGAGGTGCCCATGTCTCCCGACGATCATTTTCAGGATCTCAAGCGCATCATCGGCGCTATCGGCGGCCGCGCCAAGCGCATCAACGTCATCATGCCCATCCTTTACGGCGGCCGCCAGCACCGCCGCTCCACCCGGGAAAGTCTGGACTGCGCTCAGGCGCTGCAGGATCTGCAAAATCTGGGCGTGAGCAACTTCATCACCTTCGACGCTCACGACCCCCGCATTCAGAACGCCGTGCCCCTGATGGGCTTTGACAGCGTCCGTCCCAGCTATCAGATTTTGAAGGCTCTGTTCCGCAAGGATAAGGATCTGCAGCTGGATCGGGAGCACATGATGATCGTCAGCCCCGACGAAGGCGCGCTGGATCGGAACATCTTCTTCTCCTCCGTGCTGGGGCTGGATATGGGTATGTTCTACAAGCGCCGCGATTACACCCGCATCGTCAATGGCCGCAACCCCATCGTGGCTCACGAATATCTGGGAGACGATGTGGAGGGCAAGGACATTCTGGTGTCGGACGATATTATTTCCTCCGGCGACAGCATTCTGGATCTGGCCCACGAGCTGAAGAAGCGTAAGGCCAACCGCATTTTCGCTTCCGCCACTTTCGCCCTGTTCACCAACGGTCTGGACGCCTTCAACAAGGCCTACGAGGAAGGCTACATCAGCCGCGTGATCTCCACCAACCTGACCTACCGCACCGACGAACTGAAGAACGCCCCGTGGTTCATCGAGGCGGACATGAGCAAGTATATTTCCTACATCATTGCCAGCCTGAACCACGACCGCAGCCTGAGCCGCCTGCTGAATCCCTACAGCCGCATCAAGAACCTGATCGAACGGTATCACGAGCAGCAGACCGCCGCCGGGTTCCGTCTGGTGTGATCGAAAAAAAGCCAAAAACGACGCTTTTTCGGATTACAAACAGTCAGAGCCGCATGAGTTTTATCATGCGGCTCTGTTTGTTATTCCTGCTGAAACATCCGTTCCAGCTCGTCGTATTTTTCCCGGGTAATGAGCGCGTCCTGCGGGATGCCTTCCAGCCGGGCGGCGTAGGTCCAGCGGCCATAGGGAGTGATATCCCGAATCTTGTTCAGATTGACGATGTAGCTCTTGTGGCAGCGGAAGAACAGGTCGGGGGGCAGACGCTCCTCCATGTCGCCCAGCGAATCGCCGGTGACGTAACGGCTGCCGTCTGCCGTGTACAGCACGGTGGAGCGTTCCTCCCGCTGGATCAGCACGATATCCTCAAAGCTGAGGAAACTGACGCCGCCCCGGTGATGGAGCATCATGCGGCCCTCTACCCGGGGCCGGGAAAGAGGCGGACGGGCAGGCTCCGGCGCTGTTTCCGGGGATCGGAGCAGGTTCCGCGCCCGCTCCAGCGTCTGCATCACCCGCTCCACCTTGAAGGGCTTCACCAGATAGTCGAAAGCGTATACCTCGAAAGCGTCGCCCATGTAGCCCTCGTGGGCCGTGGCGAAGATCAGCAGAATGGCCGGGTTCATGTCCTGAATGACCCGGGCGCATTCCACGCCGGTCATTTCGGGCATTTCTACATCCAGAAAGACCACGTCAGGCCGCAGGGTCTCCGCCAGCTCGATGGCCTGTTTGCCGTCGGAGGCTTCCCCGGCCAGCGTGAAGCCGTTGGCCTTTTCGATCAGCCGCCGCAGGATCATCCGCATTCCGCTGTCGTCGTCCGCGATCAGTACCCGCAGATCGCCGTTCATCCGCGCCGCCCCCATTTCCGCTGGCCGGGCCGGGTCAGAATTTCATTCATGACCACGCCCTGCACGATGGCGCGGCTGTCCAACGACAGTATGGGGGAGGTTTCCTCATAGGGGTTGGGTTCGTCCGGCAGGTGCTGAACCGTAAATTCTTCCTCATGACCGTGGCCCAGCTCCGGGTCGCACAGGTCGTGGCCCTCGTCGCTGTCCACGTTCAGGCTGCCCACATAGTCGCCGGGCCTGGTCAGGGGAGCCCGTTCCAGCGAATGGGACATTCCCTGACCCTCGTCGGAGAAGCCTTCCGCCTCCTGGCAGAAGGGCTCCGGGTCGACCGTTGGGGCGGGGGTAACTCTGGTTACGCTGACGGGATCCGTCGGTTCAAAATGAATGGGCTTGGGGTTTACCTGTCCCCGCCGGTAAGGGGCGGATTTTTTTCGGGACTGCTTTACGCCGCTCTTTCGAAACAGCGATACGCATACGCCGATGATAATCAATGCCACTAACGTGTCCATGAGTTCCCTCCTTTCTGAAAAACGGTGAGTCGGTCAGGCATTACTTGCCGCTTCCTTCGTTCATCCGGGGCGCGGCGGCGGGAGCGCTGGCCTTGGCGATGCCTTCCCGCATATCGGTATCCGCTTCCAGATTCTTCAGCTGATAGTAGTCCATCACGCCGATCTTGCCTTCCCGCAGAGCGGCGGCCATGGCCTTGGGCACTTCGGCCTCGGCTTCCACCACGCGAGCGCGCATCTCCTGCACGGAGGCCTTCATTTCCTGCTCCCGGGCCACAGCCATGGCGCGGCGTTCCTCGGCGCGGGCCTGCGCGATGCGGCGGTCGGCCTCGGCCTGATCCATCTGCAGCTGAGCGCCCACGTTGCGGCCCACGTCCACGTCGGCGATGTCGATGGAAAGAATTTCATAAGCGGTACCGGCGTCCAGACCTTTGTTCAGCACGGTCTGGCTGATCAGGTCAGGGTTCTCCAGCACCTTCTTGTGGGTCTCGCTGGAACCGACGGTGGTGACGATACCCTCGCCCACGCGGGCGATGATGGTTTCTTCCCCGGCGCCGCCTACCAGACGCTCGATGTTGGTGCGCACGGTGACGCGGGCCTTGGCCCGCAGCTCGATGCCGTCCTTGGCGATGGCGGCGACCACGG